>Ga0247677_1000016_pt1 | contig 18012 bp, 32 predicted proteins | sample CNK18_metaG_FD_182796 | JGI IMG/M metagenome (GOLD analysis project Ga0247677, IMG submission 182796) | Soil microbial communities from Purdue University Martell Research Forest, Indiana, United States - CNK18 | ecosystem: Environmental > Terrestrial > Soil > Temperate forest > Bulk soil... | reverse complement strand
TCACTGATGATGCGCGTTCCGTGGATCGTGCCGACAAAAATCTCAACGTCTAAAGCCTGTCCACTAGGTGGAGGATTGATAGAAATTCCTCCATAGGTCCACGAAATCTGAGCCCGTGCGAAAGCGTCAATTGTGCCGCTAGGTAGTACGGACACTGGAAGCGGACATCCTACTTCGGCTGCGTTCTGGCGTTTTCTTCGACTGTCGATTGCCATAAATTAAGCCATCTTGCTCTCGGTGTATGTTGTCCCATCATCTGCGAGGGCCTTCGACGTGATCGAAGATCCTGCATCGTTGAAAATTGCCTTGGATGATGCTGTGGTCGTGAGCTTGTTCCTCAAGGTCATAAAGATCAACATGAGCGCGTTGCGTGGGCTGGGCGTTGCGCTTGGTACGCCACTCAGTTCCGCCATTGCGGCACCGCTAGATCCGAACACCTTATCTGCTCCTGCCTGTGTGATCCCAACATCGGCGGTTACTGAAGCAACGGAACCGACCACGTTGCCATTCACATTGCCGCCTACGTTGCCTACAACGGAGCCCACGGAACCCGTGACGTTGCCGCCGACGTTCCCCGTGACAGAACCTACCGCTCCAGTGACAGAACCCACCGCGCCCGTTACGCTGCCAACGGAACCAGTAAGATTGCCCGTGAATGTGGTTGTCAGTGCTGTGGTGACCGTTGTGGCAGCATTCGTTCCAGCGATGAATAAGCCTCCCGTAGCTCCAGCAACCGCATCTGGGATGCTATTCAGTGTTCCAGTTGGCGTAGCGACATTGAAGAACTTCTTGAAGCCTCCAGCTAGCAGACCTGCGGTTTCAGTAAGCGCTGTGCCGAGGATCTGTGCCAAATTGGCTTTGACGACGCCGCTTGTGAAATCCAGTTGCCCAGTTCCAGTTCCAGCCGAAAGCAGGACGCTGGCTCCAATATCTCGCGCCGTCTGCGTTGTCCCGGCAATCTTTATGACATCCACGCGACCATTGTTGTCAATGGAGGCCGTATTCCCTGCCGTCGTCGGACGCAGGGGTGTACGATTGTTGATCGAGAACTCGCCAACCACGTAGCCTACTGCCGAAGTTCCGCCAACGGTACCAGTGGTGATGATGATTTGGAAATCGTTGCCAGTGGCGTAGAATGTTCCATCGGAGGAAAGATCGACATTGACGTTATTCAATCCAGTTACAGAATCGAAGTCTGCCGTAAGCGTGATGCCACTCGTGCTCTGTGTAGTGGAGTTGCTTTTATAGATACTGATAGCGGGTGATCCACTGAGCGTTGTAGGCGCTCCCGTAGAGGCTGCCGTGGTGCAGAACTTTGTGTTGAAAACCTGCGAAAGCGCGAAATCGCCGAGATAGTTTGCCATTAGTTAGCTACCAATCCCCTTCCAGAATCTAATAGCGCACCCTGCACTAAGAATCCCCCGCCAGTCGCGCCTGCCGCTGCCTTGAAAGAAATTATTTTGGCTGCTTGATGTTGTGAAGAGCCATTAGTTGACCAAGTTGGATTTACTGCTGTAGCAGATGTTTGTATCTTATACGCAACACCTAAACCAAACGCTGCACTTGATCCAGGACTTTGATCCAAAATAGAAAACCCAGAATCAATAGAATAGGTATCCGTCCCAGGAAAAACGTTAACCGCATAAGCAGAAAGGATTAATTCATTATCTTCTGAGGGAGTTATGCTCCCTGGCTGAATACTTGTTCCAGTAGCCCCGTTTTGATTTTCTTGATCTAATGGGCTACTAGCCGCCCCGGACCAAGCGCTAACTTGGATTGTAGAAAGATCAGTTGTACCAGAAGAAGAAAAGGTATGCCCAGATCCGACTGTTGGATTTGCACAATAATAACCAATTACTTTATCTTGACCGCCGAAATCTGGGTCAGCGGTGGTCACCTGAGTCCAAGTGTTACTTTTACTGTCGCTTACCGTTTCAGGATTACCGAGACTGTATCTTGATAATGCAATGTAAATTAAATTCGCTCCAGTCGTGTCAATGGCGTCCGTAGTTACGTCATTGAAATTGGTGGTGCCCTTGATCGTGTTGGCTATGAGGCTGTAGGCCATGCGACTGCTTAATTCCCCGTGGTCAGCGTTCTGTCTTCTGAAACACTGAGCGTCCCTTGCGAGTTTTTGGAGCGAATCTGAAAGTGATACGTGGCGTTTGGAACCAAGCCCGTTATGACGACTGAATGCGACGTGATAAAGGACGGGTTGATCGTAGTCAAACTACCGTAGTTATTGGTTAATCCGTAAGCCACCTGCGAGTCAGATGCTTGATCTGTCACCCAAGAGATGATGACTGATGGAGACTCTGAAATAGAAGTGATAGCGGGTGGAGGCTGCAACGCAGAAGGCAGAACTCCTTGCCATATATCGGTTCCGTTATCGCCCCGGCTATAGCCCACCAGCAAATTGTTGAGTTGGTCATAGGCCATGACCTGCGAACTCGTTGCTCCCGTTCCTGTCGATGTTAGAAGTCTCCAGCCATCAATCAGCGATGAATACTCGAAGTCTGTTGGCGTTCCCCATGACTGATGGAAAAGGAGTGTCTGCGTGCGGGTAACAAATACTGCATTCGGGGGATAGTAAGAAAATGGCGGCGGTGCCACTGGAGGAACAACCGAAGAACCGAGAGCGTGTTGTGCCCATGCGACGGCAAATGGATCAAACCACCAGATTTCATTCTTGGGTGTCCCACCGCCCGTACCGCCTCCGTACATGAGCACATGACCGTCTCCTACGGTGCCGTCCCATGTCAGATAGGGCTCTGCCACGCCTCCTGGTTGAGTAGCTGGGTGGATCTCCGACCAGTCATCTGGACCATTCTGAGAGCAACCTGCCATGATCTGGTTCACGCTGAGAGCGCCTGGGTGCGAGGTCCCCGTGGTGATGCAGTAAATCCAGTTATCATGCGACTGCGCTCCAATGTCCGTTCCAAAGTAGTAAATTGCCTCTATCGGAGGCATGTAAGCCCACGCACCGTAGGCCATCGACGGGATATGGGCCGGGATTACCCGGTGGAATTGATTCAACGATGGGTCGGTGTTTAGGTCCATGTAGTACATGTCCATGAGCACGGGACCACTACAGACCACGCCACCCCCAAGCCAGAGGCGATGCAGGTTTGTGTCGATCACCATTTGACCAGAAGGGTGCCTATCACCTGGAAGCGATACAGTATCAGTAGCGCAAGTGTCGGACAGGCTTCCGTTGCCTAAAACGCGCTGCCACTGATTAGAGAATGAGTTGTAGAAACTCCAATCTGTGGAATAAATGCTGATGCTGTTGGATGGCACTCCATACAAGATGGTCCGCTGCGAGAACGGGTCCCATGGCAATGTAAGCCATCCATTGTTCCCAGGCCATGTCGAGTTTGGAGTTGCTTTTGTCCATTGGACATCGGGAACCTGACCAAAAATCGGTGCTATGGCCAGCAGAAATACGCAGAGCTTTCGCAATGTATCATCTCCTCGAAACGAAATACACGACGCCATCCGTAGCCGCACCTACTACCCAAATATCGAGCAGGTTGTGTGCATCTGTCGGTGCATCTTCCAGCGAAAATTCGCCCCCTACGGCAATGGGGTATCCAGTGGCCGCTGTCACGGTGGGTCCACCGATGTAGACGATTCCGGAGTTGGCTGCGCCGCTTGCCTTAATCCCCTTAATGCGCCCGCTGGCAAAAGGGAAATCTGACGTTGAGAGTTGTACCGCTACATTGTTGGTGACGACTGGAACTGCTCCCGTGTAAACCATATAGCTCCTTTACTTCGATTCCGACATGGTGGTGCGCGTGCCACCGTCTTTCTGAACCAACTTCGGCATTGCCTGCCCCGTAGGCCTGCGCCCCTCATTGCCGTTCTGCATCACTCCAGCCGAAAGTCCAAGTTGCATCATTTGTTGTGCTACGAGTCGATCCGTGATTGTCTCAGGAACTTCTCCATTTGGCCCTGCTGGGGGATCACCGACATTCGGGATACCTAGTTTTTCAAGCAGCGTCCACTGGTCAATCAGCGGTGGCACAGAGCGATAGAGTTGCAGGTACAGTAACTTGCTCTCAATCTCGCTCGAAGATAGCTGCGATCCGGGAGTCACGTAATAGTCAATGTGCTCCATCATCAACTTGGCGCGGTCCATGCGCGGTAGCGGCCCACGCGCTAGCGCCTCGGCAGTTGGCTGGCCACGATCATTGAAATCCTCAGGTGCGATGAAGTCTGGAATGAACGAGCCTGGGTCGAAGGATTCCAGATCGTTCGTGGTGATGCCCTTGGTACCCATGCGGGCGATGCGGTCCCCGATGGTATAGAACTGCGAGAAATTGAACGCCAGCATCTTTGCGAACTCGCGCGTGAAGGCTTCAAAGATCCGCGATCTAGCCTGTGCGGTCTGCGTCATCGACTGCATCGCCTTGTCGATGGTATCGGCGCTTGGCATCTGATTGAGCCGCATCATCTGCGACATATCGCGGATTCCTGAGTTGTAATCCATCTCATCCCGCAGGATTTCGAGGATCTTGAATCCCATCTCGAAGCCAGCCACGTTCGGATACTGGAGTTGTAGGCCCTTGCCCATCATGTTCGACAGGAACTTTTGGCCGGCAGCGCGAGTATTCAGCGTATTCAGCGCCGCACGCGAGATCGACTGCTTATCCGCGATAATGTCGGGCTGCACCATCTTTGCCATGAGATCCGAGATGGCACGCAGTGTTGTATCGTACATCCCCTGAAGTGGGAGGAGGTCCCAGAGCGGTGCTTTGCCGAACCAGGACCAAGGCCACGGGTCGAGCGAAAACTTGCACAGCGGGAACATGCCATGCCAGTAGATCGAGGTCGAATCGTACAGTACTACGGTCTTGGTGAACTGGATCATGCGCTTGTTGGGGTAAAGCAAATCCCCCGGCTGCACCTTGTAGCTCCAGTTGTTGAGCGGGCGTCCATCGCTGTCGAATTGCCCGATCATCACCACGTTAGAGGATTCGTTGCGGCGATCATCGCGAATGTAGGCGGTGTAGAGATCGACCACGGGCAGACGTGGCATGTTGCGCTTCGGCGCTTCTCCCCATAGCGCTTGCTGGAACGGCGTCGATTCAATCCCGAGGTTGCGGTAGAGTTGTGCGGTTGATCCACCGCCGCCAGCACCTACGGAACCATCGCGATCTGCGACGATCAGCGCGGCCTTCGATGGATACAGTTCCTTGACGTAGTTTACGGAGCGCTCGCGACGGATGATGACGCCCATCGCATTCTGGATGGACTCATAGCCGCCTGACGGGCGGATCGGTAGCACATCGCGTGGATCTTCTCCGCTACATGCCACGTCCTGAACATTGGTATCCCACGTCAGGTTTGCATAGGAGCAGCCTGCCACGCTGGAGTAGCGCGTCATGTCCCCGAATCGCAGGTCGATCTGACGGTTGTAATACCACTCCGTCGAGAGCTTGCCGTTAATCATCGCCTGCTTCTGCAAGCGTTCGTTGTCGGTTTTGTACTCCCAGAAGGGTTTAATGTTGGTTAGAAGCGCCGAGTAATCGCTGGCGAGTTTCCCGATGCGATTGGATTTTACCTGCGAGAGTTTGCTGAGAGGATTGGTCGCTGATGCGCCCCATCCCTTGATCGCGTCGATGGACGGCTGGATCTGCTCGTAGCCGTCCTGTGCTTTAAGGAACCCTTCGGATTCCTGCATCGCTTCCATGAGCCATCCGAGCGTGCGAGCATCCTGACTGGCATCGACGGGGATCGGAGGATTATCAGCCAAGAGGTTTGAACTCCAGTCCCGTCATGTCGATGGGTTTCGATTCTGGTAGCTTGTCCGCGTTGCCCGTGCCCTTGTCGAACCAGTTATCTTCGCAAACTACACCTTGCTTCTTTTCAAATCTTTCGCGCTCTTTGAGGGTCGGCAACTCGTAACGCTCGTAACCCCACCGCTTTAGGTCCTCGCGCATTGGTTGGTCGTTCCGCATCGGGTAGTCGATATGTCCCGTTTTTGGATGACGAAATACTACCGTTCTTTCGGAAGGATGAGCGGCAAGCGCGAAGCCGCCATGCGGACGGCCATGATCGGGGCATTGGAACCAGCCACCCATCGGGAAGGGATTGCCGCACTTCTCGCAGATGTCCATTAAAACTGCCCTTCTGTCAGCATTTCGAGGAGTTTGCTCACCTGTCCCGTGATCCACTTCCCGAAATCAGCCTCATTGCAGCGGGATTTGAGGCGGTCGAGCACGAGTGGCGAGATTTGCACGGTTGCAGGACCGATTTTGAGTGCAATCGCCCGTGAAACGAGGCGAATCACGTCCTCTGGCGCAGATACGTTGGCTTGCAGCGCCTTTTCGAGCGATTGACGGTTCGCATCGTTGAACCACAGGCCGCGAATGGCGTTGTGTCCGACGCAATCGTTGAGGCGGTCGCTGAAAACTTGATCGAGTGGCTTCTTTTCGACGGCAGCCTGACGCTCGTAGTAGTCGGAAACTTCAGGTTTCAGGTCAACGGTTGCCTTAAAACGTGATTTTACTTGAGGTTCTGCTATTGGCATGGATACACCGCTTTAACTTTATCCCACAAGTCGATGACGGTCAAGACACTTGTGCGTTCTGACTTGCAAACGGCGTAAACTACGTTCACAATAGTTGGCGTGAGTAACTGGATGTGCGCGAAGCCTCAGGCTGGCCTAGGGACTTATTCTGTTTGCCATAAACCAGAATGGCATACTGGGGAGTGCGTTTACAAATCCGACGCTATAGTTCTGCTAATGGCAAAGTCTGAGTTTCAACAGAAGACCATTCTTGCGATGGACAAGCGCATAGCGGAGCTAGAGTCTAATATCAATGTCCAAGGCTAAATCCAAGATCCCCGTATTCAAGAAGCAGGAGCAGGCCGTGGCGGTGCTCAACACCATCCACCCTGACCGATTGCTTGACGTACTCGAAGCCAGCGGGGATCGGCGCTTCATCTCACTCGCGAATTGCATCGTGGCTCCCGAGCACAAGGATAAATCGCTCGCCCAGCTTTGCACGATCAACAACATCGGCGTTAAGGACGTGGCGGCAGTACTGAAGGAACAAATGATCGCGGAAGGCATCATCAAGCAGATGCCGCATGCGCCTGCGATCCTCGAATCGAATGCGCTTGCGGCGAAGGGGCGCGAGATTCCGTGCCCGACCTGCAAGGGTAAGAAGGTGCTGACGGAGGATTGCGAACGCTGCGACGGCACAGGTCAGTATCAGGAGTTTCCGTGCCGCGCCTGCAAAGAGACGGGCATCATCGAACTAGGGCACTGCCGCACCTGTCAAGGCGAAGGTTGGGTAACGCAAGCGGGCGACGTGAACGCCTACAAGGGTTTCATGGAGAGCGTGGGCCTGTCGAAGCAAGGTGGACCTACTGTGGTGCTGAATCAGAACTTCGGCAATAGCGGGAGTTTCGAGCAGTTGATGATGGAAGCGGAGCGCAAGGCATCGAAGGTGATTGAGGGGAAAGCGGAATGAAGAGCGCATGGGAAGAATGGTGCAATCTAAGATTGGAGTACGATTTCCTGAAATCTAGAGGATTGGAACCACAGACCTTAGCGGTAAACTCTAAAGGTATGGAATTACTTAAAGAGGCAATAGATAAACTGTCCTTTGGTGCCAATCCAGGATCGACGCCCATCCGATTTATGAATAGTTGGGTTAAGTTGGACGCAGAACAGAAAGATACCTTCAGGTTTAAATGCGCCTAATCTGCCTCATTCGCGGCCACCGCTGGCACTCGCTCACCCGCACCTGTACGCGCTGCCACCAGCCCAACGAGATGCTGATATTGGTCGATGCCATCGCCCCCGTAGTGAACGCAGTGAACAAGTACCTAACTCATTTAATGTCAGATGTTTTGAACACAGATGTTAAACCAGTACTTGAGGTGCTGCAAACGCTCACGGCCGAGGAGCAGGCGATGCTCGAAATCGCCCGCGTGAACTCGCGTGTCAGGAACGCGCTACCCAAGCATTATGCTGATATGCTGGACCAAGAGGACGCGGAGTTGCAGGGGTTGCCGCAAGAATGAGCCTTTGGCATGATTCCAGAGAACGCCCTACGGATAAGATTCGGGATACTTCCCGTGTCTACGCCGAGAAAGCCTTTGGTTCAGGCTATCGAGGCTACACCTTCAGGGGACTGAATTGGGCCTCTGAAGGTACGGAGTTTGGCGTCTATGCCTACTGCCCAAATTCTCCACTTCATCCGAATGATATGGTGTATTGGAAGGCGGATGGCGTAAACAACATGGCTGCGATGGGAGCGATCATCGAAAATGCAATACTCTCGCTAAAGAACCTGATTGATCTAGCCCATGACGCTCCCGCGTCCTTTCGAGCCGTTGAAATGGTAGCGGACGAATGAGCCATGCCGTGGTTTTTCCTTACAGCACTATGCCTGCTGATTTTGGCGCTGTTCAGCGCCGAAGCCGTGGTATTGTGGATCTTTCGCAAGCCCAAGTGAAGCGATGAAGCGTCCTTCCCATTGGCGCGACCTTCCTGATGAGCCCAAAGAGGGAAGTTATGCCTACCGTCTCATGATGGCTGGCGCAGCCCAATTAGATGAAACAACGCGCCAACGTATTTTCCAAAGGCCATCACAATCCACTATCGTCTCGCAGGATCTGATTATCGATGATCTTCAGAGGAAGTTGGAGGAAGAGCGTGATACCAATGCAGTGCTCAGGCGGAAGATCCAAGACAAAAATATTGAGTTAGCAGAAGCCCACCGACGCATTCATAAGTTGATCGACGAGCGCGAGCACTGGATTCCACGTTCACCAAAGCGTTCAACGGAACCATCTGTCCCAACGTTCCGAACCGTGCGCCACGTCATTTCTCTAAAATACGATGATGTGTTTCGAGATACTGGCGATAACACAGGTGATGTTTCCACAGATTCTCCTGAAGAAGCCTTGGCCATTAAGAACGTTCTAGACCATGCTGGTCCTGAGCCAGAAGAAGTTTACCTATGGAACCCAATGCGGCGTAAGATAAAGCGTGTACAGCACCCGAATCATTAATCGCCATGCCTGAACCATGCAATCACATTCCCGTACAACTCACGCCGGAAAACACTGAGGAGAATTTCACCCTCGAACTAGAAAGGCATGGCCCCGGAATTACGAAGGAGTTCTTAGAGGGTAAGCTATATTGGTGCAAGATCTGCCATCATATTTTCAGGCCAAAAAAACTTGTACTCCAGTAGAATCATTGAGCGCAACGTAGAGCGCGTCGAAGCCCAGTTCGGAATCAAACTCAAGCGGTATGAAGTCCAGGATTCGCTTGCCCTCAGGGAATCGCTCGATGCGATCCGCGATGATGAAGGGCAACTCAAGCGCCCGCTGACCAAGCAGGAACAGGCGTTCGTGATGAACGAATCGCTCCTGTCGAAGTACGACTTCCGCTACTGGTTTGAGCGCTACTGTTCGATGGAGAAAGATGGCTCGATTGACGGCGGCGGAATCGGATTATGTAGGTTTTCGGAGTCTCAGGAAATCATCCATAGCGCCTTGGCGATAGCCGAAGATGATGAGTATGAGAAGGCCGATGCTGGCGAGCCCTGCGATGGAATTAGGCTGCTGACCAACAAAGCCCGCCAGATGTTCCTGACGGCGTTTGCCCGCGCAGCGCTAATGCATCGCGTCACGCTCTACTCTGGAATCCGTGGACTATCGGCATCGGTTGATGACGACAAGATCAAGGAGTTGTACGACCGCGACAAGCGGATCTACAACATGGGGCTGGAGAAGAGCGAGTACTCGAAGCGCGGCGGTCTGCCATGGTGGATGCGTCCCGAGATGAATTTCGATGTGAAGGCTGGCCACATGACGTTCTCAAAACTGGGATCGTCCATGCTTTACCAGTTTTCGACCATGGGTTCGGCTATCGGGCAAGGCCGTCAGTTCGACGTGGCGCACATGACTGAGTTGGCCTACTGGCCGGAATCTGCCCTGAATCTGCTGAATCGTGACTTTTTCCCAACGCTGCCGCAATCTCCCAAGACGTTGTTCTTCGCGGAGTCGGTATCCTACGGGCGATCAGGCTGGTGGTACAGAACCTCTAAAGCTGTGGAAAATGGACGGCTTGTAGGCTGGAGGTTTTGCTACATCCCGTGGTACACGATCAAGAGCAAGTATCGCCGTAAGCCACCTGGCGACTGGATGCCCGCCGAAGTGACGCAGCGCCATGCTGACATGGTATGGGAAACCTCCATCAAGTACACGGGCCAACGCGTTCGGCTCGACATGGAGCAGATGTACTGGTGGGAGTCGAAGCGCGATGAATACCGGGAGAACCAGGACCTATCAAGCTTCCTGACCAATTACTGCGCGACTCCCGAGGAAGGCCACCAGCACTCGAACCCCACTGCCGTATCGCACGAAACTCTCGAACGCCTGAGGACCGAGGCAGAGGCGGCGCATCCCGTTCCGTACATCCTGCGCCTAGGTGGCACGAGGACGGCGGAGGATGACTGGACCAAGGGCAAGGTGCCCTCATTTCCTATCGGCAAGGACGCTATTGTACCGGCGCACCCTGACGAACTTGACCACGACCCAAGGGGGATCGTCTGGATGTGGGAGCCTCCGAAGCGCAACGCCACCTATGTGATGGGCATCGACCCCACCAACGGGATCATCCCGTGGTCCCGTAACTCACGGAGAGAGGACGACTTAGACACGGATAACGGGGTGATTGAGATTATCCGCATGGCGAAGGAAGACGGTGCGCCGGACGTACAGGTGTGCGAATTTGCCGCACCTATCGACCAGGAATCGCTAGGTGAGGTAGCGAACCTGCTGGGGCGGATCTACGGGGGAGCGACGGAGGACGGTGAGTGTCTGGCGATCACCGAGGTTCACCTGGGGATGGGGCTGGGGGTTATCCGTAAGATGATGGATTCAGGGTACATGAACCATTTCCAGTGGCAGCACATCGACAAGATCGTGGTGCAGAACACGCAATCCTACGGGTGGTACGCCTCCGCTTCCGCTGTCCGCATTCTGTGGGAGAAATTCCGCAGGTCGCTCGCCTTGCGGCACATAAAAATCCTTTCTACTCATGTAGTTGAGGAACTTGCCGACTGTATCTGGGATGCTGGGAAGCAGACGGCGAACGCGGCCGACGGGAAGCATGATGACCGTATCCGAGGCCTCGCGCTATGCGAGTGGGTAGCGCGAAGCTGGGGGATGGTGCCGGAAGGGGTCGCTACCGAGGAGATCACCAAGAAGTCGAATGTGGACTGGCAGAAGTCGAACATTTCCTGGGAGAACATGCAGGAGGAGATGGAAGCGCAGGTGGAGGAATGGCTGGACGATCCGCTGGATGCGATTGCACGTGGGACAGGGGCTCGGTGAAGGAGGGGGCAACGGCGGAGGACCGCTGCCCCACGGAAGGAAATGAGAGTATCGGTCGGTTAGTCGATTACATCGTATCACGGAATTTGCTTGACGTGGGGTGTGGGGTTGTTTGAGAATGGGGTTGCCCGTCGTACAACGGGCTCGCGCTCCTATCGCGATTGTGAGGCCGGGCGGGACGGTACTACACTCCCGAACCGCCTACCTCCTGAGTGTAGAATGTCCACTTCGACGACATCTCGGACCAAGAAAGTAATAGCGAGTATCCCCTACCTGTTCATCGTAGGGACGTGGATCGCGACGGGCTGGCTGCTGTGGGCGAAGTATGGAGGGGCGCGGTGATGCCTCCGATGGGACAGAGAGTCCTTGAAGCGGTGGCGTGCATGGTTCTTGGTTTCTACTTGATCGACCGTAGATGGTCGCGGAAAAACGAGAAGTGGGCCATCAGCGGGGTGTTTGTCATAACGTTCGGCATGCTACTCGTCTGGATTACCGGGTTCCCTTGGAGTTGGACATGGTGGATATGACCCCCGAGCAACTCACATGGGCACGGATCTTCGCGGCGCTGGAGCGGTGGAACGCGGAGCATGGGCGGGTGGCGAAGTGACGCAGACCATCCCCTACGGTCAGCCTGAAGCGGCGAAGGTAGCCGACACGGCAAGACCGATGGTCGAGATGTTCTGGCGGAACGAATGGGGCGGGCTCCATTCGAAGCGCCGAATCTGGTATCGTCCCAAGACCAAAGACAGCCTAATCGAATGGCTGGACGAATACTTCGACATGGCGGATCGCGGATATTGCCCACCAGAATACAAGCAGGCTCCGAGGCCGCATTGCGCCCGGATCACTCTCAACGGCGTAGTCATCGCCGAATATCATCCAAATCCCAAGCAGCGGGAAGGCTCACACGTGGGCGACCGACTGCCTCTAGGTGGCGGGTTAAGCGTCCCGCCTGTAGTCCACGACCCCCCGCAAGAAGTCAAACCAAACTCCCGCAAGTCCAAAGCCCGCGCCAAAACAACGGATTCAGCGATGGAAACTACGGCAGCGACCGGCGATACGGTCAGGCGATCACCAGCGGAAACACGGGGCAGCCGGAAGCGATAAGCACGGTGCGGCAGGGGGGATCTCCTATCCAAACCCCGAGCCCTGGAGAAAACGCGACAGGCACCAAAAAGGCGTAGCCGCGCCCTTCCTGAAACCATTGGGGGATTATAGGGGGAAAGGAAGCGTGAGAAACCACCGACAGAGAAGTAGCGCGTGAGCCGAAGGCGAGCAAGCGATTCCGCTGCTACTGCAACTTTCGTAGCCTTCGCAGAACCTCTGCTTGGATTGCTTCCAGTGCGCGACGTTCTGGTTCTTCTTTGATGTAACTCGACACCATCTCAACTGCGTCGTCTACACACTGCGCTACCGTTGCTTTCAAGTACGAACTCATCTCAAACGGCATACCGCTAGTTTACAACGTTAACGCAGTTTACGCAATACCCACACTACACAAAATCACACGCAACCCAATTTTTTTTCTTTTTTGCTGTGAGCATCGTTAGACCCCCTCCAGCACACCCCCCTGGGGCACCCCTTCAGACAACTAGAGCCGGTGCTAGGGGAACAATGCGACAAGCTGCCGTGATGCGCCGGTGATCGCCAGGTCGCTAGTACAGCTTGCTCTAGTCGAAAGGCAATGAGCACGCCGGCGAGAATCACGCGAGATCTACTTGAAGTAGCGGCGATTCAAACAAGCGCAACACACAACAGGTAGTGGTTTGACAACGCCGGCGAGCGTTTGAAATCGCATAGTGTTGTGCAGGCTCAGTTTCACACTAGTCGTAATGTGCGTTATCGGAAGCTGAAACGTGGCAATGGACGTGCTATGCGGCGGATTCGCTAGCTGGATCGTGAACTACGGTCACTGTGTTGACTGGAGCACCTGGCACAGCTTGCGCCACACTGACGGCGTTTGGATTGATCCCGAGTTCACGCAAGGCACGTAGCCTGCCCGTGCGAGGACGGGCTCTTACGTTCTGTTTAAGCGCTTCGGCCCTAGGGATAGCATAATCCGGTGGAATGATGGTCCTAGTAAAGCGTCCCCTTGGTAGCAAGTAGAGCGCCAAACCGACTCGAACTGGAGTATGGCAAGTATGGCAAGTGTGAATCCCTTGCTTTTGGCTAAGTTTGGGGGATTGTTGGAACTCGCCGCAACCTGGGCAAGTCCATGAAGCGCGGGCGACTTGGCCGAATACAGGCAGGGTTTCTTGCATGACCGAATTATATCCCGAAAGAAAAGTGCAACAAGGATATTGCATAACAGCTGTAGTTATGCATAATACAAGTAGGACATAGGAGGTCCTGAGAAAAATGGCGAGTAACAACCAAGGCATAGCGCACTTCGGACCAAAAGGTCTGCCACTGTGTCGCAATAAGAAAGCGCACATCGTGGTTCGTGAATTAACCCGGTTCCAGGTCGAGCCTAATCCATGCAAGAAATGCTCCGCGGTACTCAGTCATGCGATTGCAGGGAAAACGCAGTAGCGGATTCCCGCACCTAGGGCAGCTTGCTGCCACGGGTGAGCGAATATCGCTCAGTACAGCATAGGAGGCTGTGAGAAATGACGAAGCCGCAAAAGTTCAGCATGAGCAGGGCGCAAGGGTTCTATCAAGTATGGTTCAGCAACGGCACAGAACGCACTGCGAAGTTGATCGTGCATACATCGCAGTTCCCGATTGGGACTGCTCCCACGAAGTACTCTCACCTGTTCCCCTACACGGAAGCGCCGAAAATGAAGCGCATGATCATTTCCACGGTGTACGACACGTGGGACGCTGCGTTCAATGCCGCGTAAGTTCCTGCCGCGCTTGGACACTTCGCAGAGTGTCCGCTGAACGATAGGAGCGTTCGAAATATGCAAGCAATCACCCGCGTTTATGAACCTGCCGATGGCAAAGCCGATTATGAGGCTGACGTGCGAAAGCAGCCTACGTACCACGATGGGGCCGCACGGCCCACGTGGGAGCAGTTGTCCGAACTGGCGCAATGGTCCTGGAATCGTAAGCAAGTAGCCTAGTCCAATCCCCCGCCCTGCAATCGTCTAATGACCCCCATAACCATCGCCGGAGCCCTGCTCGCATGTGCAGGCGGTCTGCTGATCGCCTGGGAAGCGTGGAAAGCATTCAGGCCGGCCAAGCGCAAGTACACCCTATACATGGGCAAGGATTGCCGCTAGTGCCACAAACGCCCTATTCGCGCGCGCGGACACCCGCGAGCCCTAGCAATCCTCCAGCACCCCCGCAACGCCCTGAGGCTCGCTGTATGCTGTCCTGCGGGCATTCTATTCCACATTCCGAGATTCTGAGCGCCGCTGCCGTCATTTACCAGGCGCGCAGGACCAAGCGGGCCGGCGGGCCACCCAGCATCCCGACGATCTGCTTCAAGTGTGGGGAACTTTGTGAGGGCCGAAGGGCGGCGGAAAATCACTGCCGGAAGAAGCGAGTTACCACCTACTAGTGGTGCTCATTAAACTGGGGTTCATGTGCGGAATTGTCTTGCATGGTCAAGTCAAGTCAAGTAGGATGGCGGTATGCAAAGCAACGTGAGGATATTGAACTCAACGGAAACGGTAGATCTAATTGAAAGTTTTGCCGAGCGGCTTGTGGGGAAAGATCGCTTCTTTATCGCCGCCGAATTGCTAACTCTGTTCCATAAAGGCCGTGAGCAGGGATTAGAAGCGGGTCTTGCTGCCCTCACTCGATATGCAAAGCAGGAGTCCGCATGAAACTCGGCATTCCACGCATCCGTGAGGTGCTGAAGGCTGACGAGGGCAGTATGCGCGATCTAGCGCTATCCTGCGGCGTCACAGACACGATGGTGAGCCACGTATTGGCTGGCCGTCGCAAGTCTGCCCGCATCCTGCAAGCGGCACGCACTAAGGCGCAAGAATTACTGAGCAACTGCGGCAAGAAAGGCAAGGTGAGCGCATGACCAAGTTACAGGAATTGAAGCGTCCGATTCGCACATTTCTTCAAATCGCGTATACGGATGAGAGGCTGGCGGCATTGCTCGCACATGCCCAGCAGGGGAAATTAGCTTTCGATTCATGTTGCTGCCTGTTGGGTTGCTCAAATGCTCCTCATTCACTCCTCGGAAAGAGTGAGCGTGCGAGCTCCCCAAATGGTGGGCTTCTTCATCACTGGGAGGTACGTAGACTCGCCGGGTATCCGCCAAGTTGCGCTAATTCTCACCCAGCCGAAATAGCCTTTTCTAAACTCCCTGGAACATTCGACCAGCGGCATCACATCCTAATCCCGGTCGTGAAGGCAGAAATGCGCCGCCGTGATCGCCTCAAGGCTCAGCAAGCCGCCCAGCCCGCGCAAGTCGAGGTATCCGTATGACCCGCGCCATTCTGCCCATCGGCGTGCTGCTCGGGCTCGTGCTGGCGATGGCGCTGCAGCGCTATGTGGGGGCAATGTAATGCGTACTGAGTGGCGGTTCAATGGATCGGCGCAGCTTATCCTGATTCCCGAAAATGCCCGCGATAAGCAGATGATGATGCTGGCGTTCGATGGGCGTCCAGAGCTTCGCATCAAGCCCACGACTGGAGATGAGGTAATCATTGAGGCGAACGCCCCCAAGCCTGTCGAGCGTGATCCGAGGTGGTGCTATGTCTGCGACCTTCCTGTTGACGATTGCGCGTGCTACGTGCCACCGCTTGAGAAACAGAGCGCCTAATGCTGACTTCCGTCTATCCCATAGCCCTGCGCTCGGTTGCCGCCGATGTGGATACGCGCGTGCGCTCCGCTCGGCAGCCCGCTAGGTGGACGCTGAACGTTGCGGGGCCGTTCTGCATGTGGCCGGCACCTCCGCGCTATAGCGGCAGCGAGTACAAATTGGCTGATCGCGTATCGGCGCTGCTAGGCATGTCCGCCACCTGCGTAGTGGCGTGGCCCGTGTTGCAACTACAGGTACAGGTAACGCAAGCTTATCTGGATCGCGTGATCCAGCGAGTTTACAGGAAGGAAACAGCAGCATGATTGACTCACTTCAGTGTCGCGGATGTTACAACGATTTCTACAATGGCGAGGGAGCCAAGGAATGTTGGAATCTCAAGACGGCCAAGATGGAGTCGAGTCTCCTGATCCATGTCGATCAACCTCCGCCTTATCATCAAGCCCCTAAAATGCGCCCGAACTGCTATAAGGCTCAGGGATTTGTAACGGTTAAACCAAACAGATTAGATTCGAAAGGGTACTGGAAAGCATGAACCGCACACAAGACGCACTTACCGCCCTAGAGCACACCCAGCGGGCATTCGCCAAGGATGGCTGGCGGCCGACGCTGGCGTGCTACGAGAATATGGAACGCCAGTACACTTTGGAGTTTGCCAAGCGGCAAGCTGCTGAAGCCGTGATGCTGCAAGCTGTGCGCGACCGCGATTCATGGAAGTACACGGCACTGAGCGCGGGCATCGTCATCGTCCTAGTGGCGCTGGCTACTGCGTGGGCGTGGATGTAATGGCCGCTACCAAGGAAGGTATATCGGTCAATTGCACCGTATGCGGGCTGCGAAAGAAGCCGCATGGGCGCTCCGCTGCTGATGCAATGGCCAATTCGCTCTGCGACTACGAGTGCCAAGGCTACCAGAAAGAGCCACTACCGGGCTGCTTGTGGCCAATGGAAACCGATGAGGATTTCGGCTACCCGTGCTGCGACAATGCCACCAGGCCAATTCCATGAACGCCCAGCAGCGCAGACGCCGCGAATACCTCACGGAAACTGGCCGCGAGGAGCAAGCCGTAGCCGAGGGGCTGAAGAGCCCCGTAGGTAGGCCGAAGCAATGGAAGCCCGGAGAACGCCAAGCTATAGTGGACCGCGATCTGGTGGCCGCTGCGCTCCAAGTGCCCCATAAGCCCAGCTTCGGCATGGACGAGGTAGAGCGGCACCGGCGCGAGGAATCGCTGGCCCTAGCGGAAGCGTACCGCATCTCGAAAATAATTCGGCGGTAGGGGTTGACTTGTATATCGCTATCGTGATATACATAGCATGTGACGCTACTAGAAAAAGCCTTAGCTGCAAAAACAACTAGAATCCCAGATGGCCCTTTGGGGGCGGAGGAGTTAGATGTTCTCGTAGCGTGGCTTCAGGGAAAGATTAGCTCAGGCATAGCCAGTGAAACAATTTTCCACACGGGAAATAATGCTGAATCGAAATTGGCTGCCGCTGTAAGGCGAGCAATTCGGCATAATCAATTCACCATCACAAGAAATTAGGAATATGGCAACCAAGAAACCAATCCGCGAGAAAATGATACAAGTGGCCGTCCGCATGACCCCCGCGCAATGGCGCAAGGTGCAGGCTGCCGCGAAAGCTGGCCGCGAGACGTGCAGCGAGTACGTGCGGAGGCAGTGCGGGGTGAGCGCATGAGCTATCTACGTGCCCCCGAAGCGCCCCCGAAGTACGTCTGCTGCATGGGCTGCCAGCGCTTAGTGGAACTGGACGATGCGCTGTTCTATCGGGACCAGCCTTTCTGCTTGAACTGCACCACATGCAAGTGCGGCGAGCAAGCTGCGGCTATCTGCCCCGAATGTGGCGCGTGGACCTGCGGCGATCACATGGTCATGGTGGACGCCTGCGACATGTGCGAACGCTGCG
>Ga0247677_1000014_pt1 | contig 19496 bp, 52 predicted proteins | sample CNK18_metaG_FD_182796 | JGI IMG/M metagenome (GOLD analysis project Ga0247677, IMG submission 182796) | Soil microbial communities from Purdue University Martell Research Forest, Indiana, United States - CNK18 | ecosystem: Environmental > Terrestrial > Soil > Temperate forest > Bulk soil... | reverse complement strand
CCGCTTTCGCACAAAGGACATCGTGACCTATACCAGCGGTCACATCTTTCTGTCCGTATACGACACTGACCAAGAAGAATGGCAGCGCGTGGCCCTCATGGAATTTCCAGGGACCTACGCCACCGCTGTTCCTGGAAAGATCGCTGAAGCGATGGAAGAAAACATGAAGCGAAAAGGGATGGTAGCGTGCTCAAGATAGCATTCTTGAACCGTGGTCGCGAGTCCATGCCCGGTGGCGATTGTATCGCCCTTGATGCCACCATGGCCGCGCTGCGCCGCAAGGGCGTGCATGCTGAGGAAACTGGCTGGGATGTGGCTCGCATGAAGGCGGGTGAGTTTGATCTAGCGCATATGTGTCACGTAAATTTCTCGTGGTGTTGGGGGAACTATGAGGCAATTCGGGAAGTACGGATTGATTTTCCGTATGTTCTTCAGCCCATCTTCTACAATGGTCTGCTCAGCGGAATCACGATAAAACAGTTGCGCGAAATGATTCGATCCGCTAGACACATAATCCCTTTCTCTACGGTAGAACGCGATGAGATCAGGGAGGTCCAGTCCGTGGAAACCATCCCCCCACCCTATACCATCATCCCCAACGGCACCGATGAAGCATTCCACTGCACCATCGATCCCATGAAGCGCGTCGGCGTCCTGTGCGTCTCAGCACGCGGCACCGAGGACAAGGGCATCCCCAAGGTCAAGGCAATCTGCGAGAAGTTACGCATCCCCTTCACGGCCATCAGCGGCATACCGCACGACCAGCTACCGCCCATTTACAAGGCGCACCGCTTGTTCGTGAACGCGAGTGATTCCGAGCGTATGAGTCTCACGGTGGGCGAGGCGCTGTGCGCGGGCTGCCGCGTTGTATCGAACCATGGGAATCGCGGTTCATCTCACTACCGCAATCTAGTGGTGGACTACATCCAAGAGGATCTGATCGCGCGGTCGTACAACTTGCCTGACTGGGATTACACGCCGAACCATGATGCTCGGATGCTGACATGGGACTCGGTTGCCGAAAGACTCATCAAGGTTTACGAGGAGGTGTTGCGGTGAGCACGCCTGCTATGCAGAGTATCTTTGGAAAGAATTACAAGTCTCCGTCTCGCTGGAAGAATTTCCGTCGCTGGCTACATGAGATGGATCGCCGCTTTCTGTGGAAGCGCATAATCATCATCTTCGATTCTTCCCGTATCTCCATGGCTGAGATGGATCGCCTGCCCTTAGAGAGAATGCGGATCAATGGAATCATCGTTCGCATGAGGAATTGCGACACAGCGTTCGCGATCTATGATGCCGACAAGTTGCCACGCATGAAGTTCGAGCAGTTACAGAAACTCATGGAGGACGTGATCTACAAAGAATTGCATCCCCTCATAGAGAGGGACTTCTCCAAGTGACAGCGGTGAACTGTGTCCTATTGGTTCGTGACCGCCCGCGCCTCACTAGGCAGACTCTCGATACCTTGGTGAAGAATACGAGCGGCGATTACAACGTCATGATTGTGGACGACGCCAGTGGCCCTGATACGCAGGCTATCATCGCTGAGTTCGTGCGCCCCAACGTCCGCTTCATCAGGTTCAACGAGCCCGTGGGCATCGTAGGGGCACTGCGGAACGCTGGAGCGAATAGCAGTGAGTGGACCTTTGGACGCGGGGACTGGCTGTACTTCTCGGATAACGATGTGGCGTTCGAGGCGGGATGGCTGGAGAAGATGACTCACTGGCTAACCGCTGGAGAACGCTATGCAGAAATAAAAGCCCTGGGTGGATATCGGCATCCATACCATCAGTATCATGACGTGTTTTCGGATTTCCACAAGGACGAACATGGTAGATACGACCGAGATAAGGACAATGTGGTTTTAACCGATGCCGTGGCAGGCTATTCCATGCTCATGCGCTGGTCCACGTTCGAAAAATACGGCCCTTTCGATGCGAACCAGAAGGGTGTTGGGGCTAGCGAGGACTTCGCATATTGCCAGCGCATCATCAAGGACGGCGGCAAGGTGGGCTACATCCACCCGCCAGTACTATCGCATACAGGCATAAGTAATAGCGACGGCAAGCCTGCGGTGGGGGCGGAGCACTTCCGCAGGGTAGAGGGAGTGATCTACGAATGAATGGTGCGAACGTCGGCAGCGGACAGCGTAAGTTCTACTCCAATCAGGATTGGGTATGGCTTAATGTGGACGCGAATCCAAAGTGGCAACCGGAATATGTGACACGCGGTGAGAGCATGCCGGAAATCCGGGATGAGCGTATGGATGTGGTAGTACTGCACCACGTAATCGAGCATGCAGGTTGTGGTGAATCGGCAGACATGATCCGTGAGTGCCACCGTATTCTGAAACCGGGCGGCTCGCTGATCGTCTGCGTTCCTGATATGTACGAACTGGTTCAGATGTGGCTTTCCGGGAAACTCACCGATCAGCTATTCTTTACCAACGTCTATGGCGCTTTCATGGACAGTGAAGCCGACCGGCATCGCTGGGGGTTCACTGGAAAGACATTGGCTGCAACACTGAGGGATGCAGCCAAGTGGAACATCATCAAACCGTTCGACTGGCGTGCGATTCCGGGAGCTTCGATTGCCCGCGACACATGGATACTTTCTATCGAGGCGCAGAAATGAAACTTGCCTTCATCGCACCTGCCTTCGGCCCTAACGGCCCCGAGCAATGCTCCCTGCTAGTCAAGAGCGCCGAGCGCGTCGGAATACCGCTGCGCCTCTACGGTGTGGGCGTGCCCTACTCCAGTCACCTTGAGAGCAAATTTCGCGGGGCTATCGAGGAATGCCGCAAGCTGAGGGACGAGGGCTACAGCCACGTGCTGTATACCGATGGGTTCGATGCTCTGTTCCTTCTGCGAGAGATCACAATTGTTACGTACTACATGACATTCGGCGCTCCCGAGTGGCTGCTATCTGCGGAGACGAACTGCTGGCCATATCCCGAGAGAAGCGGCGAGTACGAAGTAACGGATAGCCCATATCCATATCTGAACGCTGGTGGCTGGATGGGGAGGATAGACTATCTGTTAGTTCATGCTCCAGTGGCGTTGAAGCAACTCAAGTACACCGAGGACGATCAGGGGATGATAACGCAGGCATACTTGAACGGCCACCTTCCTGGAACGGTAGTAGACAACTGGGCTAGGATATTCTGTACCGCCAATGGTCCTGCTCTCGAAGTCACGGAAAGCAAGAACGTGCTGAACCGCACCACTGGTACCTACCCTGCCGTGATTCACTTCAACGGACGCAGCGGTGGCCGCGAGGAAATGTGGAGGGCAATCAATGGCTAACTGGATAGCAGTAATCGCTTTCGGGAATTGCCACCTGACCAAAGCAGCGCTTGCTTCATTCCTAGCGCAGGATATTCCCGTAAACGTTCTGGTGATTAATAATGCGTCCAGCGACAATACGGCTCCGTGGATGGCAACGCTGACTGACGAGCGCATCATGCAGGTACACTTCTCAGCCCAGCGATCCGTAGCGGCGTGCTGGAACTTTGCGATGCGGACACTGGACGGCGAGTCGCATGTGCTGATCTGCAACAACGATGTGGTGCTGCGGCCTGAGACTTACCGCTTGCTACTGGAGGATGGCGGGCCATTTGTTACCGCAGTGGGTGTCGGCAGCATGGAGCAGATGACGGAGGCCACGCTGGAGCCACAGAATAAGCGCGATCACCCAGACTATAGCTGCTTCCTGATAAGTAGGTCGGTGTGGAATGTCTGTAAGTTTGATGAGCGATTTGAAGGTGCCTACCTCGAAGACGCAGACCACCATCTACGCATGTTCCGCATGGGGATTCCAGCGTACTGTATTGGCGTTCCTTTTTACCATGTCGCTAGTGCGGCTTTGAAGTTTGGGGATGATGCAACTCGGGATCGTATCTCAAAGGCTTCTGATAAGAACCGCGTGCTATTTCGAGAAATGTACGGAGTCGATGCTGGTACTCCCGAATATTATGCTCTATTTTCTCCCGAAGCTCGTGGCTGATCTCTGAATGCCATAGGGCACACCCCCGAAACCTTTGGGGTATACTAACTATCCAATGAAGCAAAACGCCACTCGTAAGATCCTGCAAGCCGTACGGGAAGCCGGGGAAAGATTTACGGCTATCGACATTGAGGCCATTATTGACGATCCAGAACTTCCGCTCAGAAAAGTCAGCACGCTCATGAGGCAGTTGGGGCGCAAGAAAGTGTTAACTAGGATCTCGTGGCGGAAGTATTATACCGAGAATGGTCGCGGCAGGACGGGGCATCCCCTGAGAGAGTATAGCTATAGGCAGAGGAGATCAGCATGAAGAAAACATTGGCGGTGATTGACAAAATACTTACCTATGTGAATTTGATTTTGGCAGTCTGGATCTGGGTGCTGATAAGGAGGGGAGCATGAAACCACTACTCGCGCTACTGCTGGCGCTGCCAGCGTTCGCCCAGCAGGGAACCATCACGCGCACGGCCTCTACGGTGACGGCGACAGCGGGGCCGGTGGTCTGTAAGTTTACGCATCCCAAGAACACGCACGTCTTGCTGAATTGCACCGTGGCCGGGACAGTGCGGCGCAAAGATGACATGACCCCGAGCCCTGCGAGTCTCACGGGAGCCGTGGGCAGCGTTACCGAAGGCAATGCTTCGGTAGCTTGGAGTGTGCAGCAGTCGGTTCCTGGTACCTTCACCTTCGACATTCAGGCAAATGGAACGCGGAGCTTCGGCACGTTCTAGGGTGGTGCGAGGCCAAGCGGTGTGCCCGCAGTAGCCGCTTGAGTTTCTGCCAGAAACCTGCTAGGATTGCCGTGTGAGATTCCTCGCTGTGCTCCTATGGCTGATTGCAGCTATCGGATTTAGCTTTGCTCTGTGGCTTCCGATTTCCTGGCATTTAGCATTTCCAAACGATCCATACACGGGTATTAGCTGGGGATTCTCAGCCTTTTTACCAGCAGCGACAATAGCGATAATTGGGCAGATTGCATGGAGTAACAGAAAACGATGAAGCCCAAGAAAAACAAAGGCGGCCGCCCTCCCGTTCCCCAGCGTTGCCGATGTGGAGCGAAGTGCCCATCAGCGACAGCGGCGCGGGAGCATTGTAAGGGGAAGCGATGACAGATTCTCGCCACCATTTGTTTCTAGTGCTTATGCTCGTATGGCTGTATGTCCGGCTGAGGGATAAGCGATCATGAATCCCTTAACTATTGCAGTGATGATAGCCTCGGGGTACTTGGTCCCACTCAAAATCCCCTGCCTCCCGATGCCGTGGGGCTGCGCGAGCATCACCACCTACGTGCAGTTGAACGACATCCGCATAACCCCGCAGGATCGCCCCGACGAGGAAGGGCTGATTGACGTAGCGGCGGTGAGCTATTGGGCCGTGGATGAGGATAATGGGCTTCGGTGCTGGCATTCGTTTTCTCGCGCGACCATGCCGGGGGTGCGGGCAGGGAACTATGCGGTGAGAAGTTGTCCGGTGGCGCAATGACCACCGAAGAACTAGATCGCGAATGGACGCAGGATGAGTTGCGGGAGCACGTCAGGACAACCATGCATTATGAGGTTCCTTTGGATGAGCACCTTCCGCAGTATCTTAAGTTTCTGACCCCCGCTGTTCCACTAACTCCAGAAGAACTAGAATGGGTGAAGCAAGAAATAGAACTACGGAGACAACCATGAACACCCAGCCCGCCCGCTTCGCCGCCATCGCCCTAGCCTGCATAATGCTCATGGGCGCGTCCTGCAAGGATAAAGCCTTCCAAGCAGCCGCCATCGTCGTCCGTAGCAGCGCCGCCGCGTCCGCCATCATCAACGCCGAGGTAGACGCGAACGCCGCGAACATGGACCCCGCTACCGCTGCCAAACTACAGGATCTGGCCACCAAGCTCCAGGCCGCTGCCGACATCGCCAAGACGCTGACGAACAACTATGCATCGTTCCCCGCTGGCAGCAAGCCGCCGCTCCATGCCGTGGTGCAGCCGCTCATTGTGGCTTTCCAGGACGCGCTGAATAGCGGGCTGACGGGCATCAAGAATGCCGCGCTACAGCAGCGCATCAGGGTAATACTGGAGAGCGTGTCTGCTGGGCTCGTGATAGCCGATAGTGCACTAGGAGGATCGTGATGCGGCTTATTCAGACCAGTCATCTTGCCCGTGGACTTCGCCCTAAGCGTGTAGATGTTGATAAGCCAATTGGTTTTGTAAAGCGCCATCTACGTCGGTGGTGGAGAACACAAATTAAACGGTGGACAGTCGAGGAAGCGAAGATCGTCTAATGCCACTCTTCCAATGCTCGCAGTGCAAAGTTACCGAGAACACCGCAGTATCGAACTATTGGGTTGATGTGGTGCGAGATAAGAAGCCTCCGCTTTGCTCCCAATGCGACCCTAGGATTGGGAAGTGGCACGGGAAGTTCCCGCGCAAAATAATGGAACAGATTCCGCCAGAACATCAAGCAGATCACATTATGGAGGCAGCATGAAAAACGCAGCCAAGCGCCCCTATAAGCGACCTACCGAATGGGTCACTTCGGAGCAGAAACCCGATCCGAGGGAGAAGGATTGATGAGCAAGGACTTTTATGGTTTCGATGACCCCGACTTCAACAGAGGCCATACTTGGAAACCGATTCCCCTGAAAGAAGATGGGATGCAGTACTGCGAAACCTGCGGAATCGTTCGTCGCGCAGATGACAACAATAAGCCCTGCAAGGGGCCGACGAGATTGCGTCAACTAGAGAAGCCACTGCCAACGGAATTGCCACAATGACCCGCAAGCCCAAGCGCGATCCCGGCCCGTATGCTGCGTGGCTGCGCTCGCTGGGGTTCAAGTACGACCATCGGCTACGTCAGTGGGTCTGCAAGAACGGCAGCATGAAGGCGGGGACGCGGTGAGTCGCAAGAATAGAGCGTGGATCGCACGTATCCAAAAGGGCGATGTGCTCAAGTGGCCCAACGGAACCCTCCGTGTCGTTCGTGCGGTGTCGCATTCGCAGATCCCCATAGGCTGTGGCGGTAACTCACGACCTACAATTCGTACAAGTGTTCGCCTCGCAATTCGGCATTGCTCCTGGACTCACCGACCAACTACCACCTATACCGGAAATGATCTCGTTCAGATGGACGTGCGACCAACGAGGGCGCGGGTGACGCTCCGCAAAAAGATAGACCGACTAATTGAGCTAGATTACGTGAATTCCGGTAAAGAACGTGAGATCTTCTGTTGTGATGTGATTGGCAGGGTTTCCTGACGCCGCGTGTGGGCCAATCGGCCAACGGAAGGATGGAGAGCATGAATAGAACCACAGGAAAACAGACGATCTCCATTGGAGGCAGCATGAAAACCGCAGCCAAGCGCCCGCCTAAGACCCCAAATGACGGGGCCAGCATCACCCGCGCCCGCATCCTCGCCATGGGTGACCGGCTCCTCTACCTCGACCGCGAGATGGGAGCCGTGATGTTCTGGCACATCCTGCGGGGTGGCGGCAACTACGACGGCCACAAGTTCGAGGGCATCGAGAACATGGCGAAGAAAGCCAGCAGCACAGAGGGCGGGTTGGGGACGGAGTAACCCCGGTGAAGGGTATATCCTTTTAAATGAAAGCAGTCTCGTAAACTAGCAGCCGGGAATATCAATGGACTACCGCCTGCTCTGGCCAATCCTCGCCGTCGCTGTCATCCTCGTGCTGGCGTGGAAGGCTACCATCTGGATCAACGCGCGGCAGAAGCGCGATGAGAGGTAGAAGGATTGATGCATAGTTGTCAAGTTTGCGATCAACCTTGCTATTGCTGTGGAGACTGCGAAGATCACGAAAACACTCCTCCATATATCTGTGATCATGTCTGCGAAGAAGATGACGATGACGAAAATGACTAAGCGCGATCCCGGCCCATACGCCGCATGGCTGCGCTATCTGGGGTTCAAGTACGAGCGCCGCATCAAGCCCCCGCAGTGGGTCTGCAAGAACGGCAGCGCGAAGGCGGGGACGCGGTGAGCATCAATAAATCAGACTTGATGGAGTTCCTTCGGGAGAGCAATGTCATTGAAGGTATCCATTTAGAACCTACATCCTCCGACATGCTCTGCGTGGAGATGTTCCTTAACCAAGAAAGCATCGTACTTAACGACGTGAAGGCGCTCCAATCGTCCATAGCCCCAGGTAAGCCCTTCCGAGATAAGCGCGGCATGAACGTGCGAGTTGCCAACCACATTGCGCCCGCTGGTGGCCCCGACATCATCACACACATGGAAAACCTTCTGCTGGTTATGCAAGTTCCCGAAGCAGATCCGTGGATGTGCCACTGCGCTTTTGAGGAACTTCACCCATTCATGGATGGAAATGGACGAACTGGAAGAATACTGTGGGCTTGGATGATGCTCCGCAGCGGGAAGGACGCTTTCGCTTTGCCGTTTCTGCATCGCTGGTATTACCAGACACTTAGCTCTATTCGAGTCTCCAAGCCGATTTACAAAGGGGCGTGATGTCCCTCTCGCCCAATCCCCCACCCGAGCGTAAGCTAGCCGAGCGCACCGAAGATCCCATGCACTCCGATGCGTGGTGGGCTGGCGGTGAGTGCAGTTTCCCGGTATGCGAGTGCGTCGAGAGGTGCGCGATGGAGCCGACGCGGCGGATAGTGGATTGGCGGGAGATCTAGGCCTCCCGTGCACGCTTCGGTGCGCTAGTCCTAGCCCATAATTAACCGTCCTAAACGCTGGTGGTGCCGATTTGAACGGCCTATGATGGACGTGTCATTACTCGGGGCCGTATTCTCTATCCCGGAGCCAGTTAAGAAGTACCTTATTGGAGCGAGTCGCAATTGGATACTCGGCCTGCCACGTCACCCACCAGCACTACACTAGTATAAATCAAAACGACCCGCATTTAATGTAAACTAGTCCCAAGTGTCTGATGCCGTTCAGATTGCCATCATTACCAGCCTGACCACGGGAGTCCCTTCTATTCTCGCGATGTTCTTTTCCTTCCTGGCCCGCAAGTCTGCCCGTGAAACGCAGGTAATCGCACAGAAAACGGAACTCAACACTAACAGCATGAAGGACGAGCTTGTGGCGCTGACGGCCAAATCATCGCACGCTGAGGGGAAGCTAGAAGCGCAGAACGAAGCGAAGGGAAATGGGGGAACTGATGCTTAAGCAAATCGACGCCGTTGTATACCTACTGGCAATACTGGTGGTTTTCTTCACTCTTCTGCTGTTCGTATCCGCCAAGTTCCTGGAGAACGATGCACAGACCTTTCAGGTGGTTTCCGGTGCGCTTACAGGCGTCCTGGGAGCCTTGCTGATGCGAGTGAAACCGCAGGAGCAGAAGGACCCTCCGCCGGGATCTCGCGCCACGGCCACCCTAGAGACGATCACGCCGCCGGCACCATCAGAGCAGCCCTAGCGCCCGATCTGCGGCCACAGTACCGACAGCGTTGCGAAGAACAGGCCAGCGGATATCAGAGACGGGTGGTACTGATTCGGTGCATCCCACCACCGCGAGAATGCTCCTAGGAAGAACAGCACAGCGGCGATAATCAAGCATACAAGTGACATAAGGGTTCCTTTCGAGCAGGCGCGACCCCCGAAAGAGCCGCGCCTGTGGCTGACGTGCGGAGAGAGATTAAGCGGCCGGCGGGACGTTGGCGACAGCAGCGCCCAGAGCAGCAGCGGAATCGGCAAACTTAGTGCGAGTCGCTTCAATCGCGGCGGTTGCGGCGGCGATGCTGGCGTCATTGGCGGCCTTGTCGGCAGTCAGCGCATCGGCAACGGCCTTTGTCACTTGGGCGGCAAATCCGTTGATGAGCGCTTCCGCCCCATCCTCGGTCGTCTTGGTTGCATCGGCCTGCGCGGTGATCGCGTCAATCGCAGCCTGAAGTGTGGCAAAATCTGATGGCATTGTGAGTCTCCTTATTGTTGGTCTAGCTTGTTCTGAAGGGCGGTTTGAGAGGTTTTTAGTTTCGCGGTGACGGTGGTAAGTTGCGCGGCCATCGCATCAATCTGGGATTTCTGAGAGGCATCGAAGGCGTCGAGTGCTCGCGTGATAAGTGCAGCGGTTGATGGATCGAACTTGATAAAAATGGTCAGCATGGAAAGAAACCTCCGCACATCCCAAGCCTAACATTTTCCAGGGTTGACGACATGTATCAGATTGACCACTTCCGTAGTACAATCAATCCCAAGGAGATACGCGATGTCGTGCCCCGAGAATCCCGCTGACTGCGAATGCGTGCCCCCTGGTGGCGCGGGCTTGGCCGTACCGCCATCGCTCACGGTTCCCAACTTTGGTTGGGCATATTTCCCGTGGGAACTTCCCAGCGTTCTTGCGTTCCAGCCTACCAGCTTCCCGGATGCAACCCACGCCTCAGGCCACGTCATCACCTACGACGGCCGCTTCAACCGCCTTAACGCGCCTGTAGCGCAATCGCAGGCTCAGGTGGATCAATACCTCGAAGCCCGCTCCGTGCAGCTTGCAGAACGCGCCCTGAAGATCGCAGCGGCCAAGCAAGACTTCACTGTCCAAGTTGAGCGCCCTTGGCCGGATTATCCCGGCGGTGGCATCGTCCTCAAGACTGGGGACACCTACACGTTTCACCCGTTCAGTTACCCGGATGCGTATTGCTTCACAGAGATCAACGATCTGGAGGCGGGGATATTCACGCTGCGGTTCAGAAGCGGCAATGGCGAGCGCGTCATTCGTGGGGCTACGGTGATGAGCGTAGGAGAATATGTCCACTTCGCTAGGCTCAGAAATATCTGGGTGCCGCTCTACAACGCGGCGATTGCTCAGGTTGACCGGGAGTATCCGCAGCCATGAAGCAGATGCCCAACTGGTTCTACAAGTTCATGCAGCCACTTAAATGTTACTGGACTATTGGAGGTTGCTGGATTGAATTGGACGGCGGGACATGCTTGGAAAATCCAATCTTCTGGGTGCCCTTCGAGGACTTCAGTAGGTTTATGGAATGGCAGCGAATTCCATGACAGGAAACCGAGCGCAGATGACGTTAGTAAAACGGTAGGTGTCTAATTATGGCAGCGGGGGCAACCACATGGCCGACGACCAAAGCATCTCAGTGTATGCGAAGATCGGCGCTGCTGCTGCCGCCGCCTGGGCTACCTATCGAGGTGCAAAGAAAGTGCTTTCCGCCCGCGTCCAGGATCAGGGCGATGACATTGAAACGCTGCGCGCCCAGTACGAATCACTTCAGCAGGAAGTATCCGAGTTGCGCCGCAAATCCAATGAGAGGCTAGACCGCATGGAATTTGAGCTTGCCGAGGCCCGTAAGGACATCATTGAGACGCAGGTAAAGAGCGAGAGCGCCACCCGCCATTTTACGGTGATTGAGCGGGCTCTACGGGAGTTGAGGGTGCTTTTTGAGCAGGCTCCGGCGCGGGAGTTGCCGAGGGATTAGAGTAGCCTTCTTCCGGCGGGATAATCGTGTATCCGTAACATTCGGCCAACCACTTTCCATGTGTCATACACCATACAACTCCACGATCCAGCTTTGGATGCCTCATCTTTTCCTCCTCGCAATTCCCATCCCCACCAGTGCCGCAGCGCCCACCAGCGAATCGAGCGCGTTGAGAGGCCGCCAGCTTTCGGGATGCCAGCGCGAGTATCCGTTAATCGTGGCTCCCGCTCCGAGGAATAGCGCGACACAGAGCGCGTGGAGGATGGGGCGGGTCATCTAGTTCTCTTTATTTCCACGAGTTCGAGCAATGCCAAAATCTGGCGATGCTGTAGCTGGGAATGAGATTCCCAGTTTTCGATTTTGGCCAACTTTTCCGCTAGGCTCCTTCTGTGGGATGTTTCGCCCTTTAGGCTTTCATCCGTCATCGCCAGAACCTTTTTGATCTCGCGGAGATTCTTGCATGAGGCGGTTTCATGGCCTTTGTTAACCCCACAAAACCGACAGTAGTTCTTTCGATCTTCATTCATAATTTCCCTTTTAGCTTCTTCTCCCCGTTGGTAGTCAATAGATACCGCGTTCTAGGGGGCGAGTTGCCCGTTCTGATGCGAGAAACTAATCCACGATTGTGCAGAGCATCGGCAAGACGAGGTTGCACACATAGACCATTCCTGATTTTCGTCAGAGCTTCGATAAGTCGATCATCTGTTGGCGTCACGCTTTCCTCCTGTGAATCGCATACAAACTCGCCAGCCCGCACTGAAGCGCCCCAATAAAACAAGAGCCCGTGATGATGAGATATTCCCGCTCAAACCTGCGATACTGACCCGTACCCGCACCACTGAACCAGATCGCCGCTACTATCGTCCACGGCAGAAGCACCGACAGCGTAAACGCAAGCCTCTCCGAGCGCCCAGGCAGGCAGCGGGCGCAAGCGTCCCAGGCTAGAGCGAGGTGGAACGCTGCGACCCAGTAGGCGCGGAGGCCCACAGCGAAGTCGGTGCCCACCAGTAGAGAGTAGAGGCAGTACGGGAGCACGACGCCGAGCAGCCAGAGTTTGAGGATCATTCGATGAGCCTCCCAAAACAAAGGCACAGCGTAGATCCGCGACTAGTGTCTGGCGACATCCCTGCATTCTTGAGTATTTCCAAGTTCTCGGGCGTTTCCAGGAACTGAAAGCCTATTTGACAATCACATTTTGTGAGACTGCGCCTAAAGTCGGAAACCGGGGGCCATTGTACCCATACTGCGACTGGGAGATTCGCAATCACGCGCTTGTGCTCTTTATAAACTTCCGTGAAAACACGGGAGTCTGGCGTTATCTCAAACTGACGTTCCATGCTTCCTCCAAACCACCCATGTAGTCCACAGCGCCGCCCCCAGCTTGCCAATTAGCGCGAAGTATGCCAGCGGGCCGATGGTGGCGTAGGTGCTCATGCGCCGCCCTTGAGGCGCTTCTCGGCGTTCTGTGCTGCTTCGAGTGGGGTAGCTCCAGAGCCGACCACCACTTCTTCAAAATCCACGACGTCATGAATCGGATTCTGTATTGGCCCATGTTGCAGGAACCGCCAATCTTTTGCAGCCAGCAAGTCGAACAGCCGCGCCTTCTCGGCGTTGAGGACGATCTCGGAGTCTTCTTCAAGGTGGGCTAATACCAGAAGCGCCGCGCACTGCTTCTGGGTGCCGTGTGGCGATTCTCCAAATCCTTCCGTATACTTCCGCCACCCAGCGCTCAGGCGCTCGGACCATCGAGTGATTAAATCATCGCCCGCGCTCTTGGGTTGCTCGCTCATCGGGGTTCCTCCGCGTTGCTCCTCGTGCTCATGCTAATCTGCTCCTTCTGGCGATACTTCGGCATCCCATCCCTCATAGTCCGAATCCGCTATTGAGATTGCATTGTCCAAGCCAAACTCGATGAGGAAGCTGTGCCCCATATCTTCGAGGAATCGGCAGGCGCGGTCAATCCGCGAGTTGCAGGCCATTGGAACCATCATCATGAACTTCTCGTAATACCTCATCCATCCCTCTTCCTCAACGCACACCCAATCTCGCTTACTACGCACGCGATCCCTAGAAAAAACACGATAATTATGATGATGACGCCGATGAATACGAACCGGTCGCTAGTCGCATACTTGAAAAACTCCAGAATCACACCCCACCTCCCAGGTACGCATTGATCCGCCGCAAGTCCGAGCGCTTCTCTCGAAGCGGCCGCGTGGGATGCTTTGCGCTCCAGTCCGCGATGAAGCGTTCGTTCTCCGCGCGTTCCTCATCAGTCAGCGGCACCGTCTCATATTGCGGAGCCTCCCAATACTGACGGCCTTCCTGAACGCGCCCAGCGTCCGCTATGGCCTTGCGAAGGTCACCGGGCATAGGGCAGCGGGTTTCGGCTGTCGCCGTCTCCAGCAGCGCGGAAACCGCCCTCTCGGCCGTTCCTAAATCGGGCGCTGATTCGGTAGCGCGGATTAGTTCGTTGAGCGCCGGAGTTTGGTCATCCCCGCGTGGGTAACCGTACATCTGCGAGAGGCGTGCGACTTGCCTCTTGGCTGCTGCTTTGTCGATCATCAGTAGTTCCGATCCTCCATACTCCCATCGCGGTTACACGTCCAGCATTTCGTCGGAGGGTCACCATGGATACACTCATCCTGACCGTGACAGAGATCGTCGGGACAAGTGATCTTCCAGCCGCGCCCGCCGCAATCCCAACAATAGTTCTCGCCACTTCCCATGTACTCTTCGTCGCCATAATCAGGCGGCTCAATTGGCATGTCACCGATCATTTTGGCACCTTCCTAGCCGCGTCGATAGATTCGCGCAGAGTCTTCCCTCGATACGATTCCCCACCCGTTTCAATGCATGCTTGCCAAGTTCCCCAGGTTGCTTCCTGCATGTCGATTCCCCAACAGCCGTACTTTTGGGCGCAGAGCCAGTCCAACCGTTCTGCGTCCTTGACGAACTTCTCTGTGATGTCACACTGCTCTAGCAGGAGCATCGCCAGTTCCGACTTGCTCTTATTCATCAGAGAGCGATGTGTTAAGCGCGTAGTGATTTCCATAATCATCAAAATTCCTCTTTCGCCGGCCGATCCGTCCATCTCGGGGCTGCTGGTAGCCCGTTGCTCTGGTAGCCCAGAAACGTGCTCACAGCCATAACGTACTGGCCGTTATTCTTGTGCCACAAGGCAGATTCACGGTGACGCTGTAGGCCCTCCAGAACCTCGGGAATCGTGGCTGCTGTGATGCGCCCCTGATCCACGAGCCGTTCCCATGCAGCATACCCAAGCTCGACTTGATTGCAGGGAAACATAGTTCCGCAATGGCCACACGGGGCCTGCCAAATGTCGATCACGGAAGAAAATCTTTGCAGCAATCCTTTTTTTTCTTCAGAAACAGATTCTTTAGATTCAGAGATAGATACAGATACAGAGTCAGACGCGCGTAGCGTACGCTTAGCGTCACGCTTAGCGTTAGTTGAGCGAGCCGCTTCACTCTTTGCAAGCGTTGCGGTAAGCGCCGTACTTCTCTGTTCCTCAAGCTTCTTGTGAGACACCTTGCCGCTGCCCATATCTACCGTAAATAGAGCGACTACGGAAGTTAATTCATCCCTAAGATCGCCATATATTTCTGCGCTGATCTCGGAACTGGATGCGAGATGGTCTATGTAGTCTCGATCACGAAGAACCTGACAGATAACCTCAGAATGTTCTGGTCGAAATCCGTTTTCCTGCCACGCCCAGCAAAGAAGGTCGATGTACCAGCCGCGCTGTCGGGATGTCATCAGGCGCACGTTAGCATCACTGAGCCAATCAGTTGCAAAGAACTTAAACCACGGAAGTAGTTTGTCGGCCATCGATCTCCAATCTCATTTGTTGGAAGGGGGCGGGGATTGGAAACGCCCCCGCAACCAACGTCAGCCGCGAAGCTGGTTCCGTAGTTCGCGCCACAGAACACCACCATTTTCGCATGCCTCCGCTATTTCTGCAAATCTTTTCCACCCACCAAGCTCCCGGCTGCATCATGTGTGGGGGTGGTATACCCTAGCTATGTGGCGTGCTAGGGGCTCGGGGATCTTGGCAATGGCGGCGCTGGCGGCTTTTCTGGCTTGGCTACCGGAAGCCTTTAGATAGTAGGCGACGTCTGCGCCTTCGGTGATGCCAGCGCTTCTCCGCTGAGCTCGTCTCTCGGAAAATAATCTAGGACTATTATCTCCAGCGAGTTTCCGACCGGATTCATTGAATGCGACAGCCTTATATCCCGGTTTGTCAGATCCACTCCAATTCATCCCCGGCCGCTTAACACCATATTTCTTCATTGAAGCCGTCGTAGGCATCAGCGCCGGCACGTCGCCCCACAAGTAGAAACTCCCATAGTGCCATTTCGCCCGCCCGACCCATGGCTGCGCGCCCTTGACGTTCTCGATCACCAGCGGAATGTACCGCCGTGCGGCTTGGGACGCTTCATGCTGAATCCGAAAGCAGGCGTCGAATAGTTCATTATTCGGAGGCGGCAGCGCCTTGGCGCGTCTCCAGGGCATTGCACGGTAGCTATAGGCTTGGCATGGTGGTGACGCCACAATACACTCCGCCTCCCTGAACTGGCTCCCGTGAAGTGTAAGCACGTCCTGAAGGACTAGTGAGCATCCCTCGGGCACTGGGCCATGATGCGGCAGGTGTTCAATGTCGAAGCCCACGACACGCCATCCCTCGGCCACGAAGCCGCGTCCCCAGCCGAACATGCCCGCAAACAACTCAATTGCCAAGGGCTTGCTCATGACCGCAGGTACTCCTCGGCAGCATCGTCGGCGTCGCGCATTGCTAGCCCCATCAAGTCCGAAAATAGCCCCTGTGTTGGCTTCAGGCAATGCGGCGAGAACCAGATCCGCTCACGACCGGCGTTCTCCCGCCCGGACCCCTGACCCTGCGACCCGTACCCGCCCCGCGCCTTCCATTCAAGGCACTCCCAGGAATCGGGCATAGCATGCTCACCGTCGTAGCCACAGAGCGCGATCCGCATGTCGGGATGGTCGCCCCACTCCCGCGCCCAGGACGCCACAGCGTGCGCTACAGAGCCACTGTCGGAGGCGTAGAGGTTGTCTGTCCGGTTGGCCTCATCGGCGTAAGGTGGATCGAGGAAAACACCCGTAATGCCATGCTTGATAGTCACCGAAGGGCCGCACAGCCTTGACCAGTCCCCGCAGCATACCCTTACCCGCCGCAGGCGCTCGGCCAGCGCCCGCATATAGGCCACAATTTGACCGCGTGAAAGCGTTCCCGAGGTGAGGTCGCTTTCCTGGATTTCGCCCGTCCCGGCGTTCCCGAGGTGAGGTAGCTTTCTATGCACGCCCGTCCCGGCGTTCCCGAGGTGAGGTAGCTTTCTATGCACGCCCGTCCCGGCGTTCCCGAGGTGAGGTAGCTGGCGATTCAGCCCTTTCCCGGCGTCCCCGAGGTGAGGTAGCTTCGCCGAACACCAGCCCGCGCCAATCCAGATACACTGTCCCCATACCCACCACCCTGCGATTCTTGGATCATAGAAATTCGGATCAACTTTCATTCGCTCCCGGAATTCTTCCTGCGAAACTAGCCATAGGTGCCGCGCATGCTGGTCGGCCTCATTTACCGGATTGTCTGCATACTCGGCAACTTCCTCCGGGGCGTGCTGCAGTGCCCGCCAGAAGTTCGCCACCATGCAGTCGAGGTCGTTTACCGACTCCGTTTCGGTCGGGACTTACCGCCAAACCAGGGGAACGGAGCCTTCACGCGCCCTCCTGCGGCTCGTTTACCGCGCCGTGCAGCTTGTGCATTGCCATAATCCTCCTCCGCACTACGCCAGTACCTCTAGCAGAACTTCTATGCGGGGTTCAGCGCTTTTCATCAACCGCGATCCATCCCAAGAAACGATCTGGGCGTCGTTCTGTAAAATCCCAGACTCCTGTAAGGCATCGGCTAGTGCTTGGTAATAACCTACGGCATCCCCGCGATTCGCATCTCGAAAAAAGGTCGCATGACAGTTCACATTATCAGCACCGTGATTGGCGATCCATGCGCGGCCACCCCTGGAAGTTCGTACCCGCATTAGATGAAACTGCGCCTCGCTATTCCATGTCTCGAAGGCTTCGCTCGGAACATGAAACTTGCGATTGCCTCGCTTCACTACGCGCCCATGATTCTTCTTGGTACGTGGTGCTCCAGGTATTGTAAAGGAAAGATTCACGGCGTGTTGAACCTCGCAAACTCTCCAAATTCTTCCTCAGCAGCAAAGTTGTACGCAGTGGCCGCATCAACCTCATCCCTGAACAGACCGATATGCTTACGCTTTCCTTGATGGCAGATTTGCACGAGCCACTTTCCGCCAGCATGCAGCGAGACGCCCTTAAATCGGGATGTGGTGCCTATTCTTTTAGTAGCGTTTGCATTGTTCAGTGAGCGCGTTGCCGCTCGAAGGTTCAAGCGTGTATTGTCTAGGGTGTCACCGTTCTTGTGGTCCACATCTTCAGAAGTCGGACCAAATACTGCTTGGTGGAGGAACTCGCGCCTGCATTCCCATTCATGTACAGCATAGACGCGGACCTTGCCGTTCTTGCTTTTGCGGTAACATGCGGTCCAGGTGAAAGCGGCTAGGGCTTCATCTTCCCTGTCAATTAGGGAGACGTAGCCTTTTGTTAGCCTAATCCAAACTCCAATCACTGAGTAGCCCTCAGCAACTCCAGCATCCGCAGCAATTCCTCGTCCGTCCAGAGTTTACGCATTCTTTCTCAATTCCTCGTTGATCCGCTCCGATAGCAGGCGGACCAATTCTTTTTTCATCGCGGCTTCCACTTCCTTAAACTTCGCCTCTGTAAGGACTTCGGCTGAACTCTTCAAGCCGAAGCCCTTCAGGACGGCATAATACACATAATCCGTCTTGTCGCTGGCATCCCGCAGGTTCTTCTTAAGCGCCGCGAACTTAGGGCGCATCGTCACGGGACCAAATACGGCAAGCTGGATCTTTTCGGCCATAATCTAGAACGGCACGTCGTCGTCTGTGATCTCTTCCGGCCGATGGTCATCGGGGCGCGACGGAGGAACAGGCTGACTTTGTGGCTCGCGATCCTTAACACGCGTATACTTCTCGGCTTGGAGTTGCGTCATGCCTTTAGGTAATCGCATCGCAGCCGCCACATTGGCGAAGGTGCCTCCCTTCGATCCCGTGCGATGCACGATGTTAATCATGCAAGGGATGCCAACCAACTGTTCAAGGTCAAATCCCATAAGCTCCGCGTCAGTGAATGCCCGTCCGCGCCATGACTCCAGCATCTTGCGGAGATTGGCTTTCTCCCCCAAGCTGGCGGTGTAGTCCTGCCGGACGGTGAAGCGTCCCCCGCTGGGGTGGTCTTCATCGATTTGCCAGATGATGCGGCACTTGTGGGATTCTTTCTCCTCGTTGTTCCACGTGGTCTTGACGATCCCAAGGTCAACCACATCCACGCAGACCGCACTGTAGCTGCCCTCCGGGGCCACCACATAATTACTCTCGGACTGTTTAACGATCACTTGCGTTTTTCCTCCCGTAGTTTCTGAAGTTCAAGTTCAAATTGCACCGACGCCATGACTTGAGCGCGGCAAAAGGAATGCAGGGTTTTCCCGACTGCCTCTGCCTCATCCAGATCACATTCCGCTTTCTGTGAACAGAAGAAGTCACGGCTCTCATAGTTCCCAGCATTCAGCTTGTAACTGTAGGCACGCGCCACCTCAACACGTTTGATGGATGGTTGCTTGCCATTCAGCAGAAGTTCGCGGGCCTGCTTCTGGGTCACTGATGGCGCTCCTTGTTGAGGCGCACGCTTTTCGCAACGGAGTCGTGGGTCATCGGTAGTTTCCTGAATCAGCAGTTGTCCGCGCATCAAATACGATTTGCCTAGAAGTTGTGATGCATTCTTCTAGGCTTTTTCTTCCTTGAGAGTAAAGTGTTGCTGCCATCAAAGAGAGAGCCATCATAAGCATTCGACTGTCCAATATCCTCAATTGTTCGTCAGTCATTCCGTGTCCCACCTTCCCATCGGTTGCGGGTCATATGCGCGAGGATCAAGGTCATCAGGATCAGGGGCGCA
>Ga0247677_1000013_pt1 | contig 19923 bp, 19 predicted proteins | sample CNK18_metaG_FD_182796 | JGI IMG/M metagenome (GOLD analysis project Ga0247677, IMG submission 182796) | Soil microbial communities from Purdue University Martell Research Forest, Indiana, United States - CNK18 | ecosystem: Environmental > Terrestrial > Soil > Temperate forest > Bulk soil... | reverse complement strand
GGGTCCAGGGGTAGTGCGTAGCCCGTTTCTAGGCGTCCCGGCAGTCTTGGACTAGGGAGCGTCGGCAGAAGCGAAAGGAAGTTATGACCAAGCAAGAAGCAGCGGAACAGTTCAAAAAGCTAACGAGCGGCCTGCCGAAAGAGCAGCAGGACGCCATCGCGGCAGCTTTGGAGAACGATTCCTTTGTCAACGGTGTGACGGAATGGGGAATGCTCAAGGCGGATTACTCGAAGAACAAGAACGAGGTCGCCGCTGAGAGAAAGAAAGCGGAAGAGGAGTACGCAGCCAAGTACACCCAACTCCAGGAATGGGCGAAGCAGCACGGGAAAACAATTGAGCAGGCACAAGCCATCTACGACAAGTATCAAAAGTACGCGGCGACATATGGCGAACTGCAAGAGGACGGCACCGTGAAACAAACCCAGACCACTCCAACCCTGACACCGGAACAAATCACGAAACTTTTGGATGAGCGGGATCAGCGTATGACGGCGACCACGGCAGGTTTCCTGAAATCCGCTTTCAAGCTCAACACCGATCACCAGAAACGCTTTGGCGATCCGCTCGACATCGACGACTTTGAAACCTACATCACGGAGCAGCGTAAGGTTGACCCTCAACTCGGCATCGACAGCGCCTACCGGAGCTACATCGAGCCCAAGCTGGAGGCCAAGCGCACGACGGACTTCGAGGCGAAGATCAAGGCCGCACGTGAGGAAGGTGCCCGCGAGGCGCTTTCCAAGCACAAGTTGCCCGTCGATGCAGGCCCGAAGGAATACGCGCCCGCGTGGGACCCCTCTCGTCACGAGTTGGCTAAAAAGTCATCCGAGGAGCTTGAGGACTACGCCCGTGATGGATTCTTTGAAGAATGGGCCAAGGTCGGAGCGGAATCCAAAGCATAACCCTGCAACGCTCTCACGTTGCGGGCATGTAGTGGGAGAACTATATGTTTGTAACGGACGGGCTGTTAAACCAGCTCACGGCCTCCACGAGGCGCTTCGTCCGCGACAATCCGAAACTGGTTGATAACGTCTTTCAACAGGGCACAGGTATGCGAATCCTGCAAAAGTCCTGCAAAGAGCCGTTTACAGGCGGTCGGATTATTGCCGACAACTTCTGGTTCGGGGTGCTTCCCGGTGGTCCGTCTTCGATGGGCTCCGAGTTCAACATCACCGAGCCGCAAGTCGAACAGCAGAAGCAATTCGTTCCCAAGGAGATGTACGTCAACATCACCTTGCTCAAGGAAGAAATCCAGGTATTCAACACGGGTCCCGAGCAGATCTTCTCGCTGCTCAAGAGCCGCACGGAGAACGCCTACGCCGCGATGGGCGCGTTCATGGAATTGGGGCTGTACCTCAACGGTATCAACGCCAATTACACGACCAACTTCAACGGCCTTCCCGAGATGCTGAACGACGGATCGACCGCTTCCTGGGACGGCAATACCTACGCGAACTACGGCGGCATCGCCCGTTCGGCGGTAGGAGCGGCGCTGAACTCGGTTCCGGTGAATGTGAACGGCACCATCGAACTCGCTGGCACGAACGGTCTGGAACAGACCTACATGGCTGCGAGCTATGGTCCTGAGTTGCAGCCGAACTACGGCATCACGACTCAGATTGCCTACTCGCTCATCAAGAATCGCTTCCAGACGCAGCAGCGGTTCAATGACACCCAGGACCCCAAGATCGGCTTCAACGCGCTGAAGTTCAACAACGCGATGCTGGTCTGGTCGCGCTACGTTCCCGGTTCCTACCTGTTCGGTGGAACGACGGCCGGCACGGCTGATCCGGTGGCAGTGCAGTTCGTCAAGCAGATGTCGGGCGGCGCTCTCACGGCCTATCCAGTACCCTCGGGCTACACCTCGGGGAACTCGGAAACCCTGTGGTGGATGAACGCCACCAAGCCTTACATCAACTATTACCTGTCCACCAACCCGGAGTTCGGGCTGGGAACGACTGGGTACAAGCCCGCTCAGGGCAATACCAAGGTCGCCTGCCAGGTGTTGATGATTGGCGCGGTGACGGGTGAACCTCGCTACCACAAACAGCTTTACGGGATCACGGGTTAAGGAAACAAGGAGACAACTACCATGGCAAAAAATGCTTTTGAAACCCGCACATCCTACGTCATCACCAACAACCCCGATACCGTCAACGAATCCACGCCGTACATGGATGGGCAGGTCGGGCAGGTGCTCAATCTCGGCGAAAAAACCTATCAGTACGTCCAGGTGGACTCTGGAGCAACAGCCTCAAACACCGTGGGCGTCGTGGCTGCCAACGAAGTCGCATTCTGGAAAGATCAGACGAGGTATATCGTAACCAACGATCTTCGTCAGGCTGTCGGTGGCCGCAACGCTATCGCCGGGATCTTCCGTAACGCAATGACCGCTGGCTACTATGGTTTCCTTCTTCAGCAGGGCGATGCGATCAGCGTTAAGTCTGATGCGTCGGGCGCTGCTGGAGACTTGGCGGTCGCCAACTCTGGGACCAATGCTGACGTGACCGCGATCACTGCGGGAACGGCCCCTACCTACAGGACGCTCGGAACCATCCGTGCGGCAGCGGCTGGCGGCAATATCAGCGTGGATCTGAACATTCCGCAGGCACCGTAAGGAGAGGATCACATGGCAGCAGTCACGCTCGCAGGTACCATCAGCAATACCGTTCCGGGAAGTGTCAATCAAAAACACTTCCCGGATGTTTCCATCGCTACTACTGGCGACACGCTCGTCACGGGCCTTCAGACCATTCTGAACGCCTACAGCAACAAGCCCGCCTCGATTACGGCCATGTCGTTTAGCGGCGGCACCATCACGTTTACCACAACGGGCGGTGCCGTCAACAACGCCAAAGTGACCGTAATCGGCTATTAAGGGCGTGGATGGCGTTAGACACTTACAGCACGATCTGGAATCAGGTGCTCTTACGGGCACCAGATGTCGGTCCATTTCTGGCGCAGAATCTAACGAACAACGCCTTTAGGCGCATCGCAGAACGCAGGCGGTGGAGTTGGCTGATTCAGTTCAGTCAGTTCATATCGCCGAACGTTTACAACACTGGGTCCGTGGCTGTCGTTCAAGGTAGTACGACGGTCACGGGCACAGGAACGGCTTGGCCGAACACGTTGCTCTACCAGCAGTTCAGGATCGGCATTACTGCACCGATCTATACGATTACGGCAGTGACGCCTACCAGTCTCACGCTGAGTTCTCCCTATGGCGGCGCTACCGCACCATCAGGGACGCCGTATCAGATTTACCAGTGTTTCTTCCCGGTTCCAACGGATTTCCATTCGTTCCTGACGCTGTGGGACCCCGCGATGAACTGGCAGTTGAATTTGAATATCAAGCAGGAAGAATTGAACTACATGGACTCACAACGCGCCACGATGGGGAACGCCTACTGCGTCTCCTACCGGGACTCGTCCACGTACTTCAACGGCTTCACTACGGGAACGCCTCCAGTACCGCGCTACGAGTTGTGGCCGCATGCGCAAGGGCGCACCTTCCCGTTTCTCTATGAGGCACGCGCTACGGATCTGAGCGATGCTGGAGCCGTGCTGCCTCGATTCATTCGCGGAGACGTGTTGCTGGAGGTGGCGCTCGAAGATGCAGCGGGCTACCCTGGAACTGCGACCCGCAAGAACTCCTACTACAGCCCGATCAACGCTCGACGGCATTACGAGAAGTCTGAACGGATGATCGCTGAGTTGGAGCGGCAGGATGACGAAACCGACATGCAGGACGTAATGCGGCAGTTCAACGTTCCCACGGGCATCTTCGCTCCGTGGGGCGATGCTGCTTTCTTGCAGTCACATGCGATTACTTACTAGACATGAAGTGGTTAAACAAACTTTTCGACAAAAACGGATTAAGGATGTGGCGATGGTATTTCGCCTGCCATAGGCTCACTACAACTCGAAGTATTCCAGATCAGTTCGGATTTGTTCTGAGAACGCCGTTACTTGCGGTGGTTTATCAGCATCGTTGCCCAAGTATGACCTCTGTCTGTTTGATGACTGGATGGACTTTTATGTTCTGGCCTAGATTCCCAGAACCAGCAGAGGTAGCCTACAGGTTTGTTTGGGATAAGACAACGAGTGATGGTGGCTCATATTTTTATAAGTTAAAGGAGAATTACGATGGCTGACAAAGGTTTTTTGAACACCCCGATGGACTACGATTCCGGTCCAGTTAACCCGAGCGCCGGCGGCACCAAGAACGGCGAACCCGGCTTCCCGACTCGCAGCGCCCATCCCGGTGGCGTGGACGAAGTGACCTACGAAACCATTCCCGATGGCGGCAGTTTGTCGATCACTCAGGTTGGCGTTCCGCCCGAGAAGTAAAGGAGTTGAGTGGCCTACGCCAATACGACTCTGGGTCAGGCGAAAACGCAACTAGCGCAACTCCTCGGGGACGAAACTAACGTCTTCTGGACTGCGAACGAACTAGGTGTCTACATAACCGAAGCCCTCCGTACTTGGGGGGCTATGTCGTTGTACTGGAAAGAACGTGGCACGTTTTCCACGACCGCAAACCAGCCGTTCTACCTTCTACAGACGCAGTTGCCGACGCAGTTGGCGTACACCGTTACCGATCAGGATTTGGTGGAGTCTATCCAGTATTCTCTGCTGGAGCCTCCAACTGGTAATAGTTGGACTGGAACGGATCAGTTTTCCTTATTGGACCTTACGAACGCGATCCAGAGGCGGCGGAACAAGTTCCTGGTCGAAACTGGGGCAGTACTGAGTCATTCTAACCCAGTCATCACCCCACAGGTCGCTGGCCGCTACCCCATCGCGGACACCATCATCGACGTGCGGCGCGTCGGGTTCCAGGACTCAACTAGTTCCACGTGGAACACTTTATGGCGCGAGGATGAGTGGGCATTCGGTGCTGCTTCCGCGATGACGTGGGCGAACAATGCAGGGGCTCCGCAGGCCTACAGCGTGGCTGTAACGCCGCCAGTAACGTTACAAATTTACCCACCTCCGAACAATAGCGGGACGCTCGATCTCATCACCGTGGACGACGGGGCTGCACTAAACCCCTCCGTGGGTGTCATCCTCGGCGTCCCCGACGACTTCGCCTGGGTGGTGAAGTGGGGAGCCCTAGCAGATTTACTAGGTGCTGATGGGCAGGCTCGCGATCCAGAGCGGTCGAAGTACTGCGAAGCTCGGTGGGAGGAAGGACTGGAACTGGCGCGAATCTATACCTCGATTGCCCAACTTCAGGTGAACGGGATTCCTGTTTATGTCTGTTCCTTGCAAGAACTTGACAGCGGAAACTACAACTGGCGGAACGCGATGGGTCAACCGAATCTTGGTGCCATGGCGGGGCAGAACCTTTTGGTGCTAGCAGGCAACGGACAGTCTGGATTTGGCTTGCCGGATGGCGTCTACGGCATCAGTGCGGATGTGGTTCGCAAGGCTCCTATTCCCACCGCAGATGGAGACTTCCTGCAAGTCGGGCAAGAGGAACTGGATAGCATCCTGCGGTACGCGGAGCACATCGCCGCGTTCAAGATGGCGGCTTATGAGTTCACTTCCACGTTCCCGCAGTACAAGGGGTTCATGAAGGCAGCTTCGCTGGTGAATGAACGCTTGCTGGCGAACGCCAAGAACTTCGCGGTCCTGACGGATCGCACCAAGCTCGAAGATTCGCGCCGTCCACGACGGCAGCAACCAGAGGAGGTAACCGCAAATGGCTGATGATCCGCTTTGGATTGAGCACGCTACGGCTAAAATGAAAGCTAAGGGAACCTTGGGTTCGTTCGGGAAGGCGACCGACAAGAAGATTGCGGCTGGCAAGAAGAAGGGCGGCAAGATGGCCAAGAAGGCAAATTTTGCAGCCAACGTGAAGAAACTGCACTAGGGAGCGGTCATGCAAAAGATTCAGGGATGGTCGGAGCAGGGCGGCACGGTCGTAACGATTGCCGGGAGTTCGTCCACAACGTTCTGGCAGGAGACGTTTCCTGGATGCACCGTTACCGTTTACAATCAAGGAACTCTAACCCTTTCAACCATCTACAGCGACAACAGTAGCACTCCCAAGGCCAATCCATTCACCTCGGATGGCACCACGGGAATCTGGTTCTTCTACGCCGCTGATGGTCGCTACGATATTAAGTTCTCGGGCACAGGAATTGGCACTCCGTTTACGTTGACGGATTTCCTGCTGTCGGACATCACGGCCGGAATCACTTCGATCAACTCCCTGACGGGCACCGCCCAGACCATCGTGGCAGGCACCAGCGGTACCGATTTCGCGGTTTCCTCCAGCGGAACCACCCATACCCTGAATCTGCCGACTGCCAGCGCCACCAAGCGCGGGGCGTTGAGCACTACTGACTGGTCTACATTCAACTCGAAGGAGAGCACTTTAACCTTCAATTCTCCCCTTTCAAGATCGACAAATACAGTTTCGCTGGGAACGGTCGGAATCGCCAATGGTGGCACAGGGCAGGTTACGGTCACTCCTGCGTTTAACGCGCTCTCCCCGATGACCACCAAGGGCGATCTGATCGTCCACAACGGCACGAATAATCTCAGGCTCGCCGTGGGCACGGACGGCTACGCGCTTGTGGCCGATTCCGCGCAGGCATCGGGCGTCAAGTGGGGTCCTGCGCTGGGGGCTATTCCGATTACGGTTCCGAACGGTGGCACGGGAGCCACGTCGCTGACGGGGATGCTGCTTGGCAATGGGACTTCCGCGTTTACCGCCATTGCCGCATCGTCCCGCCTTCAGGTGCTTCGACGGGCACCGAACGCGGCTGGCACGACTTACGAGTTTGCTCCGACCCCTTACATCGTTTCGAGCGATTACGATTTCACGGCGCAGCAACCCGGCGGAACGCTCACCGCTGCGTTAGGCGCGACCGTGACGCTGACGCCCGTGCCGCTAGGAGTGAATGGCTCCGACTCAGGCCATTACCTTTACATCAGTGGCGGTACGGGCGCAGCGGAAGCAGTTTTGATTACGGGCGGCACTGCCACGAGCGGAGCTACAACGGGCACTGTGACCTTCACGCCCGCCAATAACCACAGCGGCGCTTGGACAGTAGCGAGTGCAACCGGCGGTGTCCAGGAGGCTATCAGCGTTCTACCGCTTGGCGACAATCGCGTGATCGTACCCGCTGGGACCACAACCTTAAATGCCAACCTTAGTTTCATGGGCAAGAGCAACGCCGTGGTGGTCCTTTCCAACGGCCTCACTCTGGCTGGAACTGGAACGCTACCTGCGGCTGGTGCAGGAACGGCTATTGAGGATCAGCGGCATGGGCTCGAATACCAGAACCTCGGAGGGAATGTCACAAGTGGAAATACCATCGCAGTCATCGCTGGGATCACTCACATCACGGCAGCAAATCTTATCAAGACGATCACGGTTCCAGCAAACTACAGATATGGGTGGGTAGTCTTGATTGCGGATGCCGCGTTCACGACAGATCTTACGGGCAATATCGGCAGGGCGATAACGGCGGTTGCCAACACTGCCTATCTATTTGTTTGGGATGGAACGAAGTGGTATCCATCAGGGGCATAGATGGCTGAGTTTCAAAACGAAACAATACTGTTCGATCTCTCAGGAATGAACCTGAGTAAGCCAGTTGACCGTCTTGGCCCTGGAGAGGTGCGTTTTGCAGCCAATGTTCGCAACTACGGACCCGGTAAAATCCAGGGCCGTCAGGGTCTATCACTCATCTCAACGAGCGTGGACAATACGCAGCCAGTTCACTCGCTCTACGCCTACGACGATCCGATTGCTTCGCCTACAGAGTTCCCGACCAACTACATCGCTCGCGTTCGCATGAAGGGCAGTGGCACCGTCCTCGAAGGGGCGCGGGACGCCACGAATCCAGTAAGCTATCAGACCATCGATACGGGGTTCAGTGGCAAGCCGATGAGCTTTGTCACATCATCCTCGGACTTCACGATCCGCCCGTGGACCTTCGTAGGAGATTTCACCAAGACGATCAAGACTGCCTCTGATCGTTCCACATGGCAGTGGGGTATCGCACCGCCGAACTTCGCGCCGACAATCTCCATCGACGGTCCCAATACAGACGGCCCCGATATCGGCAGTTCGCCCAATCCCTACATCTATGCCTTCCGCGCTCGCGCTGGAACGTTCGTGCGCTCGGGGGCACGCTCGAACCTCGGACCTGCTGTGCGAATCGTGAACGGCCTCTCGCCATCTTCAGCAGCGGGCGCTGGAACGCCGCCGAGCAATATCAAGATCCTCACATCGGTAGCGCATCCTGATCCTCAGGTGGGCTATCTCGACGTGTACCGCTTCGGGGGTTCGCTTCCTGAGTGGATCTACGTGGGCACCATCCAGAACATCGTGGGTGAGTCGATGGTGGATTACAGCCCCGACAGCGCCATTGCAGGGAATGAACGGGCACAACTGGACGAGAACCAGCCATTCCTGTCGGTGAATACTCCCACGGAATCCAACTGCCATTTCGCGCTGGCCGGCGGTCCTGGTGAAGGCACCATCATGACAGTTCTCGGCGGGGACAATCTTCTGCCGTACAACGCCACGGGAGCGAGTCCCTACATGCTGGCAGGCAATGCCATCTTGGGGCCGAATGGTCAAGTATTCACGATGTACCGTTCGCCCGATTCGGCTACCTCTGTGGAACTTCTGGAGGATGTGATCGGTGGTCCGTTCGATGGGCCTGCCGCGATCCTTGCGCCCGAGGTGGCTCGCCGCGCTCTGCCCTGCATCTGGGGACCTTTCGGAGGTGGCCTAACGGGTACGTTCATCTTTGCCTGTGGGGATGCTTACCAGCCTGGGGCCTTGTTCTGGACGAAGGGCAATGACCCCGAGGCGCATCCTGGGTCCAACGTGCTGCTGATTACGTCGCCATCTGAACCGCTGATGAACGGCTGCATCTACAACGGGACGAACTATGTATTTTCGACGAAGCGGGCCTGGGTGGTCTACCCGACGCTGGGACAGGTATCAGACTTCAGTGCAATTGAGATTCCGAACTCGACGGGAATGTATGCGAGGTGGGGTCTTTGCCCCACGCCTTATGGCATCGCGTTCATCAGCAAGGGCGGCATCAATATCACGACAGGCAGCGCTCCGAAGTCTCTGACGGACGAGGACCTGTACACCATCTTTCCGCAGGAATCGCAGGATCAGGCATCGGGCGATACGGTCATTGACGGGATGAACGGCATCAGTTTCTATCCGCCTGACTTCGAGCAGCCTGATGAGATGTATCTGTCCTATGGAGACGGGTTCCTGTACTTCGGCTATATCGACACCAACGGCGTTCGCCGCACGCTAGTCTATTGCTTCGAGCAGAAAGACCCCGGCTGGATTTCGCTCGACACCTACACGCCGCAGGTTACGCGGCACTACTTCGAGCAGCTTCATAGTGCAACCACGGAATCTGCTTCGTGGAACAAAATGACGATGGGCTCGATTGATGGGCGCACGTTCGAGTACGGCACGTTCGCGGATAACGAAGTGGCGATCAGTGGGCATGTTCGCACTGGAGCTACGGATGGGGGTGATTCGCGGCCTCGCAAGCTGTGGGGCGATATCGAACTCGATCTCGATTCTCAGTGCGACACTTTTAGCGTCAAGGCTGGCTTCGATAACTACGCCTTTCTGAGCACACTGAATACGACAGGCACAAACCTCCATGGCCGTCACCGCGCCATCAGCGATATCAATGCAGGTCAAGGACAATATGCCTACAACATCGGCTTGGATATTACGTGGACCGCTAGCGCGTCTGCTCCGATCCTGTACTTCTGGGTTCCGACGCGCGTTAGCAAGCCAGAGCTTACCGCGCTGCGCGTTACGGACTGGGAGGATGCAGGATATCGTGGGGCGAAGTTCGTACAGGGGTTCATCCTTGAATGCGACACACTCAATGTCGCTCGTTCCATCTCAGTGCTCTCGGATGGCGGCGTGATTCAGCAAACGTTCACCGTACAGCATTCCAACCAGCAGCAGAAGGCTTACGTATTCGATACGCCGTTTATCTCGCACATGCTGCGCCTCTGGCCGCAGGATGCGGCGTTCTGGCGCTATGAGGGTATTCGCTGGATCTTCAACCCTGCGCCTGAACTGGTGACGACGTGGATCACTCCAGAGACGACGCACGATCTGAACGGCTACTGGTTCCATCGCGATTGCTTAATTCCGCTAGTGAGCAGCACAGACGTGACCCTGAGCGTTGTCGTGAATGGCAATCCTGCGTCTCCCTTTAACTACACGGTTCCGAGTACGGGGTCACTCTACCTCAAGCAGTACATGCCGCTTCAGGCTATGAAGTGCAAGGCAGCGCAGTACAAGCTCACATCGAGTGCTGGATTCCGCGTCTATGAATCCGATATAGAATTTCGTATTCGTCAATGGGGCGTTGGGTCCGATCCATTCTTGGTGAAACGTCCAATGGGTGATCTGTCGCGCACCGAAGGAGCCAAGATCTAATGGCTGAACAGATCCCCGGTAATTTCGCGGCAACGGCTGTAGCAGCGGGCGGCTACACCTCAGGCAGTGGTATCCTCAATGTCGCATCCACGGCCACGCCATTCCCAGCCACAGGTGCATTCTCCGTTGTCGTAATGAACGCTGCGAACGATCCTCCGACGCCTCGTGGCGTTCTGCGAATCGCAACCATAGCATCCGCAACGCAGTGGACGGTCGCAGCAGAGGGCGCGGACTTCAACGCCAACGCTGGCGATCCCGTCTATGCCGTTATCAGTAGCGCGGCACTCACAGCGCTCCTTGGAAGCGTGGCCGGCGCAACCGCGTTCTCAGCGATCACGGGGGCTACCAATACCAGTGCGGCCATGGTGGTCGGCACAGGCGCATCTTTAGCGGCCAGCGGAAGTGGAACAATCGCGGCTACTACGGCGGCGAATATCGCAGCAAACACGGGCACCACAACCACGGTTCTTCACGGAAATGCGGCGGGCAATCCATCCTTCGGCGCAGTGTCGTTGGTCAATGACGTTACTGGGAACCTCGGGGTATCGCATCTCAACAGCGGGACGAGCGCATCATCCTCGACCTATTGGCGTGGTGATGGGACCTGGGCACCTGCTACGGGTGGCGGCGCTGCTAGTGGATCTGCCTTTACTCCCGTCAATAATCAAACTGGGAACGTCACGAACTGGCAGAACTTCAGTATCCTAGCGGCCATCCGAGGTGAGTCTCTATCAAGTTTCCCGACCTCATGGAAAGTACGGATGCGTTTTACGGCGGGCTCACCCGTCATCGGGGGCATGAAGATCCTGCGTACTCTATCGCAGGATACGACCGTCATCGACAGCACCACGGTAACGATAGGCAGTGTCGCTAATCCAACCCTGAGCAGCCCTAGTTTAGTGGAAACGGATGCCATCAGTTTGACCACGGACTCAACACATGATTATTGGTTCGTGATCTTCTTCACGAATACGGGAGCCAATGCGAGTGTTGGTGTTATTGACTCCGGCCCGCTCAACCTCAGCGCGGGATATGCGGCAGGAGATCAAACAGGAGCAAGCACTATTCCATCGGTGACCTACACTAACGCTCCCTATCTGATTTATTGCGGAATCAATGCCTGATGCTTCCTATTACCTCATGGGTGGGCCTGCTCGCGACTGGGACATGGGCGCTGGGCTACGGCGGAACAGTCGTGTCTGCGTTGCCTCCTCAGCCTCCAGGACCTCCGCCTGATCCGAGCTTCTGCCAAGTTCCCGATCCGCCATCCTACACACCCGACCTCTTGTGTCTCGATGAACCCAGCGAGAGGACGGGTAGCTAAGAATGGCAGCACCTACTTTCATTGCCTATAACTCCACGGCCATCAAGATCGGAGATGATCTGTTCGTCACCCTAACGGATGTCGAGCCTGGGGATTTAATCATAGCCTTCTCTGGTGGGTTTCCTGGAAATGATGGCACTGGAATCACAATTCAAGATACCGCTGGGAACACTTGGTTGGGAGGCTACGGCTGTGCCCACTTTTACGGCACGAAGGTCTGGTTTGCCGTTGCTAACGGCAGCGGCGCTACAACCATAAAAGTAACCTGCGCGACGGGAGCAGCAACTCGTGCGGCTGCGTTGAACTATCGGGATCACATTCGGCCTTGGGCTGAAGTTGTATTTCCGCTTGGTTATTACGTTCCTGTCGATGCGGCTAATTATCCACAAGGAATAGGCACTGCGGAATTTAATTTAGCAGACTCTTTCATAGTGACGGTTATGTGTACCGAGGCCAGATCGGGGACCACTGGCTTGGTTGCTTCCGATACTGGAGATACCTGTCGCAATCTTGGCTCCCCATCCGACAATGTCATGTGGGCGTTTGATAGAACGCAAACTGCCTCTAGTAACGTCACTGGAGAAAGTGCAATCGTGCAACTCAAGGGCGGCGCTGCGGCCTTTTCTGAGTTCCCAATGATTACGCTGGTATTCTCATCTCCACTAGATGAAACTGATCCAGGTAGGGATCGTCAATACCAGACCAAGGCAGGCTGTGGATTTGACCGTTACAACCCTGCTGCGTTTGCTCTCGTCGGTCCCGAGAATCTTCCGGCCACTAATAGACCTCTTACGCTTTCATTACCGTCCAGACCAATCGTAGATCCAGCCTTAGGCAAAATGGCCATGCTTACGGTTGGAGTTATGTCGATGAACGAAATCGACGTAAATTCCCTTTCCGTTCAAGATGAATATACGAACGCTTACGACCTCTTGATTTACTCTCCCGGTTATGCTGGGCAGGTTCACGTTGCAATCTTTAGAACCGTCATCTCCGATCCTTCCAGGATGCCCGGAGTAGGTTCTGTATTTCAAATTTCCTTGAATCTTAACCCCCAAGGTATTACTGACGCCCCATATCAACATTGTGCAATCGGGGTAGCGGAAAGGACCGTATATACACTGCCCGGAACTCCAGCCACGGCTGGATTCAAGCAGGTCGATGACCATAATCCATCATTCCGGTTAATAAGTGATGCTATAGTCGCCGTCCCAAAGGATGCCTACATATTCTTCTTTGCTGGTTTCAACTCTGGATTGAGTCAGGATTCTGTGATTTGGGGATTTCGAGATGGCTACACGGGAACCTCCTCTGGACGCATTCAGTTTCCCAGCGTGCAAGCGAATGCCCCACGGCTAGGCCCGTGTGTTGTTGGGGATAAAATAGCTCCTGCTGCTGGAACTTATGATGCCCAAGTTGACGGAGAGATCGGAGGCGTTTTTAGCGTTGGTGGCGGGATTGCGATGGTCGCCGTGTCGTTTCCATCGCTCCTCCAACTTATCAAGCACGTTTCTGGTGGCGCTGGTGTTCCTACTGACTGGACACTTTCAGCAGTCGGTCCTGATACCATCAGCGGTGCTGGGGGCGCAGGCCCCACGGAGGTAACGGCAGGCACCTACGCCTTGAGTGAAACTGGTGGCCTACCTAACTACACGCCTAGCGCATGGTCCTGTACGGGAGGTTCGCTAACGGGCGCTACGTTATTGCTTGGATCAGGGCAATCAGTTGTTTGCAGCATCACCAATACGTTTGCTGGATCAGGACCGCCACCGCCTGAATTTTGCATCATCACTCCGATTTCCACTCCGCCTCCGTCCTTTGTGGTTTATCCTGAACCTGAGGAGTTGAAAGGTTCATGAGCCCCAATACCTTCAACATCAAAACCCGCACAGCTCCCGCGCAGGCGCAGAACCAGTACCGCCCTGAGGATCTGCTGGCCAAAGCGCCCCAAGGCTCTGAGGAGTTTGCGGGTTATCTGAACCAGGTTCACCGTCAGGTGTTCGACAAGGTGCAGGAACTTCGCAACAACTGGACGCCTCGTAATCTGTATGTGGCAGGCGAAAGCACGGCGCTGGATGTTCTCGTGCCTGTGCAGATTAGTGCGACCGATAGCGGCACTTCGTTCATTGGCAGCCTGACGTTCAACCGCGAGGGCAAGTGGCTAGTGACCACTAGCGTCAACCTGAAGATCATTGGGGATACTGACATTTTCACCGTGACGCTGCTCATGAACGGAGTGGCGGTGAACCCCTACATCAGCTTCCAGTCAGGTGCGGACATCATCGTGCCGTTGCATCAGCAGTGGATGCTTAACTCATTGAGCGGTAACGAGAACTTGGCTCTGCGTATCAAGAAAGCGGCTGGTGGAGGAACGAGCGTTGTGGTCGCTAGCAATACGACGTTCAGTGCATCATGGCAAGGGACGGGCGCGTGACCTACCGCATTCTGCCTCCCGAAGAATGGCCGCGCCTTGCTCCCATCGTAACGGGCTACGAGCAGTACTTGCCATCACCAGAGGCGGCGATGTGCGCCGTAGCGGAGTCGGAACTGGGTGAGATTGAGGGGGCACTGTTCTTCCAGGTGGTCATGCACATGGAGCCACTAATCCTCAAAACGCCACATGCCAGCTTCCTTCGGTTGCAGCAGACCATCGAAGGCGCTCTTGCTGACCGTAAGGGATTGCCGTATTATAGCTTTAGCAACTCTGAGATCGTGGAGAAGATGGCTGCAAAGGCTGGGATGACAAAGACTCCATTTACAGCAGTCTGGATCAAGGCGGTGCCATAATGCCATTTTTAGCCCCCATCGCGGGTGCGCTTCCTGCCATCGGCGGAATGCTCGGCGGTCTGTTCGGCGGCGGCAAGCCTAAGCTCAGCCCCTTCGAGCAGGCGATGCAGCAGAACCAGTTGAACCTGAGCAACCTCGGCATGAATGCCATGTCAGGGGCCAGCGACTACTGGAGCAAGATACTCAAAGGTGGTCCTGATGCCACGCTTGCGCTGTCTCCTGAGATCCGTGGCATCAACGGGATGTTCAACGGAGTCCGTCAACAAGCAGGGCAGTTCGGACCCATGGGCGGGGGCCGCGCCAATCTCCTCGCTCAACTGCCGTATCAGCAGGCAGGCAAGCTCAGTGACTTGTTCGCTACCGCACGACCCGCAGCAGCTAGCGGACTTGCGGGACTCGGCGGCTCCGCCCTCAGCGGCGCTGGCGGATTGCAGGGCATCTTGAATGGGCAGCTTGCGCGAACGCAGGCTGGGGCGCAGAACGGCGGTATGTTGGGTGGCGGCATTTTCAACATCCTCAAGAGCCTCCCGCTAGGGCAGTGGCTTGGCGGAGGTGGCGGCGGAGGCTTCGGCCCTCCCGCCCCGCAAAGCCAATACGGTAGTGGTGGTGCGTTCGGCGACTGGAGTGATTAGCGATGCCATCTCTCGGCGGTCTAGCATCGACGCTCTACCAGATGGGCCAGCAGGCCCGCGAGGATCAGCTACGCCAAATCCAGCAGAATAAGGAAATGCAGGATCGGCACCTCAAGTTCGTTGAGGGACTGGCGAACGACCCGACCATTGATCCTGCGATGCGGCCGGAAATCATCCAGCACTGGCTGGAGACGAGTTCGCAAACCCCTGAGAAGTTCAAGCCCGAGAAAACAACTAAGTGGTTCGGGGACATCAGCCAGCGGCATCATCAGGCGCAGGTGCTCCAGCAGCAACAAAACGATCAGGCAGATCAAGAATCGCAGGCCAATCCACCGCAGATGTCTCAGCAGCAGATGCCAGATCTGCAATCCCTAATCGGAAGCGCGGTACCAGATGCATCAGGTCAGATGCCCCTAGGCGCTTCCCCAATGCCTCCGATGGGGGGCGGAGAACCTCTGCCGACAATAGCGTTGCCTGACCGCACACAGATGGTTAATAGGTTCCAACCCGCACCGTTCTTCGATCCGGGTAGACCGTTACAGCGAGAAATCGAAGGTGTCCGCAAGATCATGGCGGGCACTGGCCTAGACTGGGCACAGGCATCTGACTTGTATTCAGGGCATCCAGTTCGTGAACCAGCGCAGCCGCGAGCGGTCCCTGAGACAGCAGCCCAAAAAGCACAAGCGAAATTGGATGAAGCCAAGGCGGAGATTAATGCCAAGATCGAAATTGGCGATACGATTCGCAAACGTACTGACCTGAACGATGAACAGAAGAAGCAATACTTGGAACTTCTGGGCATCAAGCCAGATCAGTTAAAGTCCGGCAGATTCATGGCGGGCTCTGTTGCGGGGGCTAAGTATATTGACGCTTTCCCGCTAGACATGAATCAACAGCCGATTGATCCAAACGGTGACTATAAGCTCTACGTGGATGCCAAGGGTGAACCTGTAGGACTGTATCCGACTCAGCTATCTGCGTCTCCGAAGGACTGGGTGAAGTTGGAGAACGGTGGATTCGGGCATGTGATCTACAATCAGGCTGGAAAAGTTGTAAGCGTCAATCCTGCGATTCCTCCCGCTTACTTGATGCCGACCATCAATACTCAGCAAACCTTCAGGACCGTTACACAGCCTGATGGATCAACTCAGTTAGTCCCTGTCCAGACTCAGAGCAATCGCAGTCGTGATACGAGTTCTGCGCCAACGGTCAAGGCTCCTGCTGCTGGAGGGCCTCTACCTCCATTTACTACGGGCGCGACTCCGCCAGCGCCGCCAGCACCTCCTGGGGCCGCGCCACTACCCGTTACTCCGAATCTTGGGACAACTCCTCCATCAAGGACTGCCTCTGGAGGAGCCAAGGTTCTTGGATCTGGAGTTACCGTTGGTGGTCGTCCGCTTACTCCAGAGCAGAAGATCAAGAACGAACAGCAGACCCGTATGCTGAATACGACTATTGGCACCATCAAGGACGTTCAGTCTAAGGCCGATATGTTGGCGAGTATGTATACTGCTGGTAAAATCGGATTGCAGATTGATCCTCAACAGGGAATGTGGAAAGGTGTCATCAACAAGAACATCTCCCTAACTCCAGAGGAAGCTCAATTGGCGGCTGAGTGGCAATTGCTGACGGAACAGGTCCTACAAATGAGAATTCCGATGGGCGGTGCTGGTTTCCGAGGGCCTGAGGGATTCGGGGCTATCGAATCGAACAAAGGTATCCTGACCCAGCATCCTGAAATTATCAAGCGCGTTCTAAATGGGACTCTGAAGGAATTTCAGAATCAAAGAAAACCACTTGCTGAGGCTGGTACGAAGTATGGCTACAGCGTAGACCCAGAAGCAGAACATGGGCCAGTGCATGACTTTGCCTCGGGTCCTCCCAATCCTCCTGGTACGGTGGTCTTCATTGAAGGTAAGGATGAATTTCATATCCCACGCGAGAAAGTTGACGCCTTCAAGAAGGCACATCCTGCCGCCAAGGAAAAGTAATGGCTGATGAATGGGATCAGTATAAGGCGGCACCCGCTGATGAGTGGGCGCAGTATAAAAAACAGACTCCTTCCGATGGTCCTTGGGGTATCCTAACCAGCCTTGGCAATACTCTCAAGTACGGCTGGGATACTGCCACCGCTCCGCTCCAAAGCTGGGAAGCAGCACTGAATCCGTACACGATCCCGAACAAAGTTCTCGGTGACGTTTACAACGCCAGCGCGGAGCAGGTCAAGAAGGGCGTTCAGTCCACCAAGGAAGGTCACCCGTTCCGTGGAGCACGGCAGATATTTCCAGGCGCTCTGCCGATGGTCGGCCCGCTGATCGAGAATAGCAGCGAGAAGATGACCAGCGGCCGGCCATGGGAGGGAGCTACAGATCTAGCGCAGGCGCTTATTTCCATGCTGGGCGAGGAAGCCGCCGCGAGTCCCGCGCTGCGAGGCGCTGCCAAAACAGTAAAGGTCAAGACTCAAGGTGCCGCCCAAGGGGCAAAGGCTGGGTTAGGTCAACTGCAAGGCATGGGTGCGATAGCTGGCGAACTTGCTCAGGCCGCTGCTGGACATCCAATTCTCGGACCAATCGCAGGAGCCTTGATAGGCGATGCCTTCAGCGGATTCCCGATGGTGCGCGGGGCAGTACGCGGAGCCATTGATGCGAAGGTTCCACCACCCGCCACGCCTCCACCGTTGCCGCGCTCCATCCCGCCCATCTGGGAAGGGCAAGGACCTACTGGAGCGCCGATGCCTCCCATGGATGCCACCATCGGCCCTATGCCCGCGCCCAAGCTACCTTCGGGACGTACTCCAGGGGCCTACAACCCATTCCCGCGCCCAGAGACTACGCCAGCACCTAACCCGCCCGATAGCGCCACAGCGCCCGCTGCTGCCTCGCCTACGGTGAATCTAACTCCTGAGCAGTTCCGCCGTGATTATGCAGTTCACTTTGATATTCGTCCAGGCGATCCGCTGACCCGCGTAGATTCCATGATGAAGAACGGCGTAACGGGATCTTCCAGCATGGCAGTCCCATGGGATGAAAATGCCCCAGCATGGCAATGGCCCAAGAGAGCAGCCAAGCCAGGTTCCGTTGCATATATCTTTGACAAGAATAGCTATGCGAATGAGAACACCACAAACCTAAAGCCTGGAGCGAAACCAGTTGATTACGTAATACTTCGGGAAGGCGAATCTCCACTAGACGCCCTCAAGCGTAAGTCCATGGGTTCTTCGCCTACAGTGAACGTGGACGTGAGCCACCTACCGCACATCGGCCAAGAGGCTAGAGACTTTGCGGCGGCGCACGAATCGCCCAAGAACGCGCTGAACAAAGCGAACAACATCAGCAAGTTCCTAGCGTCCAAGAACTGGACTCCCGAGAACCTTCCCACGGAAGTAACACCGCAGAACGTCAAGGACCTGAATGCGATGGTCCAAGAGGCGAACCGCGCCAACAAAACCAATCACAGCCTCTTCGATCTCAGCAAGCCGGACAAGGCGAATGCCTCGCTGAACCTCCTGCGAATGGTGCTGAGGGACACGCTAGCAAATCCCCCGCAATAGAGCTTGTAAACTACGTCAACTTCCTGTACACTGTTCACTTGGCGCACACCCCCCTCCAGATTGAGCAGCACCAGTGGAAGCGCGAGAACCCCGGCGTCATCAAGCGCATCGCGGAAACGCTCGGAGTCTCGCGTACTTGGGTGAGCTTTGTGCTGAATGGGCATCGCAGTAGCTTTAACTCCACGGTGGAGGATGCATTGCGCGAAGCGGGAGCGCCCATGCCAGCGAAGAAGAAAGAAGCAAAAAAGGAGAAATAGAATGCCGTTATTTGAAGTAGCGATCATTAAGAAGCCGACCAAGAAAGAAGTGGACGAAGGTACTGGAATGGAGGGCCTTGTTCTTGCCCCCACTCCAGTTGTGGCGCGGGACGCCAACAGTGCAGTCATTGCTGCCGTGACCAAGGATGGCGGACTGAAGGACTTCGACCCGAACAAGTGCGAGGTGATCGTTCGCCCTTTTGCGTAAGCGCCCCAGAAGTTAAGCCACAGGCTAAACAAGTTGCCAGTCATAACAATGCAGAACTTCAGAAGCGGGCATTGTCTGATTATGGGGCGCTAAGGGACAAAATATTACTAGGACAACAACCCCAAGAGGATTGGAGTTTCTTCCCATCCAACTCGGGAGTTACTGTGCTCTCGGCACCAAGTACAAACGTGTTCAAATATAGTGGCGATGCGTTGATGACCCTAACGACGAGCAGTAAATGATCCAGACCAACCTGCTTTTCCTCGGAGATAATCCAGCACTCAAGAGCGGCCTTGGCAGAATTACGCGGGATCTGGCCAGCCTCTCGGCAGCGACCCCGCAGTTCCGCGTTCGTTCGCTAGGGCGCGGCGGCTTGAGCAGTGGACAACTTCCATTTCACCAGTATGTGTTTGGGGAGCGCGAAGGCTTCGGCAGCGATGCACTACTAGAGCATGTCGTGGCGGATTTCGTGGGCGACAAGCCGCTGGCGATCTTCTGCATCTGGGACCCTTCTAGGCTTCACTGGCTATCGCAGGGCGAGTTCATGCGGAAGAATCGGCATAGATGCAAGCTCTGGATCTACTGCCCAGTGGACAGCGCCAGCGGCCCCAACAACACGCTTACAAGGCTAGAGAGAGAGGCGCTGATTGGATTCGACCGCATCCTAGCCTATGGGGAGTATGGGGCAGACATACTCTCC
>Ga0247677_1000011_pt1 | contig 20418 bp, 24 predicted proteins | sample CNK18_metaG_FD_182796 | JGI IMG/M metagenome (GOLD analysis project Ga0247677, IMG submission 182796) | Soil microbial communities from Purdue University Martell Research Forest, Indiana, United States - CNK18 | ecosystem: Environmental > Terrestrial > Soil > Temperate forest > Bulk soil... | reverse complement strand
CAGTTGCAACTTTGACAAGCAGGAATGATATTATCTGGCGTAAAATTGCCGCCCTTAGATTGCGGGATAAAATGATCTTTGTGCAAGACGCGAGGGTTATCCCACAACCTTGGAGGGTGTTCGCAATAAGCGCAGACGCCGTACCAATAAATAAGGCAACTCCTCCAATCAGAATCGGAGAAAGTACCAATAAGACCTACGCGCCTTGCACGCGCACGACCTTGTTTTTGCCGTTCTTTTTCAGGATGGTTTTTGCGGTATCGTGTTTCGATAACCCTCCTAGCATCCCGATTGTTTACGCTCCATTGATATGTCTGCTTACGGACTTTCTCTTTGTTGTTTTCATAATTGGCGCGTCGGCCTATCGATCTGCAAGCTTTACACCAACATTTGAGTTTGTCACACGTTTTATTGTCATGACCAAAACAATTGTATTCTTGGAACGTATGACAATGCGGGCAAAACTTAAACGGATATGGTTGATAAATCACAGTGTAATTCCTTCACTGTATTCCATGTGGATGTCGGCAAACGGTGGAATTAACCGTTGTTTGGGAGCTACCCTAGCCGACAATCGTATTATACCGCACAAGGTGATTTATGCCTAATATGCCCACTGTAGGCGTTCAGGCGATTGTTGCCGGTGCAGGGCAATACACCCAGGACATTAATAAACTCGCTGCAGATACCCAGAACGCATCGGGTAAGATTAATGCTGCGGCCAATTCTGGCAACGCATTCAGTACGGCAATAGGTGGTATCAGTAAAGCCGTCAGTCAATTTGTGCCGCAACTGGGTAGCATTACGAGCAGTGCCAATTCAACAACTAGCGCTATGAGCGGGTTGACCGGTACGCTTGGCATTGCGGCTGAAACTGTCGGAGTAGTAACTGTTGGCCTTGTAGCTGCTGCGGCGGCATTAGGCGCGTTTCTGGACCTGGCTGAGCGCGGCGCCGGGTTTAGCGAAATAACTAACGCTTTCGACAATTTGAGCCAAGCAGCCGGTACAACCGCCAATGTACTACTAGGTCAATTGCACGATGCCAGCGATGGGACAATCGACGATATACATCTCCAAACGATTGCTAACCAGGCGTTGCTCGGCGTAAGTGCTGATCTGCAAAAATCTTTCGGCAAAGATTTGCCTGCAATGATGGAAATTGCCAAATCAGTTGGCAATGCAACGGGTCGTGATACGGTGCAGGTATTCGACAGCATAGAGGAAGCCATTAAACGCGGGCAAACACGCGGATTGGCAGCCGTTGGCATTATTGTTGACCAGAAAAAAGCATATGACGATTACGCTAAGTCAATCGATAAGTCAGTAAAGGAACTGACCAAAGCGGACCAGGAACAAGCACTGTTAAATGCCACACTGAAAGCTGGTAAACAGGTCGAGGATGAACTGGGCGCTAATGTCATATCCAATGCTGATAAGATGCAGCAAGCCAATACGACAATCACCAATTCGATTGATAAAATATCCGAGGCGGTACAGCCTGCTTTCAGCGCAATTCTTGACGTGCTGAATAACGTGCTTGATGGTATCGGTGCATTTGTGGACGCCATAGCGCCATATGTTCAGACGATAGCAGGTATTGTTGCAGATGGTATTAGTTCGTTATTTGGTATTGCCAATGCAACCAACACATCATTACAAACCGTTGGAAAATATATAGCCACAGCTACACAGGTCATCAAATCAAACGTAAAAGCGTTCTTTGATGGCGGTGCAAACATGATCGGCGCGCTGGGCAGTGGTATGGTATCCGCCGCTGAGAACGTGATCTTTCCAACGGTTATCTCGATTGCCACGTTTATCGCTGATTTCCTGAGCGGTTTATCGCCGCCTCCAAAGGGACCACTGCACACGATTGACCAGGGCGGCGCAAATATTATGACCGCCTGGGTTGAAGGCTTTACAGGGGTCAGCCTTGAACCTGTGTCACAAGTGGCGCAGAACGTATCGAATATTATGGGCGCTGTTGCAAATGAAAGTCTTGATCAGGTCAAGGATCGACTGTTCCAACTTGACCAGGCCATAGAACCGTTTCAAGAGCAGCTCGACCTTGTTAAAAGCCAGTTTACCGCTATCGATAATGTCACCAAACCCGCGCTTGACAGCATCAATCGCCAGATCAACCTTGCTCAAAGTGCATTGGCTAATGGCGATCAGGCGGCTGCAGATACGATTAAAAGGTTAGAGGCACAAAAGCAACAGTTACAGGATTACACTGATCAGCAACAGATCGGCGTCGATAACGCTCAAATTCAATTAGCCTTGGCTCAAGCGCAACAGGCGACCGAACGCGCTACACTGATCACACGCGAAAATCAACTATCGCTCGAGTCAAAGTTTGCCGATAAGACAGGAGCGGCTAAAGCAGAACCGAAGGCCAAAAAGGGCGGCGGTGGTGGAGGCGGTGCTCCTGAAGATTTGACAGGCGGCGCAGCAACGCCCGGATCACCTGCCGCCAATCAAGCCAACCAGGATGCTGCGGTCGCTGGTCAGGATCTTGCCGCCAATTATCTGGCCGGGGCAAAGTCTGGCGGCGATGCTTTAACATTGCAAACGGCTGGATTTGAGAGCCAATTAGGGACACAAACTGCTCGTATCGGCTCGGCTGCGACTGGTCTAACGGCTAAGATAATGAGCAGCATATCGCAACCTTTCACCGATGCGGCGAAGGGCATTACTGCATTATTCGACCCTAACAATGCCGATAGCATACCAGCCAAAATAACAGCGTTTGTTACTGGTATACCGGATGCATTTAAGGGACTGACAACTGGATTACAGGATCACATGACGAATGTAATCAGCACGGCTATTTCAGCTGCTGGTGATTACTTCAATCCTGCTGGTAAAGGTAGTTTGTTCAAGACTATTCAAACTCTTGCTACTACAGGCATTGCCGATGCGTTGAGTACCTTATCTGCAAACATTCAGGATAATTTAGTTAAACCATTTACCGATAAGGTAAACGATGTTTCCACGAGTTTCACTGACTTCTTTAACACGCCTGGCCAGGGACTTCAAAAAATATTTAATGACGTAATGACGTTTTTCGGAACGTTGCCAGCGAGCGTAACGAAAGCATTTAAGGACTTTGCGCAGGGGTTGGTTGACTCATTTGTTAATCCATTGGTCGATGCGTTAAACGGCGTGATGGATGGTATTGCCAGTTTTATCAATGGCACAATCGTACCGGCGGTTAAAGAATTAATCGTAACTGCCGATGCACTCAGTGCGATTATTGGCAGTCCATTAAATATCACAGTACCAAGCGCCATATCATTCGCGAAAGTGCCTCACGCGGTCATCGGCGCGGCAGATGGTGGTATGTTTACCAAAGGGCTGTTACAGACGCACGCTAATGAACTGATTGCCCCCGCTGAGAAGATCGGCGTGTTTCCGAATACATTCGTAACAGCGCTCGACAGATTGACCGATGCGTTAATCAGAACATCGACAGCCAGCGGCGGAAACAACCACATCAACAACAACAGCACCACACAAAATGTAACCTTCAATGGCGTAAAAGGTAACGAAGATGCAACGCGCCGGTTTGCTCAGTTGCAGGCAATGAGACCACGATGAGCTTACCGAGTTATCAAGTTGCCGTTATGTCTCCAGTAGATGGCAGTGTAACTAGATTATACGATCCGGCATCGTTTGACGATCTACGTTACAGCCGTATTGTGAACGACGTTGGTATATTGACAATGACAATGCCATATACCACGGATAACCGATCAGCGTTTGTTTTAGATAGTTTTATCGAGGTGAGCAGAACCGATCCCTTTACCGGATTATTGGCCGTTCAAGATACCTATCTATGCCGCATGATGAACCGCTTTATGGTCGGCAATGATGAAAAGTTTGTTGTTGCCGCAGTCCAGTTAAACGATCTGATTAGACGACGAGTAATTGACCCTGCAGACGACCCGAACGCCTCAGGCGGTTTTAGTATTTATGCTGGTTCAGCCGATACGGTTATGTACAATTACGCTTATTATAATCTTGGTCTAGGAGCATCAGCACAACGCAGAATACCCAATCTAACCATACCAGTCCCACCGGGCACGGTTGTAACCGTTGGCTACCGCTTGCAATATGACGATTTATTCAAAACATTATTTCAGGACGCTGCAGCGAGAGGCGGCGTTGATTTTAATATACGCCGAACCACGGGCGCCAATCTTGAATTGGATATAGCGACCATCGGAACAGACAGACGACGATCTACAAATTACCCAAACGCGCCGTTTATGCAGTTTGATCCCGACCGGGCGAATATGGCCGATCCTAATCTAACGATCGATTACAAAGCAGAAAAAAACCTATGCTATGTATTAGGCCAGGGTCAGGAATCAGCGCGCCAATTGCTCAGAGTAGCAGCTGATAACGCTGGCGTGTCACCACTGAACCGCATAGAATATGTCAATAGTGCCTCATCAATCGTAAAAGGTGATACCATAGGATTATTGACCGCTGGCCGAACATCACTCAAAACCAATGCATTTTTACAAACGTTTACCATGAAATTGTCAGGCCAGCAACCGGGCGCTATATATGGCCAGGACTTTTTTCTCGGCGATCTGGTAACCGCTGTATATGACGATTACAGTGCAGATCTCAGAGTAACAGGCATAGAGTTTTTCATTAATCAGCAGGGCGAAACCTTAATGCCCACGATAAGCCCGATATAACAAGAGATTATCATGCTGCCCGATCTATCAGAATACATGTGGAAGGACATCAATCAAAAACTGTTAGCACTGCAAAATCGGTTGGATACATTGACCGTGCGAACCTCATTTACTCAGACCGCGGGCGGACTTGTACGAATAATGTTTGCCGCATTGCCCGTTACCAATAATACCAGCGGCGATTTGTACTGGTGTACCGATGGCCGCAAGGTTGGTGAAGGTGCAGGCCTTGGAACCGGGACCGTGGTTTACTGGAACGGTACAACAAATCAATGGAACCGCATACGTGATGATTCTCAGGTTGTAAACTAATGCCACTTTCAAGAACAACAATACAAGGGGATTATGTTCAGTTAACTACGTTCGACGGCAAATCTATCATTATGCCTGATGGTGGTGCTTATACTATGGGCATATTGGGCGGTGCAGGAGCGCCCCCAACAAACTTTATTACCCGTCAGGGTTACAAGCAGCACGGCGTTACAGAAGTTAGTTATAACCTTGACAAACGTCCATTGGTTTTACAGTTGCACCGTAATGCCGCCTGCAGCCGCGCCCTATATTGGAGCAACCGCGCTGAATTACACGACATTTTAAGACATGACCGAAACGGACCGATGACCTTAACCGTTGCAGAAAACGGCGGATCTGTTAAGCGTTCTATTATAGTCCGAGCCGATCCCGGGGCTATGTTTTCTTTAGACCCTTCACGCGAGGCGGGCTGGTATATCGACGAACAAATAAACTTGATAGCATTTGATCCGATTTGGTTCGATCCTGTTACCACTGTTTTAACGTTATCAGGCGCCACGCAAAACAATCTAGTTTTTCCGATAACGTTCCCGATACTATTTGGTACCGCTGGTCTACCATTTACGGCAAATATCACCTATACCGGGACATGGTACGGTTATCCAACAATAACCCTGACCGGACCATATCAGACCGCAGTAATTACCAACACAACGACCGGGATAAGCTTTTTTATGACCACTGCTATACCATCTGGTCAGGTAAGAATAATCAATACCACGCCCGGAAACCTCAGTATTGTTGACGCCGCAGGCGTAAGCCATTTTGGAGAACTGGGACCTAATAGCGATCTTGTGGATTTTGTCCTGAAACCAGATCCAGAAGTCGTTGGCGGCATTCAGACAATATCGATAATCTTGCTAAACGCTGCAGCGGGCGCCGGTGCTAGCATCAGCTACAATACGAAGTATTTCGCATTATGAACAGGATTGATAAATGACAGAAACTATAACTGGATTCCCAATGACCGGAATCAGCCCCGGTCAGGCTGGCCCATATTCAGCATCACAATTCGCCGCATTTATAGCTCAGTTATACGACCGAGCCGGTGTAAGCGCCGATGCAGGATTGGCCATATATAGCAATAACGGATCGAACCTGTTCCCAAGTGGATTATTGCTGGGTTTTGGCCTTGACGTTTACGCGCTCGGATCGCCGAATATGTCAGTTAACATTGGTAATGGCGCAGCAATCGTTAACGGAAATTATGTAACCCTGACCAATGGCCCTGCAAACCGCGCCATAACGTCAAACGCCAGCGGAAACCCACGTATTGATACCGTAGTAATTCATATCGATTACACACTTCAAACGCACACCATTATTGTTTTGGCCGGTACGCCTGCAGGGGCACCAGTACCGCCCGGATTAACCCGAACATCACTCATCTGGGAGATACCGCTGGCCGATATAGCCGTTGCCAATGCCGCAGCATCGATTACGCAGGCCAACATTACCCCGCGCACCATACCACAATCAGCACCCGATGGGATTTATATCCCGGTGCTCAATAACAGCGGAAACGTACTGCAAACAGGTGACGTGGTAGTTTGGGACACCAGCGCAGCGCAAGCAGTCAAAACCAGTACCACGATTTATGATGCTACTGTTGCAGGCGTGATGGTTGGACGCACTGCCGCTGCCGCTATTGGACTTATGCTAGTTAGGGGTGTTGGTTGGGTAAATGTTAGTGGAGCTGTTATCCGTGGTCAGTCGATTTACCAATCAGGAACCGCAAAACAGGCTGTTTCAGCCAATATCAACACAAACCCCTTAGCGATGGGTTATGCTATCATAGCTCAGGCTGGAACTGGTTTGCTGCCGTGTTATATTGATACATCGATCCTAGCGACAAACGCCTATCTAGGGCGTCCAAATAATCAGTTTAACTTGACCGCTGCTGGTTTCAGTACTACCTCAGTTTCATTGACAGCATGCAATACGAGTACAGCACGATTGAGCATTACCACGAGCCACGCCAATGCATGGGTATTAATGACTATTTTTTGTGCTACAACCGCTAACGGAGGCAGTGCCAAGGGTTTTATCGATATGTATCTGGATACAGCTACATCACTTATCGCTTCTGCAGCGTTGAAACTTCAACTTTCAGCATCGCTCGCAGCTGGTTATACCATTTTCTCATGTACTAGATTGTTTCAAATCGCATCACAAGGCGCTCACACAATTGATCTAATGTTTGCCAGCGATACCGCTGGACAACCGTTTCTTATTAACAGTACAAGCGCTTCAGTAGTGGAGATTGCATAATGGCCGAATTGGTAACATCTATTCCACAAGGCGTAAATCCCGCTTTGCTTGACTCGCAATTACGTGTAATTGCAACGTTTAACGGATTGGCCAGTACAGCCGATCCGACTTCATGGCGATTATTGTTTACCGTTACTCCTGTTCAAGCAGATGTTACCACGGCGATCAGTATTTGTTCTGCACACAATCCGGCACAACTAACACCACAACAACAAACCAATGCCGCGAACGATGCAGCAATCGCAAATCTGCAAGCCTCGATAGCGGGTGAAATTAACCACTTCAAAGCGTCTAACTTTACAGCGGCAAACGTTCCGAACCTTGCCGCCGCAGTAACCGAACTGGTACGACTGGCCAATGATGTGGCAGCAATGGCGCAATTGTTACAGCGTCGAGATCTATCCTAATCCCATCATACCAAGGAGTATCGGCTATGGACTTAGTTAGCAATCAGGAGGTGCAGGCCGCGTTTATCGTTCTGTTAGTTGCGTTTATCACGTTCATTGCGGGCGTGTTCACTTTTGCCGGCATACTGCTCAAATTGCGGGGAGATAGACTTGAAGCACGGCAAAAGGTGAACATACTCGACATCGAAACAAACGCTAAACAAATAGCCAACCAAATAGACGCTCAAACATTGATTCAAATTGAATTAAAACGCACACAAGCGGCACTCGACGAAACAAAAACAGACTTGGCCGATGCGCATAAGGCTATTCAGGTAGTAACAGAGCATAACCGCGCTTTAGAACGCATACAGGCCGGGTACGAAGGCGCACAACAGCAACTTAAAGAGTTGATGGAGGAGGCCTTAAAGCGCGAAGCTGAAAAAGGCCAGCGGATTGCTCTGCTGGAAAAACAGCGCGATGAGCAGCAAATCTTGATAACTAACCTGCAAAAAAAACAGGACGAATTAAGCGATTCGCTGGGAGCAAAGGACCAGGAATTGCGAAATGCTGAGCAACGATTACGCGAACAGGATACAGAAATCAGTGACCTAAAGCATCAACAGCAAATGGACCGACAAGAAGCTGCATCATTGCGCCAAGAACTCGATAAGGCTAACCAACGTTTAAACGAACTAGAGCAGCTCAATCTAGCCCGTGGCCAGACGAAAAACAGCACGAATGAAATCCCATTACCGGCAGATATAGATAGGGAATTGCTCAAATGACAATAACAGACTTGATTAACCTGGTGCTCCCACTCGGCGAAGCGGGATTGCTTATCCTGGTTGGCGTTGGTTCTGTGGCGCTAATCGTTCGCGCCGAACGAACACTATTCGGCCAAAGCCCGGTACTGCACACCATATTGGAATCGTTGCGTGGATTGGCCAGCGATGCCATACGCGCGGGCGAAACGCTATCGCTTGAGCAGGTAACAAAGGGCGAAGCGGCGCTCACGCAGGCTGACAAAAAGGCCATTGCTGATAGTTTCTACGCATTGATCCCTAATACTGTTTACATCAATGGCAGAGGCTACCCTGTGGGCTTTATCAAGTCGATACTTACTCAGTCCGAATGGGAATTGTTCGTGCAGAAAGTATTCGACGAGGGCGATGCACTGCTCGAGCAAAATCGGTTATGGTTACAGAAACAACTCGGCATAAGTTCGGCGCCAACGGTTGTTAATGTGACAGCCTCATATACCGCCAATACAACTGGCGCGACGTTGCAATCTGCTAAGGCGCCACAATCGACGAATATCACCGTTAACGAGGGTACTGTCGTCGAAACATTGCCAGCGCCCACCGATCCGACGCCTAATGCTGCTGATGGTTAACCGTGAATACAACCCAGGACGTTAAAAACGCCGTCTATGCAATTGACCCGGCGTCACCTGTAACCATCACGACTAAGTTTCAAATGCTAACGGTTACGGCTGGCCAGTTACGTGCGGCATTGGGTGTTACGTCAACACTCACCGGCCAGAAGGCATACGTCGTTAGTGGTCTGAACTTGCGATATGCGCCAACCACATTGGCGTCGATTGTGCGATTGCTTAATGCCGGAGAAGTGCTCAGCCTGACCACAATACCCGTTTATGATGACGGTTCGCATAAGTGGACGCTGGTCCAGGTCAGTAACGGGGTTTACGGCTGGGTCGCTGGTGAGTTTCTATCGAGCACTCCACCAAATACACCAACGCCGCCCGTAGTGCCTCCTGTGACCCCTCCTAAGCCAATTAGCAATCGTATCGGGTTGCATGTTTTGCAGGATGGCACGGTCGACGCTGAAATGTTTATCAACGCTGTACACCCGCCATCGATGACCTATATCAACGCTATCGACGCTGCTAACAAAGCCGTGGCGCTTGGCGTGCCGTGGGTTGTATTTCGCTCTGTGCCAGGGCCAGACGGCGACAAGGTTTTGATCCCCGAAGATGATCCGACACTTAGCTATAACACTGGCCGCCAGACGGTGCAGTCACGTTGGGGACAATTCAGCACACTCGACCAACGGGTAAAGATACAAATAACCAGCGAACGGCCCTGGTCGCCTGGTCATGCCGACTTCTGGCGCGGGGTAATGGATGAATTGGAAGCGCGCGGTTATCGTGCTGCCATTGGCGCGTTCTCTGTTGGCACTCCGGAGCCAGAGCAGTGGGCTAAGATGGTTCCTGCACTCACCCAGGCGAAGTCAAACGGGCATTGTGTCGTATTGCACTCATATTGTGAACCGAACACGCCAGCGGGCCAATTATCGCCTGCAGGTGAAGGTCAATACTACGAACTTCGTTTCGCGCGATTGTATGCCGCTGTACCACCTGAAGCACGACCCCCGCTAATCATGTCTGAGTTCGCTGGCGAATTTTCGCGCGGCAAGTTTCAGGGCACGGATAACCTGATAAAGCTATGTGGGCTGTACGGAGCGGCAATAAGCGCTTATGACTACTTTGTTGCTTTCAACCTGTGGACTGCTGGCGTTGAGGATTGGGCTGATGCTTCGATTAACAGTGCGCTGCCAACCCTGGCAACGTGGATAAAGTCAGCTAAATAGAGTACACGCTAACCGCGTTTCCAGGTGTCATCAGTCCAAACGTCATCACCCGGATCGTCGTTACGATTCCTTTTGATGGCCTCTTCGATTATTTCGTCTCTCGCTTTGGACGCATCTTTTTGATCATACTCTTTTCCAAAACTGTTCAGAAACGCGAGTCCCAGATCATTGCCTAGAAAATCAGCAAATTCGCCAGCTATTGTTTCCATATATCGGCGAGAAGCAGGCGTATTGATACTGGAAAGCAGATATCCTATTGATTCGCTAAAAATGCCCCACTCCGAACGGTGTTGGACCAAAAACGTAATGTACTCTTCGAGTGTGTGATCAACTTCCTCGACAACTGTTTTTATTGGTACATTAAGACCAATCAATGTTACATGTCGTTTTTGACAAAGTGCTATGGACTTGTCCGTAATAGTGTGATTTGGTACACCTATAACAATACGAGCTTGTTTGTTGAATTGTTGACGGTAATCTGACGCCTGAGTAATGGTGCGCGTCAAGGCTTTACAATCTTTTTTACATTCAACAATCAGTTGTGGTTTAACGGGGTGCGTTGCAACAAAATCAGCACGGCCATAATCAGGCATATATACTTCGCGCTCAAAAGTATAGCCGTTTTCAATTAACCATTTTTCCATTGCTGGATGTACAACAGTTAATTCATATTGCCAATTGTTGGCTTCGGGATTAAAATCATTATTGGTCATATCAACCATCCTTGTGTGACTCACATCCCCGGCCATTGATAGTGGCGCGGGGCTTTTTCGTTGCTCATATTATAACCGATTTGCGCAGTAATTGAAATCGTGTTATCTTGTGTTTATCAAAGCACCCCTTTGACCATGCCCCGGCTGCTTATATCAGTGCGGGGTTATTGCTTGACAAAATAAACTGACATTGCTATATTGAGTGTCCCTGGGGCGGATAGAGGTCTAAGTACACGACTAAAAAACCTACCGCTGCCGGGGAACATAATCTATAGCTCAACGTTAGAGCGCAGGAAATACGCCCCATCCAAGGCCCTGGATTAGTGGTTCAAGTCCACTATAGATTACTTGACAACCTGAAACGATAGTGCTATTCTATTTTCATCTTGTCGGGGAACGGGTGGACGGCAACCTTCGGGTAGCTTAAAAAAGTCCGAACAAAAGATCCGCCAAGAGATCATGCACGTAGCTCAACGTTAGAGCAAATCCCCACTTAATCCCAATATTCATTATTTGAGGATGACCCAATAAAGGGGAGTAGATGAGCGGTCCAAGTCCGCTCCGTGTATCATGCCAACGGGCTAACTTGGCGCAGTATAGGTAGGCACGCTGGATTGCCTATAGCCCACTAATGAAAAAGAACCGCCGATCAACTAGATCGGCGGTTCGCTTTTATGAAGTTGTGATGCTGGTCAGTTAGAACGGGATTTCGTCATCAGGATCATGGTCGAAGTCTTGCAGTGCATCGGCCACGTACTTCAGCGCGAACCGGATCACATCGTTTTTCGTGGTCATCGGCTCAGTATAGCCGCACTGTGGCGCCAGTAACCGGATCGTGTCGATTGCTTCGCGCGCTGGCCGGTCTAGGCCGACTTTGTGTTGTTGCAGGTCATCCAGCTTAACCGGACGGCCCATGTTGCTGAGTTTCTTATCTTCTTCTGTCATGATTACCTTTCTCGATTCTCATATGAGAAAATTTGACTTTGCTTTCGTTTCGACTAACTGCCAGGTTGTCTATTTTTACATTAAATCTGATTGCGCCTGAGAGCAACCTGGCTTATAATATTGTCACTGACTTGCGGACTACCGCACCGATGTTTCGTTTGCCTTTCGGCTGTTTGGTTGAGCACTGCGCTTCTGAGAGAGACGGTTGACTTGGCGGTTGGTCGTTTCTCTCACCTGAATAATTACATTATAGTCCTATTCCCTATTATGTCAATACCCTAAAATAGCAATTTTATAAACTCGGTTAAACCAGCTATATAACGCTGGTTTTTAATTTGTAACGTTTAGTGTATTGACATAATATCCCTAGTCGGTGTATAATAAAAGCATTGAATAACGTTTTGGTACAGGAGCATACGAACGTGACAAATCAACCGTTGAATGAAGAGCAGATCCGGGCGAAGTACAATCAGAAAATAAGCGGCAACGACTACCTTAAAGTCGCTGGCCGCATTTTGTTGTTTCGCCTCGAATATCGCACGGCTGGTCTGCTGACCGAACCATTACAGTTTGATGATCAATCAGCCACATTTAAGGCCTGGATTGTCATCGATGGCGTTACGGTTGCAACTGGCCATGCACGCGTTACAGCGGCGCAAGCTAAGAACGCTGGCGGTCGCTTTCTACAGATGGCTGAGACGGTCGCTATGGGGCGCGCGTTGGCCAACTTTGGCTATGGCACTGAAGAGCTGGCAGATGATGATGATACTGAATTAGCCGATAGCCCAGTACAGTCTATGCCGAAAGAAAAGCCGGGTAGACCTGTTGATATGGATGATCAGTACAGCGATGTCGAGTTTGTGAAGTTCCAAAACGCTATCGGCGCAGCACTGGAAAAGCACAGCAAGGTTAAGACTGTGCAGGGTCAGATATTCCGCGAGGCGACAGAATACAAAGATCGTAAGGACGCCTTTGAGCAAGGTGCCACGGTTGATGGGATTATCGCCTTGATTGACTTGTACATGATTAAGAACGCAACGAAGGAAACCAATGCAAACTGAAATCGTCAATCCAATGTTACCACTTGAATCGCGGCGAACAATCGACCTAATCCGGTCAAGCCTTCGCCATGCTGCCCGTGAATTGAATATCGCACAATCCGCTGCCGTTGCGCTTTATGAGCGTGGCGGCTGGCGGTCAGTATTGCAATCCGATAACACGGTACGCAATTATGACAAATGGTCAGATTGTGCACGTACTGAGTTCGGAAAATCAATGGCGACCGTTTACCGCTATCTGCGAACAGGTCAGATCCGAAATTCGTTGACGGTCGAAGGCGAACCAACGCCACAGTTGGCGCACACCTGGGCGGAAGAATTAGGCCGGTTGCCAGTACCGTTGCGCCGTCAAGCATTGGCTATCGCTGAGCAGAACACGCCAGCCGATAAGAAAACCACATTACGCGAGATTAGAGCGGCTTGTACGGCGCTGGATGAGGCGTGGCGTACAGAGGGGTTAGTTAGCGTGGGGGATAAGCAAATCGCGTTAGGAGCTGCCATCACTGAGAATATGGCCGAGGAATTGAAAACCAAAGCGCAGTTCGTGGCGGATCATACGGTGCCAACCCTGGCAAGCGGTTATGGCATTATTCGCGCGACTGTCCAACCGCGTCGTATCCTGATCGAAGTTGACCAGGAAACGGCGGAAGAAATCGCGCGTTATATCGGTCGAGAAGTTCAGTTTCACGTAAAGGAGAGCGAAGTTGCCAAAGAGTTATTTACATAGCAATGGCCGATTGACCATGCGTAGCAGTGGCGGACAGTTTCGTCAGAGTATATTGTCCGATATCGGTATGGCGGTTGCAACCTGTCCAGTGTGCAATACAGGCCATTTTCACGAGGGGTACAGTTACGAGGTCATTGGCGCGTTTGTCCATCAGGTGAAAAATAAGCCGACAATGATTTGTGATTGTGGCTATAACTTTGCGACTGGTCAAATGTCTCAGCAGGGTTTAGCCGATTTCATTGGAGAGGGGTAAATCATGTTAACAGTTTCTGAAAAGAATGAGCGGTTAGTCGAAAAGATAAAAGCCAAACATATTGCGCCAATTGCGATGGTCAAAATTCAAAACCTCGCAATTGAAATGAGAGATGCGCCGAACCTCGAGGAAGTCGAATGGGTGCTCGACCGATGGCTAACCATGTATGCGCCAAAGCCGAAACGAGTAGAACCAATCCCGCCGCAATGGGTACTCGACTTGAAAAGTCGGCGCAGTAATCTGAATTAGTTCGATATCAGGAGCAAGGAGCAAACAGTCATGAGTAGGTCAAACAGTTGTAGCGTTTGTCATCGGGCATTAAAAAGCCCAGCAAGTCAGGAGATCGGGATAGGGCCGGTTTGTGCAAAGAAAAATCTGATACGAACGATGCCAAACGGAAGAATCGAGGGTGAATTCAGCGATAAGTATCTGTTTTTGGATAAACTGCGAGACGGGATCATCATTCGTCGAACCGAAAAAGGCGTTGAGACGAATATACCGCACTTGCACACACATCACAGCCCGACCGGCTTTGAATATGGTTATGGTGGTTCAGGGCCAGCCGACTTGGCTTTGAATTTAGCGGTGGCTATGTTGCATCAAATGGGATACAACGGGCCAAAAACTGAAGGGTTTCCGTTATGGGATAAGTCGATTTGTTTTGAATTGGCCTACGAAGTTCACCAAGATCTCAAATGGGAATTTATAGCCCCATTGGATCGCAATCAAAACCATGTTATTCCGTTTGAGACACTGGAAACATGGTTAAAGGAACGCATAACAAAGTTTGAAGCGTTCAACATCGAACAAGAAATATAAAACAAACTGCCCCTCGGAACATTGAGGGGCAATTCAGAGCAAACAATCAAACGGTCGAATAGGAGGATCAATATGGATATTAGCACAAACGAATTAATCAGTCAACTTGTTCCGCTCACAACTGCCCGGTGGGAAACTGCAAGAACGCGTGCTGAGGAACTTGTCAGGGGTCGAATCAAGGCACCCCTTAAAGCTCAATTCACTGTAACCGATAGCGAATACCCTCAATCGTTAATCGTGGCCGTGCTTGCCCTTATGGTGATTGTAGCAATGGCTGCATTTTACATCAGTGCAGGTAAAGAGATAATGGCCGGGGATATGATTAGCGCTATCCTGGCAACTGCATCGGTTCGCATCAGTCCAGCATATGTTTCAGGCGTGTTAGTGGCCATTTTGCTATTGGGTGAATGTGGCGCTTTGCTATTTGGTCTGGCAGCGCGCATCTTTGGTCAACGTCGAATAGTGCTTGTATTTCTGCGGGTATGCCAGGGCGGATGCGTTCTAATCGCTATGATGTCAAACGCCACGGTAACACTTGCTTACCCTGTTGTTGCAGCGATGGTATTCGATTGGTTTATCACGCTCGCAGCTCCGGCCCTGGTCATCGGTATCGGGTTAATCATTGAGGAACTAATCGCTTCATGGTTGCTGGTACGTCAACAAGCAATCGATAACTACAATCGAGCAATGGCGAATTGGCGTCAAGCGGTTGACGATCCGGCGAAACATCCTGACTTTAACCGCATCTGGGGCGAATCGATCCTTGAGCAGTTAATCGGCGCATCAAAACATAACCGTGAAACAATACCGGCATTAATCGACGAAACGCCACAGATCAGAGCGGTCATTGTTTCGCGCGAATACCAGCGGCATCAATGGGGCTTTGATCCCTCCACGGCTATCGATGTTTCTGCACAGTTTCAATCGTTTATGCATGTATCCGTAAACAGACCGCAAACGGCTATAAACAGTGTAAACAATGTTTCTGGTGTTTCTGGAAACACGAAACAACCATCACCTTCTGAACAACTGGCAATCGATTGGTTAATGGCTAATCCTGACAAGATTAGTGAACCTAATCGAACAGTGGCAATTGAGGCGGGAATGTCACCGACTATCATCTACCGTGCGCAACGGATAATTAAGGCGCGTCAATCATGAGGACCACAGCAGCCAAACGTGACACAAACGAACCAGCGATAATTCAAGCGCTCAAAGTTATCGGCGCAACGGTTCAGCCATTGTCATCCAGGGGAGTCCCTGACCTGTTAGTAGGTTATCGCGGTCAAAACTACCTACTTGAAATTAAAACGGCTAAAAACGGCCTAACTGATGATCAGAAGCCCTGGCATGAATGGTGGTTTGGTCAGGTGGCAATCGTTCACACAATCGAGGAGGCGTATCGCGCCATAGGTGCAGAGGTCAGCCAATGACCACAAAAGCCTGCACGCTTTGCGGCGGTATATTCCCGGCGACGAACGAATACTTTTATCACACCACGCATCGCAAGGATGGCTTAACCCCGCGCTGCCGTGAATGCTTGAGACGCGTTCATGCCGAGCAGGGTCGAAAGTATCGGCAAATGAAAAAAGACGGTGTACAAAAGATAAAGTTCGCACCTGCACCGAAAAACGGCGACATGCCGTTTATGTTTCATCCTGTGGACATTGCCACGATTTGCGCCGATACCATTCCAGATAACCGAGCGCGACTGCTCATCGAATTGCAAAAGAGCGGGTTAACCCCTCTAGCGGTTCGCTGGGTTACGATTGCGGCATTGTACGAAGTCGTTGTTAGCCCGCTAAACTTTCAAGCAAGGCAATCTATCAACGAACGGTTAACCAACGCTGCCAGGGCTACCGGATGGCTTGCGCTGCCGGTTGACGGTAACGATAAGATTGCGACCGGGTACGTTACGCACTTTTCGATTGCAAACTATCACTAAGGAGGACGCAGTGAAACCAGAAGTAAAAACAGTTCTCATCTACCCTTACAGCGCGTTATGGGTAATGATTGCCCGCGATCTATTCCCGCTGGCAGATATCGATTGTGCTGACCCTGACGCGCCAGTTGATAAGCTGTGCACAACGTGGTATCAAATGAGCTTTTCGCAACTGTGGATAAGCCGGGGTCGCAAGCTATGGACTTACGACGTGAGAATCGAAACTGAACCGGATCTGTATATCCTATCGACGCCAGAAATTCGGGCAATGTTACAGGATGCGTTTGCTTTGCTCGATGGTAGTCAAGCTAAAATCTAGAATCGAAACTGCCAACGCGGTAACAAATCGTTGGCAGCTTCTACACGCTAAAGGAGTGTACGAACATGCAACAGTTTAACATAAATCAACCCTCGCCACAACCTGATTTGACGTTGCCAGCTATCGCCGCAGCCGGTCGCATCATTAACCCTGGCGGCGTCGGTGGCCCGCTGGACCTGCGCACGTTGAGCGATAACCAGATTATGCAGGTGTACAATCGCGCTTATGGCATCGTGCATCATATTTTGTGCATGCCACGCGTTTCAGCCCGTGAAATGGACGTGTACAGCATTGCGTTTCGCGTTAAGAACGAATGCGCTGCTGAGCTGTGGTCACGGTTCGCGTTTAAGAAAACCATCGTTCGTTCGATGACTGATGAGTTGATCTAATCACCTGACCGCGCTATAATCATCGCACCAATAAAATAAGCAAAACACCCAGGCGCTTGCAACGCTCAAGGGTGTTTCTACTCCACCGGAAAGGTACAGGTTTCCAATGGCTCTAACGCCTAATATACCACAAATGCCCAAATTCGGCCAACCATTCGAACTTGTTTGGACTGCACATCCCCGTTTCGTCGGTTGGTATACATCAAAATACGATGACGATGAACTTGCAATAACTTATCGAGATGGCGAAGGATATCGATTTGCTATTCAGCACATCGCCGACCGTTTTTTAGAAGATGGCCTTAAAACATCAGACGATCTGTGCAGTGAGGGTTATCCCTATCCAACCTTAGAAAAAGCGTTTGAGGCTTGCCACAGATGCTATTTTAAAGGCGAATGGCGTAAACCAGCACGAAAAACGGTAATCGGTTGGGATATGGGGGTGCAAAATGGCTGACCCGCGCTTTATTCCTAACAGTTACCAGACACCCAATATCTTGGTAGACGAGATTATGCCGTTGCTCACCCCTGAGGAATGGGTTGTATTATCCTTTGCAACACGGCGAATACTGGGCTGGCGCGACAAAATCATAGACCGCAAAGCACCTATCAGTTTGTCGCAATTTGAGCTTTGCGGATTGTCACGTAAAACTATCATCGCAGCTTTGGAACCATTAACGCATTACCGACTATTGACCAAAGACGGCCCAGCAACACAAGACGGTCAAATGTGGATATTGTGTTTCGATGATATTGATATCCCAGGATTGAAACAGCGCTTAGAAGATAAGCACACAGTTAATCAATCACGTACTACGACAGCCCGGTATGTGCGACACACCGCTATAACGGGTGGTGTATCGGACACACCAGCGGGTAGTGTGTCACACACACCGATAGGTGGTGTATCGGACACACACAATAAACACAGCATTAAACACAATGAAACACATATTGCATCGGCAAGCGATGCAGCACAAACAGACAAAGATCCGATAACAGATAGTGGTGTAACTAATCCTGCTGTTAGTGAAGATCTGGAATCTGGAAAACAAGCAAAGCAAACCCGCGCGGCGCGCAAGCCGAAGGCTGAACCTGCACCCAAGTCACCGATAACGCCAGAATTGAAAGACGCCATAGCTAAATTGTGTTATGGCACAACAGAAGCCTGGAAAGCCGACAAAGTAGCCAAGATGCTTGGCAAGGCGTTAAGCGAATTGCTTGTCATAGAACCGGCGTTAGACGTTCCAAAGCTGCGTGATTTCTATCGCTGGTGGAAACGGTCAGATTGGCGTGGTCAAAAGGGCCAAAATCCCGAACCGCATCAAGTTGTTTTATCGTGGTATTTGTCGCTCGATAACAAAGAAACGCTTGAGCCAACAGCATCGTTTTATAACCCACCGCCAGCCGACGATCCGAAGTTGCGCACTGATGTGGAGTTTGTATTATGAGCAACATGAGTTTTGCACAAGCCGACGTTCCTGAGCGTCCACATGGCCCGGTTGGTGATGAACGCGTACCGTTGCCAGATGATCAACTCGTACCGCATGATTACCCTTCTGAAATCGCCTTGGTAGGGCTGGCGATATTCGATCCCTGGTCATTCGACATTGCACGCGCGCTCGTTTCAGTCAACGATTTTTTCATCTTGAAACATCAACTTATCTGGCAACTGTTAGGCGAGTTTCGAGATCAGAACCTGATTTACAACCCTGAAACGATTGATGATGCGTTTCAACATAAGCCGATCCTTGAGCGTGTAGACGCCAAAGATATTGATTACATACTCATGCGCGGCGGTTTCCCGTCGCAAATGGATATCTACATCAAAATGATTTTAATCGCTTCAACACGGCGTAAAACTATCGCTTCAGGCGAGGAGATAATCCGTCTAGGGCAATCGCCAGAACATGACATTGATGAGATCGTTGAGTTGACGCACGAATCACTCGATAACGCCACGCAACGCCCTGAGCCAGAAACATCGGTATCGTTTGGCCATGCCATTGAAACGACGTACCAGGCCAGCCAATCGGCTTTACTTGACGCCTCGAACAAAGAGCCGCCTGAGTTGCAATGTGGTCTGCCAGAAGTTGACGCCATTCTATCAAAGCAGCAGTTTCGCCGTGGCAAGTTTTACATTGTCGCTGGGCGCCCTGGCATGGGTAAAACTGATTTCATGCTCCACCTGATGAGCCGTTTCGCCCGTCAAGGTAAGCACGTCCGTATGTTTTCCCTTGAAATGGACACGACAGAGTTAGCGGCCAGGATGGTTAGTGCCATAACCCGAACGCCGGTTGATGATATCGAGAATGGCAAACTAACGGACAAGGGCTGGACGGATTATACGCAACTGCTAGAGGATGCGGCATATTACACGCTGCGTATCGACGATACGGCAGAAATCTCAATGAGCCAGATAGAGGCTCGCGCACGCAAGCATAAAAAGAAGTATGGCTTAGATGTCGTGTTGATCGATTATCTGCAACTTATCGCCGTGAAAACAGCTAAAAACGGCACGCGCGAACAGGCTATAGCAGAGATTAGCCGAGCGTGTAAGGTTATGGCCCGTAAGTTGAACATCGTGCTGATTATGGGCGCTCAGCTTAACCGCAAAGTCGAAGAACGCGCCGAAAAGCGACCAATGGCGTCTGACCTTCGTGAAAGCGGAACACTCGAACAGGACGCCGATGTCGTGATTGGTCTGTACCGTGATGAGGTGTACTATCCGCAAAGCAAAGACAAAGGCGCAACCGAAGTACTATTTCTGAAGAACCGTGGCGGCCCGCGTTCAACCGCGAAGGTTTACTACAATGGCGCGTGTCATGTGTTCGGCAATCTGTCGAGAAAAGGATAAATAAGGATAAATCATGAGTTTAGACGTATTTCTGACTAAAACAATTCCCACCGAAGTTTATAGTGCCAACATAACACATAATCTTGGCAAGATGGCAGACGA
>Ga0247677_1000010_pt1 | contig 20475 bp, 25 predicted proteins | sample CNK18_metaG_FD_182796 | JGI IMG/M metagenome (GOLD analysis project Ga0247677, IMG submission 182796) | Soil microbial communities from Purdue University Martell Research Forest, Indiana, United States - CNK18 | ecosystem: Environmental > Terrestrial > Soil > Temperate forest > Bulk soil... | reverse complement strand
GCCCAGGCGTCGTTTCAAGTCCTCTTTCTTCTTTGGATCGCTCTTAGGTTCCACCTCGATCTTGTTCCCCCCAACCATCTCGTAGATCCTGGCGCACCCCTCGACCATCACGTCCTCTGGCAATTCTCGGATCTGTTCTGCTTCGATGGCATAGCGCACTGAGAACCACAATTCAGAAACAAACTTGGAGTAATGTTCGTCGCACCGCTTAAGGCGCTTGGTGCCGTCGTCTTCATCGACATATAAGCCACTCCTGACTGGACGTTTACTAGGCTTAGCTCCAGCGTCAACAGCGACTGGCGAACGGCTCCCGAATGTTCTGGCGAAAGCACCACCGAGGGTGCCCTTTCCACAGGAGTCGTAGAAGCAATCAGTCGGGTCGATCCCGTAAACACGAAGTTCTTCCGAAAGTGTTGTCGCCACCTGGTCCTCAGGCTTCGGCGATCCTTCCCTTAGGTCAAACGGGAACACGCGGTAAGGTCCGACTTGCAAAATCTCGACTCCGTTAATGTCTTCACCGAACCACAGAGGCATCCCCACACACCGATCATCTCCTCCGTAAGTCGGGTCCAGACAATACACGGCGGTTCTCTTGTTGTCCTTCCATTCCGACTTTTCCAATGCGTGGTGGTCGCGGCACAGTTGGCGGGTGATGACCCTTGCGCTGGCAAAAGCCATCCGCATCACACCTTTGACGAGCTGGTAGAACTCGAATGATCCGGGACCGTGATCGTGCGCGATACGGGCGGCGAAGTTACGGTCGATGAGCTTTGGATACGGCGGTTTTACCCCTTCCGGCACCTCGAAATTGGGAGAGTCGGTGCCGACAAGGTTAATACACCGCCCACCGAGATACTTTGTGTTCCACACTTCGGTCTTTGTCGGCTCACCGTGCGAGTTCCAGCCCTCTTTGGGCTCTGCGGCGATTGAAAGTTGGTCGTCGGGGTCGTGTTTGGGGTTTCCAGACCCAATAATCTTCACCCGACCATTGCTGAACAGGTGCGGCCACGACCTTGAGAACGCCTCGGCCATGAATTGCAACTCATCACAGAGATAAAAAAGCCATTCCTGCTTAGCACCGGCTAATGTCCCAAGGCCAACCCACTTCCCTCCGACGTAACACGGCCTGGAGATGATTCCGCGGCGAAAATCACGTTGGCCGACCTCAATATCGTCTGTGGCTATGGCCCTTTTATACTCGATTACATGCCCAGCCAGCCAAGAGTGCCGTTTCTTGCCTTCATCCCACAACATCTTCATCTCGGCCCACACGCCAATGTCCATCTTGCCCATGTTGACGGTGGAAAGGACCACCATCGTCTGGAACGGTCGCGCCCAGTAGTTGAGCAAACAGAACTCAGAGGCATGGGAGGTTTTCTGAGTCGATGCCGCTCCGAGGAGGATTGTGATGTCGTTTTGGATGAACTCGGAATACATGAGGTCGGTCCACCTATGGCGATAACGGTCGGGCCAGATGAGCTTTCTGGCGTTCATCAGGTGATCCAACATCCCTAACCCGCACTCTTTAGTCTGCCCCATCCACCTACCCCCTTTGGCAATGCAGCTTAGCTCCACAGTGAGGGGTTCAGTCCCCTCGGGCCACATCAAACCGTATCGCTCAAACTCAGACACAAGAAAACTGCTTTACAAGTTCACCGTTCGGGCTATAAGGCAATCACCATGCAGAGTCAACAACCGATTGTGGTCCTGATATGAGTGCTACTACCCCGTGTGTCCCTTGCTGCCCGACACCTCAAGTCACCAATATACCCGGAATTTCTGGGGCGGACGGAGCGGCGGGAAGCAACGGGGCCAATTCCTTCACCACTGTAACGACTCCCGGATTTGTTGTCCCTGCTGTCGGCTCAACTGTCGTTGCACCTGTAGCCAATAGCGCGTGGTGTGTCGTCGGCCAGAATGTGATCACGACCGGACCAGCTAATTTCTTAGTGACAGCAATTCCCAGTGCGTTATCGGTAACGCTGGAGTTTCTTGGGTATCCGGGCGATGTGGCTCCCGGTGTGACGATTGCCATTGGTGCGACCGTGGCTCCAGCAGGACAAAGAGGCGGAGGAACACAGTACGTCACCGGCACAGCGGTAAACCTTACCCTTGGGCCTTTCAACGACACGGTGTTCACCACGGCTGACAACAAGACTATAACGTTACCGACTGCGGTTGGGATTGTTGGCAAGGTTTATACGATCAAGCAACTTGCGGCTTACACCTCCGGCACACTCATAAACACAACAGGCGGTCAGTTGATTGACGGCGCGGCGACCTATACACTCTCGGCACAGTACAAGTTTGTGACCGTGATTAGCGATGGCGCAAACTGGCAGATCATCTCGAAGAACTAATGCCGCAAGTCATTGACTTCACCAGCACGAATGTTGTTGCGGCTAAGATCGGGCGTGCAAAGCTAGGCATCGCTGAGTGGGCCAGCAGCCCGATACCTCCCCCGCTGCCGCCGCCACCGTCACCTCAGATAACCTCTGGAGTAGGTGCACCAGTCGGAGCGCCGGCTGTGTCACCTGCCATTTACATTGATGAGACAAGTGGTGGAGTTTACTACTACTATGCTGGGTCGTGGCATTAAGCTTTTATTCCTGCTGTGTGCGCTGTCATTACAGGGAGCGACATTCCCTCAGTGGTTCACGACCAACACGGTTGCTGGAATAGCTTCGCCTGCCAATGGGTGGTTGCTCGGTTGGACCAATCCCATCCCGGTGTGGACTTTGAACGGTGGGTCGCTGACCAACCTGAATCTCCTTCAATCCACCAACAACGACTTATTCATCAGCAACGCGCTGTACTCCATCATCCAGTCGGCCACCAACTCACTCGCCAATCCCACAAATAATGACATTGCTACCAGTAACAACCTGTATCTGGAGATTGTGTCGGCGACCAACAATGCGCTTGTGCTGGTCACGAACAACGACAACTTGATTGGGCTCAACGGCACCAACAACTCAGTTACTCTCTCCAACAATCTTCAGACTGCGATAACAAACGAAGGGCTTTTCATTGGACTTGGGGGAACCAACAACTCAGTCACGTTGTCGAACAACCTGCAAACCGCGATCACCAACGAAGGGTTGTTCATCGGGTCGGGTGCCACCAATAATGACACAGTGGTCAGCAACGGTGTGGTGGCTCACACAATCACTGTTGCGGGAACCGCTGGACGTATCACATCATCCACCGGAACGGCACAGGCGCTTTCCTCCAATCCATCAACGACACTGGACTTAGCAACGGCTGGTACGGCTGGGACATATACTAAAACCACCTTCGATGCCTATGGTCGGGAGACTAGTGGAACAACACTACAGCCAAGCGACATCACCAACGCCGTAACCATCGGTGCGAGTTTCGAGTCGGGTAATGCGTTTAGCGGAGACAGATACATCACCATTGACGGCACAAGACTGTTTAGTTCCACCGAGACTTTCGAGCGCAGTTTATTCAATGGAGGCGGTCCTAATGGGGCGTGGGTAAGCAACTTGTGGTTCACTATTTACACAACCAACTTCGCCGCAGTCAGTCCGTGGGGGCAAGCCGGGAGCAACATTGTCGTAACGATCTTCACTAACGGGGTGGCTACTCAAATGGCGATGACCTATAGCACGGTAAGCAACCCGACATTCAGTGTCCCCACAAATCTTACCGTTGGACCGTTTTTCATCACCAACGGAGCCTTCTGGAACATCAAGCTTAAACCCAATGTGACGATTCCTGGCGGCAGCGACTTCGGGTGGTCCATCACCTATTACCCGCAATGAAAATCCTACTGTATTTATTTGCGTGGCTGCTGGTCTGGTCTGCAAGCGCACAGAATATGACGGTGACATTGTATCGCGGCGACCCGGCAAACAACATTGCGTATCAGGTAGTAGCGGATTGGAGCGCACTCACAAATGCGGGCTGGATTCTGGCTAAGGCTTCCACGGCAGACGTGACAGACGCCACAAACAAAGTAGTATCGTCTTTGGGATCGGCGGCGTTTACTTCTTCCATACTGTATGACGCGGCTGGTGCAGCACGAAATGCCACGAACGGTCTTGGTGCGGTTGCGTTCATGGGGTCCACTTCGTTTGTGACGAACGGGGGGAACGCCTCAGCTCTAACCAACGCCATCGTTGCAAAGTCGGCAAACTACACTCTGACTTCAAGCGATTGGCTGGTGCTTATGAACGGCAACCTGAGTGCGACACTTCCGACAGCGGTAGGCATACCCGGAAGAAGCTTCGTTGTGAAGTGCGTGACTTCTGGAACCAATGCGGTGTTGCTTCAAAGCGGTCAAACCGTTGACGGCTTTGCAAAATATACTAACAGTGCCAACGGCAAGTTCGTTCATTTGATTTCAGACGGAGCGAACTACAGAATTATAGGGTCTAATTAAATATGTCGCCAATTGGTTCGAGTGATAATGGCGCTGATCGTTCCTTTGCAAACATGGTACATAGCCGCCAATTGCAACTGCGAAAGTCTTGGGTATTGCTTTCTAATATCAAGAACTTGCTCTTCGGTCAGCTTTCCACCCCTTCCTTGTCGAGTCGCAGATTCGCTAATCACCTCTCGCCTCAAGTGAACCCAGTGTTTATTCCGGACAATATCTCTAATGGTGCTGCGCGTGACGCCAAACACGCTTGCCAATTCATTCTGACTTTTGTGTGGGTAGTTCGCCAATATCTCCAGCACGTCCTGTTCGCTGAGCTTGTGGTTCCGTTCCTCTCCGTAAGCTTGCCTTCCTTTGGAAATCATATCGCGAGTATTCTCCTTCGCCGTCCCAAGCCACAGGTGGGCTGGGTTGCAACAGCGGGGGATGTCACCGCCGGGGCAGTCGTGAAGAACCCAAAACCCATGCGGGATGGGTCCGAAATGCAACATCCACGACGCTTGATGCGCGTGAATGCACCCCAATCCACGCCGTCCTCTGTTTATGTACCCGTACCCGTGTATCGTCAACGCCCCCGTCCAAATCCAACAGGACTCGGTGATGTGAACCTTGGCGAAGAATCGAGCGGGGAAGGTGGGAGAAAGTCCTTGCTCTTGGAGAAATGCAGCGGTAACGTGCGACATAGTTTAGTTTCATCGCCCGTCAGAGGTTACTGGCCTCGGCGGGCTTCTTCATTATAGCTGATGCCCAAAGAGATTCCAGCACCGATAGAGTTCGTGGATTTCCTGGGCACGATGGATGCCGGGGTGAACAATGACATCTCGCCTTTGCTCCTTCCCAAGAACCAGATGGCGTCGGCGCTCAACACGACCGTCCGAGGTACCTACGTCACACAGCGGTCGATTTACCGCAAGCTCTCGTTCGATCCGACAAGTCAGACCTTGATACAGAGTGCCTTTACTAATGGTGGGTTTTATCAAGGCGGGTGTTACTTCAAGCCTGACTCTGGTTCCGAGGGTATTACTGTTGAGATAGGCGGAAGGTTGTTCCTCATCACGCCCGGTAACGGGATCAACGCGGCATCCGCAGCCGAACCGCCGTATGGTGGTGGAGCGTCACCTAATCCGGCTACTCAACCTCAAGCGTGGATGTGGCAGTCCGAGAGGTATGTCATTGTAAACGACGGACTGTCAAAGCCACTAATCTTCGATGGTGTGACTGTGTTCCGATCACTGTACGGAACGATTAACCAAGGGAGCACTTACACAACCGGAGCACCAATCAATATTGTGCCCGCTATCAATGCCAGCTTCACACTCACCGTGAACAGCACTGGTGGTGGAGTTCCTATGGCCGCGGGTCAGGTTGTGACAGTCAAGAACATCGGCACCTTCTTAGTTCAATCTATCACCGACGCGACTCATGCGGTGTTAGTGAACCAGACCGCTACTCCAGGGGCTTCGATACCTGATGGAAGTGGACCCGCCAACAACGTCTTCTGGCAAGTGCCCAACAAGGAACTCCCTCCAGGCCGACAGGGAGCCTACGTGATGGGCAGGAACATCATGGCCTTGGTTGACGGGAAGCAGTTCGTCATCGGTGATCAGGTAGGAGGGTCAAGTGGCACACAAGGAAACAACTTTCGAGATTCGGTGCTGTTCATCACGGAGAACCTGTATCTTGCTGGAGGTGGAAACTTCGCGGTCCCTGGGTCAATAGGCGATATTCAGGCCATATCCCCAACGGCCCAGTTAGACGCAGCTTTGGGTCAGGGACCGGCAGCTATCAGCACACATAATACAGTGTTCTCACTTAACCTGCCCACCGATAGACTGACGTGGCAGGACGTGACCACCCCGATTCTTCCACCTTCACTCATCAACAACGGTTCGACAGGCCAGTACTCGACCATAAGTGTTAATGGTGACTTGGTGTTCCGTTCAGTTGACGGGATACGCAGTCTGATCATTGGCCGTCGAGACTTCGGGGTGTGGGGCAATGTCCCACAGAGTCGAGAAGTGGAACCCCTATTGGCCACCGACGACCAAAGCCTACTCCCCTACGCCAGTCAGATCATTTTTGACAACCGGACATTGCTCACCTCACAACCCAAGCGGATAGATCAGGGAGTAATCTGGACTTCCATCGTGCCAACCAATCTTGACCCGCTGTCGTCACTTCAAGGCAAGAAACCGAGCGTGTACGACTCTTTGCAGTGGACCGGGCTGAATATATTCCAGTTGTTCGCCGGGACTTTTAACCTGATCCAGCGTGCCTTTGCTCTGACGTGGAACACCACGACAGGGATGGTGGAGCTTTACGAGATACTCCCTTCCGCCAATACCGCCTACCTGGATAACGATGTAACGAGGGTTGTGTGGGGGTTTGAGAGTGCCGCCTTGTTCAGAGAGAAAGGCGAGAACCGGACATTCAAGCGATTAGCGGATGGTGAAATATTTGTCGATTCCCTCGAAGGCACCGTGGACTTTCAGGTTTGGTACAAACCCGATCAATGGCCTTGTTGGGTGCCGTGGCACCAATGGTCAGAATGTTGGAAGCAGCCAAAGGATGCGCTTCAACCGGGGTTCAATCCCCGCATGGGCCTCGGTGAGCCCAGCTCAGCCCCGTGCGACCAAAACAACAACCGCCCGCTTCGTTGTTTCTACACCTGCCAAGTACGTGTCATCATCACGGGTCAGGTCAGGTTCCTTGGTGGCAGGTTCCTTTCGATTGAAGAACAGGAACCGTTGTTCGCCAAACCGTCTTGCGTCCCTATATGCCCGACGACTTAACATGTATCGGTTGTGGCGCGACGGTAGATTGTTCCGACATCCCGTTTAGCAAGCTGTACAGCCTCCAAAACCCAACCTTCCCGTTCGTGCTGTTCTGTCCCGAAGGTTATAATTGCCAGCAAGGAGACTCTATTACGATGGTGTGCTGTAACCAGACGCTCTCGGCACCTATCCCTGTCGGGTCAAGTGACGCGCAGAGAAACCAGATCATTCAAGGGTTGGTCAACCAGTGCGTGATCCTTCAGTCGGCGTGCGGTGACGGCGATACACCGACAGTGTTGCATCCGGTGGTTACATATTACTTAAACCGCACGCAGACATGCACTGTGTATTGTCCAGACGGGACACCGTTCAGTTACACCCAACGAGCGGGAACGATCCTTGCGTCAAACCAAGCAAAGGCTGACGCACAGGCGTACACAAAAGCGTGCCGGTTTGCTAAAGCCTTCTTAACCTGTCCTCCGACTGGGTGTCGTCCACCCACTCCCAAGACTTGGACTTCAGCAGCTTTGACTGGGCAGTTCATGGCTTTGGGCACACCTTTCTGCAAAGCTAACCCGCTGGTTACTTCTACAAACAAGTTGTGGATTATACCAAGTGCGTTGGCGGCGTGGTTCGTTGATACTTACGACATCACGGCAGGGAGCCCAATCCCCGTTGTTCACATCTTCCCCACCGATGGCGCATTCCCGTTTGCGAGTGCGGTCATCTATGTGCCGGGAGCGAACAAGGTGGTGATGTACGCCGAGCATTGGAATGGGGCGTCTTACATCATGCGGCTCTATTTTTTGAGCGCCACCGGAACAGTGTTGTCGTTTATCGACAGCCTCACCAACGAGGTTCAGGACAATCTCTTTGTGACGGTGGACAACTCATCAATAAGCGGTCACCACGTCGGGTGGTTGTCTGGAAGCAAACTCTTTTTGCTCAACGTCGATACCGGAACCGTGGAAGCCACCGCAAACCTTCCTGGGTCCGCGACTGGCCTGTGCTATAGCTGCGTCACGGACAGTTTCTTCACACTGACGGGCGATCTACTCGAATACAACCGCAGTGATCTGGCGCTCAAAAACACCTATGTCGGAGGCGGGGCGGTGTCGTTACAAGTCGATTATGTCAAGTCCACCAAGGAACTGTGGTTGATGCCGTCCACCAGCGTTGCTCCGGTGGTCGCTCGCATCGTGGACCCAAAAACCGGGGCACTGATTCAGAACTTTACGCTGGCTGACTCCTTCGACGGATGGTCGAGTTCCCCTGCCTTGAGCCACTTCTACCACGACACGCTGGACGCCTTCTGTGTGCCGGGTCCGATGGCTGGGTTCTCTGGAAACCCGATCAAGTACTACTTTTACGACGTGAAGACCAGAGCGCTAAAAGCTTCTGTGGACACCACCGCAAAGTATCAGGTTGGGTTAGGAAACAAGTTCTTTTCCCAGAGCTTTAACTTGGCCAAAGGGTCGGTTTATTTGGCTTCTGGCTACAACATGGCGGGAGATCAGCAGGTATTCGAGATTGGAGGCTCCTGATTTTACTATGCAAACCCACAGAATAGGAGTAGAAGCCAACCAATGCTGACTTTAGGCGACACTCAGGTAGCGACCGGACCAATCGCCAGAGTTGCGGCGTACTGTCCCACATCAGCGGAGTTCATTTCCCTCATCAATCAAGCCCAGAGGAAGCTTTTACGCCGTGGTGACTGGTCAGGCACTGTAGTTCCCATCTACGTCTGTGTGTCTAACGGCTGCGTGGTGTGGCCGGGGTATGTTCAGGAGGTTCGCCGGATCAACATGTGCAACCGGACCATACCCGTCCGCAACATGTGGTATGAGTTCCTCGACCGTGGACCAAGTTGTCAGTGGCGCGGATGGCTGGGCATGGAGTCTAAACTTGCCGATCAAGGTCGGACTTCGGTCTTTCAGGATATTCAGGGCGACGGCAGGACGGTAAGGGCTTACGCGAGGTGTCAGGCCGACTTGGGAAAGACCGTTACAGTGTTCGGGTTGGACAACAACAACCAGATCCTTCAGACAAAGAACCAAGATGGGTCGTGGTCACTTGGGGTGGTGCTCACACTTCAGACACCATTCGCCAGCACATCGACCTTTGTTCGCTCGATTGATTACATACTCAAAGATCCCACAAGTTGCCCGGTTGACCTGTATGCCTACAACGCGACGACCAATCTCCTTGAGGATCTGGCCCACTACGAACCGAGTGAGACAAGACCGTCTTACTCTAAAACGCGCCTTATGGCGAGTGCGCCTTCGTGCGGCACGGGCACGTTCATTCCCCCTCAAGGTTGTTGTGGTGCCGTCCGATCCGTGGTCGCACTGGTGAAACTGAGGTTCATCGAGGCGCAGAACCCGACCGACCTACTCATCATCGACAACGAGGACGCACTACAGATGATGGTGCAGAGCCTCAAAGCAAGAGAGAAAAATGATGTGGCGTTGGCGAGGGCTCTTGAAAATGAAGCTGTATTTGAGCTGAACAGGGAGTTGGAGAATAATAGCGATGACTCCACGTTCGCAGTCGAAAACAACACCCTCGGTCCCGAGGTCTGGTCGAATATGGCTTTCTGAGTTATGCCAACAACAGATTCTGGAATGTATAGCCCCGTAGGGGTTTACCGTACTCCCGTTGGCGGGTCGGGCTCAAATCCATACTCGCCATCCAACATATTCAACACGCTTTACGGCTCGCCTATACGACAGGCCGGAGCTTACGAGCCCTCAAATATCTTCGGCACGCTATACGGGTCCAATTCGGGTGGCGCGGCAAGTCCTACGTCTTCTGTTCAGGGTGGCACCAGCTATAACGTTAACCCTCCGCCAAGCGGGTATAGCCCAATCTTCGGTGGTGTGCCGGGACCAATAGGCGTCCCCAACCCATTCCAAGACTTGTCCGGGGTGTACCCAAACTTGAGCGGTACGAATGCCCAGTTGTCGGCTGACATCATGGGGGAGTTGTCGGGTCGGTTGTCCCCTGAGACACAGGCATTGTTACAGGATAAAGGTGCGGCGTTTGGTGTCAGTTCGGGTATGCCGGGGAGTGGCCTTGCTCGGTCGAGGACTTTGCGTGATCTGGGCCTGACTTCCGAGGCGTTACAGCAACAAGGGATCAGCGACTACGACAAGGCGATTCAGGCTATATCTCGGACACAGACTGTATCCCCGGAGATTCAAGCGGAGATTGCGGCAAGGAACGCACAGGTTGCGGCGGCACCCATCCCTTCACAAGCAGCAAGCTACGCCAAACAGTTGTTTGATGAGTACCTTAACTCTCTGCGCCGGCCTAGTGGTGGCGGTGGTGGTGGCTCTGGCAGTCCATCAGGAGGAACCGGAGCATTCTCTCCCCCTGTCTTTGGTGGCACGCCGAGCCCAGCGTATCCGGGGGAGATCGATCCTTATGCCGTAGCCACTCAAAGTTCAATCGATCCAACTACGGCAAGTGAAGGTCAACTCTACGATTGGATGTTCGGGTATGGTGACGCTGGTGGAGGAAGCGCACCACAACTTGGACCATATCAACCCACCGAGGCGGATTACTCGGAGTTCTTTGGAGGATTCTAATGGCTTTGACAGGTTTGGGCAGTTGGAACGCAATCACACCGGAGTACTTCACCTCGGCTATGGCCAGTGGTGCCAAGCTGGGTCTGTCGGCGAGGTCACAGGATGAAGAAGAACAAAGCGCAGCCGACAGGTTGAAGCTGGCGTACGACCAGTTGGGTGCCAAGGAACAGATGGCGTCCGAGTTGGCCCAGGCCAAACAAGCCCAGGCTGAAGCAGCACTAGCCCTACGCGCGCAACAGTTGGATTCACTTAATGAATATCGTCAGCAGGTGTTGGAGAACCAGCGAAAGCATCTTGAAGGTGGTGCGGCGTCCATTGTGACCCACCCTGAAGTGCCGGGGATGCAGTTCTTGAGAAACCCAAGCGGGTCAGAGACTCCGGTGGTACGACCAGCTAAAGATATGTCCGAAGGTGAGCGCTTGCGGTTGGCTCTTGAGGCTCAGAACCAGATGAAGTTAGGCTCACAGGAACTAGCTACTGACCCATCGTACCAATCACGGACGAATCTCGCTGGACAAGTGCTGTCTAAGGTCATGCCGAAACAGGAAGCAAAACAAGAGGCACCACCCGTTAAAGATGACACGCTTGTGGAAGTGACCAATCCGTCAGGCAAGCGTGTCAGGATTAGGAAGTCTCAACTTGAAGACGCACTCAAGCAGGGATACAAGCAATAGATGCCCGACATTGAAGAATTTCCGGTCATTGATGAGGTTCCGGTTGAGCCTGCCAAGGATTTAGCTCCCCCGATTTCTTCCGCGTTACAGTCGCTCTACGAAACCTCTGGTGCCGGGTTTGAACCCGGACCCATCGAAGCCGAAGCCAGGAAGAAAGGCGGGTTCGCTTTTGGTGAATCGCAACTCCCGGCAATAACTCCGTTTAAAGGTGAGTCACTTCCTGCTCAAGCCTTGGCCGCGGCGGGGAATGTCGGTTATGACGTAGCCAGAAGCATAGCGACCCCAGCAGGAGAAGCACTTGGGCTGGCCCTCCCGTTCGCACCTCCGGTTATTCAGGGTGCGGCAGGTGTCGGGTTTGGTGTTCCGATGGTCAAGGGCGGACTTGAGCAGGTTTATCGAGGTGCGGCCACCGCCGATCCACAGCAAGCGATGGAGGGAACACTTGAAACGTTGGTAGGAGGTGGAACCGCAGCGGGTGGGATAAGTCAAATAGCAAAAGCGAAAGGAGTTCCAAATGCCATTAAAGCAAGGGTCGAGCCGAAAAGTAATATCGTCGAATATCCGAGAGCTGAAGAAGTCGGGGTACGGCCACAAACAGGCGGTGGCGATAGCCCTGAGCCAGTCACGCCGAAAGAAGAAGTAAGGAGTGTTCCTGAGCAACAGCCAGCGATTAAAACCAAGGACGGTCTTGTTGTCACTGACGTATCCGCGCAATCACATGCGGATTTGATGGACAGATATAATGTCACCCAACCGGACATAGCGGCAAAGGGGCATATCGATGATGGGAAGTTTGTTGAAGACGTAACACCCACTGTTACAGAAACCACTCCGCCGGTTCCAAAAGAGGAACTGCCGACCAGTCCAACAGCGACAGGGTTGCGTCCCGCTATTCGCCTTGTTGGTGGCAGGGTTGTGGTTGGTGACGCCGGGGTAACACATCCAGACATCATCAAGGCCAACGACATCAAAGCGGAGCACATAGACCAGCGTGGGTTTGTAAATGAGAAAGGCGAGTTTCAGGACCGGGAGCAAGCCGCGACACAGACACAGCTGCCGACAAAGAAAGAAGCGGAGCGGTTGCACTCGACGGATTTGCCGGAAGCCACACCTCCACCGAAGGGACTCGCCACATCACCACCCGCTGAATTGCAGATGGCTGTTGTGCCGGGTGCCAAGGAGTTCATCGAACAGGATCTTGCTCCGGCACTGAAACAGTCGGCCAAGGTGATCGGTGAGACTGCCAATCAGGTTAAGTCGCTTCTGTCCCCTCCGAGTATGGGCAGCGAGGCGGAGATGGCGGCGGGTATCGCCAGAGAAGCGAAGGCGGAATTGGCCCAAAAGGATCTTCAGGCTCGTGAGAAGTTCGACGCGGCCAGAAAGTCGATGGATTCACTGAGCAAACCTGCATCACTGGCCTTCATTGATTCGATTGAACGTGGATCAAAGCTCCACACTCCAGAAGCACAGACTCTAGCTGACTCACTCCGTTCCGAGTTTGATAAACGGGTGTCGGAAGTGAGGTCACTGGGGACTGGAAAACTCAGAGAGGTTTACGAGAACTATTTCCCGCACATCTGGAAAGACCCGGAGTCGGCGGTTTCGTGGTATTCGCGCATCCTTGGAAAGCGCCCACTGCGGGGACCGGCCTCCTTCCTTAAACAGAGGTCGATTGACTTCACCTCTGATGGTGTGGCTGCCGGACTAGAGCCCGTCTCATGGAACCCCATCGAACTATCCCTGCTCAAGATGCACGAGATGGATCGGTATGTGATGGGTCAGAAGATATTCAACGAGTTCAAAGAAAAAGGATTGGTGGAGTTCTCGCGTAGCGACATTCCCCCCGAGGGAAAGGCCAAGATTGATGACCGAATTGGTAACGTGGTCGAGTACCGTCCCACAGTTAAGGCTGATGGTTCTCCCGGTGCCCCGGAAAGAATAATCCGCGGCCACTACTACGCCCAGGAAGACGCTGCTAGGGTGCTGAACAACTTTCTGTCGCCAGGACTTGAACCCTATGCGTGGTATCGAGCCTTACGGTGGACTGGAAACACCCTGAATCTGGCCCAACTCGGCCTGTCCGGGTACCATTTCCTGTTCACGATGTTGGACAGTGCAACGGCTAAACTTGCTTTAGGGCTTGAACAGGTCGAGCGAGGTGACTTCGGTAAGGGGGTGTCCAATGTCGCCAAAGGAATTGCGGGTATCCCCGGCATCAATCAACTCGAATACTTTCTTAAAGGGAGCAAAGTCTTAAAGGAATACACCAAACCCGGAAGTGTGGGAGGTGACTACGCCAAGGTGGTCGATGCTCTGTTAGCCGGTGGTGGTCGGACTGAAATGCCACGGATCTTCAAGAACAGCAGCCTTGAAAACTTCATGTCGGCACTCCGTTCAGGTAACTACCCAGGTGCGGTTATCCGCGCTCCGTTTGCTGCGATTCAGGCCATCTCCCACCCATTGATGCAGGTGATTGTTCCGAGGCTCAAACTAGGGAGTTTCGCGGACATGGCTCGGTATGAGATTGAGAAGATGGGACCGGGTGTCAATCGTGATGAGTTCCGAAAGACAATGGGAAAGATTTGGGATTCAGTAGATAACAGGATGGGCGAGATGGTTTACGACAACCTGTTCTGGAACCGGACCCTGAAGGATACCTCCTTTCTCGCTGTCCGTGCCGTAGGCTGGAACCTGGGCACCATCCGCGAACTAGGAGGTTCCCTGGTTGACAGCGGCACGCTGATTAAACGACTCCGCGCCGGCGACCCCGCGATCACTCGAAGGATGAACTACGCGATTGCGTTGCCGATCACCGTGGGTATGGCAGGGGCGATGTACCAGTATTTGAAGACTGGGAAAGGGCCACAGGAATTGCGGGATTACTTCTATCCCAAAACGGGTAAGATGCTCCCTGATGGCACGGAGGAAAGAGTCAATTTCCCTTCATACCTGAAGGACGTGTACGCCTATAAGGAGCACCCTTTACGCACGGTAGCCCACAAGCTTCATCCGATGTGGTCGGCCATGTACCAGATGCTCACCAATCAGGACTATTACGGCACCCAGATCCGTAACCCTGACGATCCGTTTGTGAAACAGGTCGGAGAAGAACTTGGATTTGTGGCCAAGCAGTTTGTGCCATTCTCAGTTAAAGGCGCTGAACGCCGTGTGGGAGCCAAGGAATCGCCTGAAATAAAAGGCGAGTCATTCATGGGGATCATGCCGATACCTCCTGAGATCGCCAGGACTGCGGCCCAAAACAAGATCATGGAATACGGGATCGCTCGCCTGCCTAAAGGCGCTCGCACCCAGGAAGAACAGGATCGCTTTGAGTTGAAGCGCGATCTGGAGTCACAGATCCAATCACCTCAGGATTACGAGAAAGCCCGAGAACAACTCAAGATTCTGTCCCGACAAGGCAAACTCACCCGCGGCCAACAACTCTACGAACAGAATAAGCTTCGTTTCGAGCAATCCCAAATAGCCGGAGGCCACACCAAGTCCGAAGCCCAATGGCTCTGGAGATTCAAACACCTAAGCCTGCCCGAAGCCCGACACGTGTACGAAGTGGCCACACCACAAGAACAGAAACTATTTGATCGGGATCTTAAGTTGAAGGAGAAGAAGGCACAGCCCGAGTAGGTTCACTTAGATAGCAGTGTCGGTGTGTTAGTTGGTGTCTCCCCGACCACTTGGTCACTCAAGAGCCCACGGAAAGGGAACCCCTGCACATTGAAGCTGATCCACACAAAGCGGTGGACTTGGTGGTCGTCGTTGGTGGCAAAGGACACATCCACCACCGCATCCAGTTTGATGTGATTCTGGTCGGTGGGTGCGCTGGCCATCAGGTAGGCGTGCCCCTTGGCTTCGTCGCGGGTGGCGTAGCGCTGCTTCATTAGTGCGACCCCGTTGCTTCTCAGGTAATAGCCATCCTGCATGGCCATACATTCGTACCCAGGTGGAAGGTCAGTCTTGGGGGCACACCCACACAGGAGTCCCGCACATAGTAAGGTTAGGTTGGGTTTCATGTCAATTTGTCGCGCTTTGGTGAGCATATATAAATCGTGGTGATGAAGGCAACAAACGCACCCAGCGCGACACCAAATGTGTAAACGATGCCAAGTTCCAAGGTTTCATGGAACCACGAGGAGCACGCCAAGGCCACTCCGCACCACAGAGAAATAAGGAACCAGTTCACAGTTCTTTGCACTCTATTTCGTGTTTGGGCATTTCACAGACCTTGCCGATGTTGGAGCATTTAAGCAAGGTGACGGTTTTCCGGAAGATGCCTTTGGTGATCTTGGATGGGTGTTCGAGTCGTTTGCTGTCGTTGGAGTTGCCCAGTAGGACTCCACATTCGGCGCAATAGTAGAGATACCAAGAACCGAATCGACCACCGGTTAGATCGTATGTGACTTTCACCTTGGTTGCATGGGAAGCGGCGGCGGTAGAATCGGAACACGGCGCGTGACTCCGTTGGTCTCCGACATATCCGTCCTGATACTCACGTCGTTGGTGCAAATGGTTATCTGCCGGACGATGGTGTTGGTGCAAATCCGCTGTGCCTGATCCTCGTAACGCTTGCCAGAAAGATCGGTGTAGTAGCCTGTCGTCACCCAATTCGTAGTGACCAGTAAAACGATGGCAAGGCTAGTGTTCACGGGTTAATTTGTACCAAAAGTCAGAGGTGAGGAAAATCCACAGTAGTAGCAGTGGAAACTCCAAGAGGACACACAGCACGTAGAGAGGGAAAAGGAGGATCTTCATTTCTCCGGTGGCCACCCCAACGCCGCATTGCGTCGGTTGAGCCACGGTCGGTTCTCCTCAGTGCGCAAGTGCATGTGTTCGGTTTCACGGAGGAGGGATTCGAGGTCGGCACGTGCGTCGAATTGGATTTCGGTGACCAGCGCCGAGAACGAACCGACATTGCTGGCAAACCTTCCAACCCAATAATTAAGGCTTTTCACGACTTTGCGGCTTTGGTGTTGCGCTTGCGGAGTTTGTAATTTAGTCTGCCGACTTCCTTCTCCAAATCCTTTATTCGGTTCTCTGCGAACACGCTCCACACAACCCCGCATTCGCAACAGGTGTCGCCTATCCAGTATGCCTTGCCGCAGTCGGTTGACAGCGCCGCTTCTAGCAATTTAATTTGTGGTCGCCAATCGGTTATCTTCCTATCTCCGTCCATCCAGAACGGCTCCTGCGGCATGTCGATGTAAGCAATGCGAATCTTAAGTTCACGCAACGCCTCCCGCATCTGGGCGAACGCCGCCTCCGACTCTTTAAGGCGTTGGATAATCGCCTTGCGCTCCGACAAGATCTTTCTAAAATTATCTCTCTGCTCCCTTCTTCGGAACTCGCAGGATTTAAGCTGCTCCTCAAGGGCAGAGATTGAGCAGGCTTTATCCGCTTCTCGCGCTTCCGACTCTTTAAGGCGCTGCTCCAGTGTGGCGACGCGTGCCTGTGCCGCTTCGTCTCCGTGCCATCCCTTACCCATGTTGGTCGCAGGAGATATGTTTAGTTTACCCTCAAACCCACCCAGCGGCTTAATGTCACTCATATTGACCAATCCTCCCTCCGGTAGCGTTCGGTGACGCTGGTGACGAAAGCGATCAATGTCTTATACTGTGGATGGTCGGCACGGAAACTCATCTTGAGCCACCCCAGGTCTAAAGTCACCCAACACACATTGTCCATAAGCGACATCATGCCTGTTTATTGAAGCACTTGGCACACACGTAAAACCCATTGACCACCACCCAGTCAGTCACCTCTCTCTTGCACAGCATACAGGGCTTGGGGGTCGGTGTGGGCTTAGCCTTAGATGTACTATAATTAGGTGGAGTGGCGCTGGGAGGTGGAGTCGCACCACCCTTGTCGGTAGCGACCCAACCCTCAGCCTCGCCGAGTTTCCCAACCACCCCAAGCCTACTCAAAATCCACTGGCCCACACCCATGTCACTCTTAGCCGCAGCCACACGCCACAAAGACCTCTGCTCTCGTGTGACCCGGATGGGGACTATAACCTTGTCCTGCTTCATTGACTCAGTGTTTCCCATGCGAGTCTAACCACTTGTGGAATTTGTCCATCCCCAATGGCTCCAATCTGGTCCATCCATCGGGCCAATTCATAAGGGCGGTCTGGAACTGTGGGTTGAGGTAGCCGTGATAACCACGCTGCGCGATTTGTTGCGGAAGGGAAAGAGGATTGCCCCCCTTCCGTACGCTGGGCCAATCCACATTCATTCGCTTGCGGTCGGAGGCCGCGGGGGTGCGCCATGCAGAACAGCCTCTCTCGTGTGTGTGGGGCACCAATGGAGCAAGCGGAAAACACTCCCCACTTTGCGTCATACCCCAAGAGGGCCAGGTCCCCGGCAACTCGCCAGAAGTATCCAGCAAGGATAGCTGGGACGTTCTCCAACCATACAACCGGCGGGAAAACTTCACCAATGATGCGAAGCGTGTCAGGCCATCCATTGAACCCCGTGCTGCCGTGGAGCTTTCCAATGTCGGAGTGCCGTTGACATGGAAATCCTGAGCAGACGACATCAATGAGTCCTGCCCACGGTGTTCCGTCGAAGGTCCGCACGTCATCCCAGATGGGGAACTTTGGCAGGATTCCGTCCCGTTGTCTTTGGAGCAGGACTTTCCTTCGGTAAGGTTCAATCTCGACAGCACATACGCAGGTATGTCCGAGAAGCATTCCACCGATGACTCCTCCCCCTGCTCCAGCAAACAGGTGTAGCTCACGCATCCACCCTCCACCGGACCCACCCTCTGAAGGCTGATGCGGCACTGACGTTAGCGGGCGTTCTGTCACCGCTTGACACGCACGAACCGAACCGTTCGCTGGCTGTTGGTCGGCCACACCAGCCTTCGGAGAACCAACCCCCCAGCCTACTCAAAATCCACTGGCCCACACCCATGTCACTCTTAGCCGCAGCCACACGCCACAAAGACCTCTGCTCCCGCGACACACGGATCGGCACTATGACTTTATCCTGTTTCATGTGTGGTGCTCCCGACCGCGCTTGCGACACATGGCGCTGTTCAATTCGTCGACTGAGCAAAATCCAGTTCGACTATCCAGTGTTTCATGTGTGGCCACTTATGGTCCATAGTTTCTTTGTGCTCGCGGGCTTCCTCAATCCTGGTGTAAACGGCCAACTCGTTATCCTCAGCAAAGCGCATCCGACCGAACACGCGTCCATTCACGGACTTCGGAGCAAATAGAATGACCCAACAAGCGGTCACCGGACCCACCCTATTACCTTGTCTTTGTTCATGTGGGCTCTTTGTGCAGTTCGCAAATGCACTTCATCTGTAGCGCCAGAGCCAGCGCAACGACCTGAAGCTGTCTAACGGTTCTAAGCTTGTTTAGCGGGCATTTGCGCTCTTCTTCGGTCAAAGCGTCCACCATTTGGTGAAGGACTTGCAAATCTTGCTGTATCTCAGGACTCATCGCCACATCCACCCTCCGCAGTAGCTGTCCACCCTCCGCAGAACTTGCTTCGGAGGACGGGCTACGGAGGACGGATATCTTTATACAATAGTATCAGAGTATCATGGGGTGTCAAGTCCCTCCTTCGTTCCTTCGGAGGGCAGGGGTTTGTTGGTGCTTAGTGAGGATGTACCGTAGCGGGGACCATCTCGGACTTACGCAGTCCACCGGCCAGCAACAGATGGCAAAAAACCACTCAGGAACCCACGACCTCTTAATTCTAACCAACTGGTAATCACTCATGCCAACACCCATTACAAACAAAGAGCTTGACGTCAATCCACATTTCCACCACCAGTACTGCTGTGGTGGCCTTGGTTTCTTTTACAACTCTGTACTGAGTCTTGCGGAGTCACTCCGGTATTAAGCCAAACCGTTTCCTGTCGTGGAGTGTCATCGCTCCCCTTCTTTGAATCGGCACACTTAATGCCTTGTCCAATGACCACCCCATCCTGACCCTCTGCACCACCCTTCCATACGCGACTCCCGCGGCCCTCGCCAACTGCCTCATCGACCCCGGAACCTGCGACCTCTGCTTCCTGTTCATCGCTGATTCCTTTGGCGTCACCCACCTACAGTTCCCAGGCTCATACCCCTTGGTTCCGTCTTTCCGGTCCAACCAAAGACCCTCCGGGCACTCACCCATGTCACTCAGAAAATTCCAGTAGTCCTCCCTCCAGCGGTCACAGACCGTGATTCCTCGCCCTCCGTAATACTTGAAGGCGGGGTGACTCACCCGGTAACACCGACCGATCATGGAGTCCCACTTCCGATACGTCTTGGTTAAGGCCATAAACGTACTGTATCACATAGCCACCACTACGTAAAGCGGAATGTTCAAGGAATTGGGCTCGCTAAAAGATGGAGGTAAACGCTATCTGGTCGCACGCGCCGCAGGGGTGTGGGTGCCATCCCGCCACCACGGGTCAGACGAAATAAGAGATTCCTTAGTTCATCGCATAGGCTGGGTATGATTACAATATATAGATCCTTTAATTGGGCTGCTGTGGTGTGGGCTGACTACCAGGCACTTGCGCGACATCGGCAGCAGGAGCACTGGGCTGTTGTGGTGGCACCGCAATAGGTTGTGGTGCTTCACGGGGTTCGACTGTGTAAGGCCGTGGTTGCCGGCGTTCGGCTGTGGGTTTGAGTGAGCCTGGCAGCGGTCGGTTAGCAAGCTGGCGTTCTATCTCGCTGAGTCGCGCTAAGGCTGAGGCCAGTCGGTCAACGCGCTGGCCATCACAATCCGTCTTTGCAATCTCTTCCTCGATGCGGTTATCCAGCAAATCAATCTGCTTGCGCGTACGTGACAGTCTCCGGTTAGAGTAGGGGTCATGCAAGGATTGCCCATTCTGATGACCATTGCCATTGTAGGATGTTCGCAAGGGAGGATTGGCTTGCTTGGCAAGGAGAGCGAGGCGGGATAATTCCTTGGCGTTGTCTTTAGTGATGAAAGGCACGGGTCTTTTGTAGGTTTGGTGTGTGTGTTGTGTCAAGCTTGACGTGTGGCGAGTTGGTCTGCTATTCGATA
>Ga0247677_1000009_pt1 | contig 20832 bp, 27 predicted proteins | sample CNK18_metaG_FD_182796 | JGI IMG/M metagenome (GOLD analysis project Ga0247677, IMG submission 182796) | Soil microbial communities from Purdue University Martell Research Forest, Indiana, United States - CNK18 | ecosystem: Environmental > Terrestrial > Soil > Temperate forest > Bulk soil... | reverse complement strand
AGCTGACTATTCGCGCCATGACGGACAAGATCACCGTCAAAGACAAGATCGCGCGCGTAATTGGTCGCGTCGATCATAACCTGCATCAGGAGTATTCCATCGAGGGATTCGTTACCGGATCTACCGGAGTATTCGCAACGCAGATAGGCACCATTATGACCGTCGCCGGCGCAACGCTTCTCGGCACCCTTCTTACGGGATCGGCCATTATACTCGATGAGATTCAGGTAGATTATGAATCCTCGCAGCTCGCGAAGGTTCATTACAAGCTGACCAGGTACAACGATATCGCTTCGACGGCGACTCAGACGACTTTATAAGATTTCTACTGACAATTGGACAGACAACGCTGAGAAAGGAGGGCTTAATATGGAATTCAATCGCAATTCATATCACGATGGATACCACGAAGCCTATAGAGATGCTTACCGACCATCTTATGCAGATGGGTACAACGAGGGATATCACGCCGCTTACCGTGAAGCTTACGAGCAATCCCGTAAAGATCTCGCAGCGGAACTAGTGCAAAAGAATTAAATCTAACCCTCCTCCTGGAAAGATTCAGGCGCTCCTGTTTTCAACATGGGCGCTTGTTTTGCGTTATGAAGGTCGACACCAGAAAGTTCGCAAGCGCTCTCAGGCTAGCCATAGAACACACGTCGAGCGAGATACCGGACGTGATCAACAAAGCAGCGATAGATGTCATTATAACGGCGGCGAAGCTGACCAGAAAGGCCGATCCGGGCCGGATAGAGCAATCGCTCACCAAAGGCGTAATACCAGTGACCGGTCGGAAGAAAAAGGACGGAAGCGTTGCGATCAAAAACGTGTTCGTGCCAAAACCGATCGTCTACATGATCATCAACGCCAATCGCAGGCGCCAGGGAAAGCCGGGCCTTAATAATTCCCAGATGAGCAAGGCCGCTCAAGCGCTAATCAGGAAGCGCAAGCAAGCCATTGGATTCACCGCCTACGCTGGATGGCAAAAGGCGCTCCTGGATCTCGGTGGCCATGGCTTTGGATCATCGAAAACCAAGATGCAAGGGATTAATAACACGAGCGCGCGTGGGGGCCGCGGAGAGAAGGCGACATCATCCCGCATGATCGCCAAAATGGTCAATACCGCTACGGCCTGCGAGATTTATGGCAGGATTCCTTTACAGGAAGCCTTGGATATTAAAGAACGAGATATCCGCCAGCATGTGAAAGAAAAACTAGACGGGATATGTCGGCAAGCTAGCCGCAATTATTGACAGAGCGGCTATTGGCATAATCCAAAATGCCAATAGAAAATATTTGGTCGGGCATCACCAACACCAAGCTTGCCACCGTCCTTGCCACAATGGGTATGCCGCTGCGCAAACCAGGGGTATACATCACATATGACAAGGAAAATCCCCGATCGAGCGGCGGAACCGCTCATTTCCTTTTCGAAGCTTCTCCGAGGCTTAGCAAGCTTTCGAGCGTCTACAACGACGGTAAAGCCGATTCGGAGCTCGATCAGTATCTTGACCATACGCTACGATTTAAGCTAAGCCCGGAAGATCTCGAGGAACTTGAGAGCAAAATCCGCGATGCCTTAATGGTCTATGGACGCAAATTCCTGGATAATTATCAGGTCATCGTTAAAGGCCTCAAGGACGACATCGCAAAATACGTCGTGATTGGCGGCACCCCTGTGTTTGGGCCTGACGGCCGATTCGCCGGTATGCAGGACTTTACGGTAAAGGGGACTAAATGATATATATTCGCAAAGGGAACCCTTACTGGAGCCTATCTCATCGTTGGTGGTATGTATCGGCTTTCGGGTGGAAGCCATTCGAATGCTTTTGTCATAGCGGATGGATTTTCTTGCACCTCGAATGGGTAAAGCATAACTATAGGAGGAATCCGTAGTGAGCCTAGCGGATGATCTGGCTACGTTGAGTCCGGAGCAATCCGTACAGAAAGCTTACGACGATTCAGCCTGCACGCGGCTAGGCGATCAAGCAATGCATCCGTGGACGATTGCCAGGCATTCCGCCGCTATGTCGATGGGGTGTGGCGTAATCTCGGCCATCGGTCCGGATGCGGTCGGACTACTGAGCAAGGGCTCTTACCGAAATATTCTGCGCGACGTAATTATAGCGACGTGGCTTTGCTCAATCGATGCGGAAGACGTAGAAAAGATAAACGCCGGGCTCGATATTGAGAAAGCAACGGCTCTAGCATTCAAATTTGCCGAATCCCGCGGATTGTCCTACGGGTCGAAGCTGTTTCTAGATGGCGTGCAGCTTCTTGATTCTATCGTTTCTAAGGTGCTGGACAGCTTCTATTCGATCGAGGGCAACCGGCGCGAGGATAAAAAAAAAGAGCCTATAGCCCAAGCTGGCAAATCAATATCGTCTACTACGCCGCTCGGGCCAGCGGAGAATCATCGCGATACGTGATCAACCGTATGCCTATGGCGCGCGCAATCCAATGGCAAGCAATGGATGCAATAAATCGAGGGATAGATCTTACATTCCATGATCGAAAACTTAAGGATCAGGAACGATCCGAAATGGAGGCAATACTAAATGGCTAGGATCGAGGCCGAGGTTGTAGCCGACATAAGGCCATTTGAGCGGGCGCTTCATCGGGCTACCGAAGAGGCGCGCGAATTCGCCGAAAAGACAAAGGACATCGGCAAAGACGTGTTCAAGGACACGGTCGGAGGTAAGGCGTTCAATCTCGCGGGAATGGCTGGAGGGGCTGCGGCCGTTACGGCGCTCGGTGCTGCTATCGTGGACACGGCAAAAGAGGGATTAGATGCGTTCGGGCATTTCGAGACAAAGGTGCTCGAGCTCAAGGCCAATCTGAAAGATCCGGAGGTTGCAAAACAAACTAGGGAATGGCTTGCAGGAATAGCGACAGCGCCAGGGGAAATAGACAAGCTGCAATCGGCTTTCACGTCGCTGGTCGAATCCGGGCTTACGCTGGATCAGTCCAAAAAAACTCTTTTGGACCTGCAGGCTGTTGCGATAAAGAGCGGTGAATCTGTGGAATCCCTCGGAGAATCATTTCGGAAAGCTAAAGCCCGTGGATCCGACATGGGAGAGGGCGTTACCAAACTGCTAAATTCCCTTCCCGGATTATCTAGGCAGATTGAGGAGGATAAGGCAGCACTTGCCTCAGCATACGAAACTGGACTAAAGAGCCCTCCGGGCATGACCGGAGGTTATGCGCCTAGCAAGCATCGGTCGCGTATGGAAGCGGCCGAAAAGATACGATCCATGTCCGCGCAAGATTACGTGAAAAGCGGACTACTTAATACTGAAGATTTAGAGAAGAAAATTCACGAATTAGCGCCTCCCGGAATAGTCACAGAAAAGAAAGGCACCCTGGAAGGAAAAGAGGGAGAGCTAGACAAGGTTATCGAGGACCTTAAGATAGATCTCGGGGAAAAGCTTGCGCCCTCGGTGGAACGCTTCATTGACACCATCAGCGAGAATCTTCCCACATTAGAAGAAGATATAAAGCAGTTCGGGGAATCAATAGGGAGCATAATTGACTATCTAAATCCCAAGAAAGATAATACTCCTAAATTACTTAAGGGAGAAGAAGAATGGGAGAAAAAGATTTTAGGCGGACTATGGGATATGATAACCGGAAACGTGCCAGGTTTCGCTAAAGGAGATAGTGGCCGAACGGTAGAAAATGACAAGGCTGGCATTTTGCTATCTGCCGGTAATTTAGCAAGCTTCCCGAAAAGTAAAGAAATGGAAGCATATTCGGAAAAGGTAGCAGCTTCCATGATTGAAGAATTAAGGGCGAATAACGTTCTGCATAAGGAAGGAAACAATATACTGCAAACAGTAATGACAATCGGAGAATGAGCATTATCATTACAGGTCCGATGCAGTTTGGCCCGATAGAATCTGTCGGGCGCCGCATAGTCCTCCAGTTCGGTCAGATGGATCGAATGTCGTGCATTTTTACGGGTCCTGATAGCACACGTAATGACTTTGCGATTAATTCCCCTCACCCGGATTATCCCTTAATGTTTGTCACTCAGTCGGACTTCAAAACGATTCCTGGCGGATTAGTTGAGGCCTCGGCAGTATTTGACGGAAAGATTACTACCAGCGGTGCATCCTCTTACGTAACTGACGGGGTTACGGAAGAAAGTGCAGTACAGGGAAGTAGGGATTTCCAGAAGTATCTAGCGATCGCCTACATTAACGGATTAGCTGTAAGTTCCGCTCCTCCAGGGACAACGCCGATCTATAATGTCGTCGCGCAATCGTTTACTGTTCGGTATATAGGAACGCAATGTAGGGTTAGGTATCAGGCATACCCTCGCCCTACGGCAACCCATTATTCGTCGCTTGGATTATCAAGAGTATCGTTTTCGGTACTTAGTACAACACCAGGATCATCATCCGTCGTTGTGTCCGGAACATTTACGCCAGCTCAATCAATCGCCGGTCTGCCTCCGGCGGGCGTTCAACCTCTTTTTGCAGCCAACCTTGGATTCGATATCGTGCAACGAGGCAAATGGTACGATTGCATAGAAACCTATGGGCCTACCTTCTAGACTGAGGCGAATCAGGGCCGGGCATAAAGGTCTCGAGAAGGCATTTAATACCATCATTGATGCCGTTAACGAGAATATGCCTATTGAAGGCGCCGGGATACGCATTAGTCGAAACAGCAATGGATCGATAATAGAGATCGCGGCTCAGCCAACTAGTCCTCAATCGCCTGGAGGCGCATCCTCTTCCGGATCTGGTGCACAGCCTGACCTAATCACTCCAGCCGGCGAGACAGCCGCATGGCTGGAGATCTACGCTGTTAATCCCTTAGATTGGACCCTAAACAAGCTATGGGTATGGTCGGGTCAGTTTCGCGCTCCGATCGTTCCCTGGACTCAGGTTACGACCGTTGACCCGACGACCTGCGCTCAACAACAGATTAAGGTTCTGACTAAACCGCCAGGATTATGAGCGGGGTTCCTGTGATAATGTCCTGGTGCCCAGGGCACGGCAGCCCTTGTGATCCATGTGGACAATGCCAAGCATATCCGGCCATTTTCAATAAGATGAGAAATTACAGCTCTGCGGGGATTCTTTACGGCGAATGGGACGTGCATTTGCCTCACGCGCCAGCTGCGTGTAATCCGATAGTCATTATCCCCGACAAGTTTCTAAGCGTGAACTGGCCTCCGCTTCCTCCGGGCAGCATAGTTCCAAATATACCGGTTATTATTTCGGCCACGTTCAATGGCACGCAATTCTACCAAAAAACTATCAAGATTCTGTACGGGACGAACCCTATTCCGGTAGGGGCAAATATAATTTATAACGGTCCTCCAGCATTCGGGATTATTGATCAATTCGTAGGCGTATACATAGATTTTCCGTTCGGGCCATATACCGCTACGCTGATTCCTCCAGCCAATCTTTTATTTTATGCCTAGCATTGAAGACTGGATCGAAGGTCGCCGTAAGTTTATCGAGAGCGGAGAGCCTCAGCGCAGATTCGCGATTTGTTCCTCGTGCCCGTACATGATCATTCGGAACGGTATGGCATGGTGCGATCAATGTGGTTGCGCATTGCAACACAAGATCCATACCCCTATGGCCCGATGCCCATTAGATCCTCCCAAATGGGGCTAGGTTGACATGATGCCATGATCGATGCGTATCGTTATCGATCTGGATCTCAGGCAGGCCGTTGCGGGATTTGCGACGCAGGCTCCCGCGCAAACCATAACCCAGAAATCTCAGGATACTGGGTCGCTATCCGTCTACTTCGTCCAGTCTGGCGCCGTTCAGGATCTCGGATCCGGCACAACGCTTAAATTCGGCCTGATAGCGGCAACAGGCGGGGCGCTCCTGGTTCTCTGCACTTCGTTCACGCGCCAGGTAGACGCGAACTCAAATGTCTATTATCTCGGCTACCCGATTTTCAACACATCGAACCTTCTGACGGCGCTTGGCAGCAATACGTCAATTTCATGCCTCGCCGAGGTCCGATATCAACAGCCAAGCGGAGAGATAGATCACTCGATAGATATCCCGTACACGATTTGGAGAACGATCCTTACCGAGATAACGTCAGACGTAACGACCGCGAATTTCACGACTCCGGCTATCGGTTCAAACGTAACGGTGGCAATAGGGTCGACGACTTGGCTTCTAGTCGGTCAGCAACTCACGATCTCTGGCGCCGGCGTCTATCAGGTCATCTCGATAACCGACGCAACACATTTCGTCGCTCAGAACACAGGAGCGGCTGGGAACGCTAGTTCCGGAACGGTAATCAACAGCGGCGCCGCGGTGGCGGGAGCGCCAGTAAACAATCTGACGACTTATCCGGCTAGCAGCAACTTAGAGCTGATCTCGACGCGCGATGTTGCGAGCGGCCACGCCGGACTTGATTCAAGCACGTTACTGAAAGCATCCGAGGTTCCTGTAGATGCGGTCACTCTGGTAGTAAATGCATCCAATAAGGTTGCGGTAGCTACCGTAACGAGCACGACAGCAAATTTTACTACGCCTGCGGCCAGCTCGACCGTGAGCGTTACGGTGGTTTCAACTACCGGAATGGCCACCGGACAATTCTTCAGGATTCCTGGGGCTGGGTATTATTCGATTTCATCCGTCACGGATGGCACGCATGTCGTTCTGACGAACACGGGCGACCCATCAAACGCGTCGTCCGGTACCGTAATCAACAGTGGCGCCGTGCTTATTACAGCGCAATCGGCGAGCGCCGGCGGTGCGGCAGGACAAAACGCTTACACGACGCTAACTTCGGGCTTCACCGTTCCGGCCGTCAACGCAACGATTAATATCGTGGTTGGCGCTACGGGCTGGATGGGCGGCGCCGGATACGTGCTTTTCATCACTGGCGCGGGCTATTATTCGGTCCAGACCATTACGAATTCGACCAACGTCGTCGTATTGAATCTGGGAACATCGGCAAATGCCAGTCCTGGCACGGTTATAGGGTCATCCGCTACCGTCAACCCAGCGGGAGCTGTAGGATCGTCTGGCGCCACAGGAGCCGCGTTATCGGCCTATGACGCATTGACGTCAAGCTTCACCATGCCTGCTGCGGCCGCTAATGTCACAGCGGCTATCTCCAATACGGCGTGGCTAGCTGTCGCACAAACAATTTTCGTCGCTACCGCTGGATATTTCTCGGTCGTGACCATTAACAGTTCGACGAGCGTCACAATCCAAAATCTAAACTATCCGGGGAACGCTTCGGTTTCGACAGTGATCGCAAGTGGGTCCAAAATGTCTCCCGGAGGCCTCCAGGGCGCAACTGGATCTGGAGGCGCGGGGAAAAACTCTTTTACCAATCTGGCGACGAACTTTACGCAGCCATCCGTCGGATCAACGGTATCGATCAATGTAGGGGCTGGCGCCGGAACGGCATGGATGGCCCTGGGTCAAGTGATATTCATTCAGGGAGGCGGTTATTACACAGTTTCATCGATCACGGATGCGACGGATGCCGTCGTTACCAATCTAGGGTATGTCGGAAACGCTGCCGTCAGCTCGACCGTGACAAGCGGCGCCTCCATTTCCGTGACTCCTGGAGGAATAAAGGGCCTCGACGGCGTATCGGCATTTACGACGACCTCGGCAAATTTCACGCAGCCGACCGCAGGATCAACCGTCACCGTCACGGTAGTTAGCACGTCCTGGATGGCACAGGGACAAAATGTCTTCATTCCTACGGCGGGGTACTATTCCGTCTCGTCCGTCACAGACTCGACGCACATGGTCCTGACGAATTCCAACGTCGCAGGAAACGCGACCGCTGGAACCGTGATCTCGAGCGGATCAATGGTCAGCCCAGCCGGCGCTACGGGAAGCGGCGGGACTGGTGGGGGCGGAGGAGGAATAGCGGCCTTATCGGATGCCGAAACGTCGGCTGGATCATCAATCATCAATTCTACGGCCGGCATCTTGAAGAGGCTTGTAGGTTCGGCGGGTGTAACGTTAGTTGACGGAGGCGATAGATTAATCCTATCGATTGCTCCCTCAGGAAATAGCGCAGGATACTGGGACCCTGTTAATGGAACTTTTTGGCAAGATGATTTCGATACTAATGCATCAACTTTGTTTACCAGTCAAAACTCCGGGGGCGCTATAGCATACGCGACTAGTTCCTATGGTCAAGATTCCACTAAAAAGGTTAATGGATGCATAGAGTTGTCAACCGGAACGGGAGCAGGTAACGTTTCCGCCGCAATACTCAGATCTGGAAATGTAGGAACCTATAATATAGTGTATGGATTAGGCGCATTAATATTGAAAATGCGAATATTCATAGAGGGAACGCTTCCGGGTACAGGCATAGGTTATACTGCTAGATTCGGAATAGCTCAGGCTGTTGGTGGTACTTCATTTTATCCTGCAGGATCAGGTACCGCATTACCTCAAGGATTTTATTTTCAATATGATCCAGACGATAACTCAGGGAAATGGCGCGCCGTAGCTGGTTCTACTACGCCAACCTTTTATAATACAACGGCCGCAGTCGCAGGAGACACTGCTTACGATTTAGAAATTGATGTCAATACTGCATGGACTTCAATTACGTTTTACGTCAATGGCGCATTGGTTCAAACTGTTTCTTCAGATATACCAACTACGAAAGGCACTTTCTTTTCTTCAATAATTCGAGGTACAGGATCGTCGACAAGTTTTCTAACTGCGATCGATTCAGCAATGCTTAACTACCAGTTTACTAGATAAATATGGCAGACCTTATTTTCTTTCAACCTCAATACGTTGGAGACTCCATAGTTCTGACACTGAACTTTTTTCAATCGGACGGAGTGACTCCTCAAAACATGACAGGAAACCAGGTCGGATGGACCATAAAGCTTAGCCCAAGCGACACGGATGCAAGCGCCATTTTTTCCAAAGACGTTGCAGGAGGATCTAGCGGTGTTATTGACCTATCGAACTATACTGGAACGAAAAACGATAATGTAACATTGATCCCGGCAGGAACCTATTATTATGACATAAAAATTTGGAACGCTAGTAATTTTAGGTCGAATCTAATCGCCGGAACGTTAGTGATTTCTCAGAGCACTACCCAAAGAGCGATACCGTAATATGCCAATCGTTAACGTCATCTATCAGACGAACAACATAGTCGTTAAGCAGCCGTCGACGACTACGCTCGTAATGCCCATCACGGGCGTTAGCGGTGGCGGTGGCGGAATATCTGCTTTATCGGACGCTGTCACTCCGGCCAGCGGGTCTGAGATGTCGATCATAGCCAGTAGCGCAGGAGTACTGAAAAAGCTATTGGGTGGAACCGGGGTAACGCTTACCTACAATGCAGGAACGGGAGATGTTACGGTGGCCTGCGGAGCTCCGGATACACTGCCGGCCCCAACCGACATAACGACCAATAACGCGACTACCTCGGCACACGGATTGATGCCAAAGGGAACAGGGAGCACGTCTACATTTTATCGATCCGATGTTACGCAAGCCGCCTTGCCGTCTAACACAACCGGTCAGGCTGGTACGGTGTCGACTGCTCCGAACGATATCGCGAAGGTGTGGAGGGGTGACGCCACGTGGAACTATCTTGGATTAAGCAGTGAGACTAATGGTAGCTTCACGATTCCGGCCGCAGGATCTACGGTTACGGTTACGCTCGTTTCTACCACCTGGACAGCCGTAGGGCAAACTATCGCGATATGGGACGGAACAAGCATCCTTTTGGGAGAGATCACGACCAGGACGAGTAACACGTCCGTCGTAGTCACAAATCGAGGATATCAGGGATTCGCTACCTCGGGCACGATGGCAACCGCGGCTTGGGTCAAGTTCATCGCGCCTTCGTTCGCGACATCTACTCAGCCGGGATTTGTTCCCGCGCCTCCAAACTCGACGACTCAATTTTTCAGGGGAGATGCATCATTCGCGACCCCTCCTAATGCGACTGCAACGACGGCTGGATATGTTCCTGCTCCACCGAACAACACGACAACTTTTCTGCGTGGAGATGCGACATTCGCAACGCCGCCATCGGCCACCGCGACCGTAGCGGGATATGTACCAACACCGCCCAATAATACCACTACGTTCCTTCGAGGCGACGCGACGTTTGCCACTCCTCCCAGCGCGACCGCAACTGTCGCGGGATATGTACCGACACCGCCGAACAATACTACTACCTTTCTAAGGGGTGACGCCACCTTTTCCGCTGTTGGCTATGGTTCGTTAACCGGTAACCCATCGGTTGAACCGAACACAAAGACTACGGCTTTGTTCACGATTCCTTCTTCTGGATCAGCCGTGACGCTTGCTATCACATCCGCTTCGTGGCCAACGGTCGGGCAAGTGGTTGAAATAAATGATGGGACTAATTACGGGTTTTTCGAGATAACGACCGTGACGAGTGCGACCTCTATCGCGGTCACTAACCGTGGATACAATGGGAATCCCACGTCAGGAACCATGGCGAGCGGAGCGGCTGTCATATTAGCGCACGCGGGACAGGCGACGGCGACTCAGTCAGGGTTAATACCGGCTCCGCCAAATAACACGACGACTTTTCTACGAGGAGATGCCACGTTTTCCACGCCTCCGTCGGCGACTGCTACAACCGCTGGCTACGTCCCGACTCCTCCCAACAACACAACGACATTCCTTAGAGGTGACGCCACGTTTGCTTCGGTTCCATCGTCGCCTACTCCGAATACAACAACTACGGCCTCATTCACTATTCCGGCCGCAGGCAGCGCCGTAACACTTGCAATAACGGCAGCAACATGGCCTATCGTTGGCCAAGTCGTAGAAATAAACGATGGCACGAATTACGGCTTCTTTGAAATAACCACAGTAACCAGCTCGACATCCATCGCGGTAACGAACCGAGGATATAACGGCAATCCTGTTTCCGGAACGATGGGGAGTGGAGCGGTAGTGGTTCTGTCTTCTGCAGGTCAAGCAACAGCAACTAAACCGGGATTTATTCCAGCTCCCCCTAATTCTACATCCCAGTACTTGAGGGGTGACGCCACCTTCTCAGCGATACAAAGCGCCGCTGGTGGAACTCTAGGAATAATTCCTTCGACCGACGTACAGATATTTACCACCACAGGAGCATTTACATGGACTAAGCCGACTGTAGGAACGCCTCAATGGGTTGAAATAGCCTGCCAGGGAGCCGGTTTAGGTGGCGGATCTGGCGGATACGCAGCGGCGGCTACGGCAGTCGGCGGCGGCGGCGGTGCATCAGGAGGGTCATGGTCCACCGTAAAGGTTCCCGCTTCCGTTCTAGGTGCAACTGTCCCCGGAAGCGTGGGCGCTGGGGGACTGGGCGGTACGGCGGTAACCACGTCAGGTAACGCAGGAAATAATGGAGCGGCATATTCGGCAGCAACGAACGATTCTTGGTTTGGGACAAACTCGGTCACTGGTAGCAATATCTGCCAAGCAAGAGGAGGTAATCCAGGCAACGGTGGCCCATTAAGCACATCCGGAGGGGCCGGAGGCGCAACTACGGGGGCGCCAGGATTATTTTCAGGAGCCGCTGGCGGAGCGGGAAGCGCTAATGGCGCGGCTGCAACTACGGGGGCGGGTCAAGCAATAGCCGCGACAAGTGGAGCAGGCGGCGGCGGAGGCGGCGGGGGCGGCTTTAGCACAGGAAACGTAGAGGTTGCTGGAGCAGCCGGTAGCGCATATCCAGCCTGGGTGAATAATGCACTAGGGAAAGGCGCAGCTGGCGCTGTTCACGCTGCTGGAGGCGCCGGAGGCAATGCGCCATCTAGTTCTTATCTTCCAGGCGGTGGCGGCGGCGGCGGCGGAGCATCCAATACGGCAGCGACGGCTGGTGGCCAAGGCGGAGCGGGTGGACTATACGGTGGCGGAGGCGGCGGGGGTGGAGCAGGAGACGCGTCAGCTAATGCTATTGGTTCAGGAGCTGGAGGAGCCGGGGCCCCAGGTTTCGTGATTGTTACTACCTATTTCTAGCATATGGCAAGAACCATCTCATACGTAATAAGCCTTCCTCCATCAGAATTAAGCTCCACTCGAAGATGGTATTTTCTAATGGGGGACGGAACCATGTGGTCATACAATCCTAATGGCCAGGTATGGACTCAAGCTCCAGTCCTTCCAGGCTCCAGGGTTGCTACAATGATTTACGCTACATCTGCAACTACTGACCCATACAGGATTGACACGGTTTACGCGGGGGCTACGGACGGAACTGTTTGGAGCTCGCCAGTGTCGCCGTTCGCCTGGTCTCAAGTAGCTCAAACTCCTCCGTAACCCGTGAAACATGTTAAAATGCACAATACTTTCGAGCCTTACCTATTGCATGGGGAGCGAGATTACAAGCTTGCTGGATGGGGCCGTAAAGGGTCAGTCGCTCACTTACCAGGGTGTCACGGTTGGATTAATCATATTGCTGGTTTCGTTGCTGGTATGGTTTGCCAAAATACAGTTTCGGAAAGAGGAGAGGCTTACCGACCGACTCGTCGAGATGAGCGAGGAGTCCGTCAAAATACTCAAGGAGAAGACGGAGCAGGCAGCGAAAGTCATCCAGGAAAACACCCTGGCTATGCAGGCCCTAAAGATGAGCCTAGACGTCATGACGCAGGACGTTCGCCGGATAGACCACCATCAACAGGAAGCGGCAAGGTTAGCGCAGGAAAGAGACAAGCGCCGGGGATCCAGCTAAGTCATGGATACAGTACCTGAAACAACAAAACAAGAGACGGCAGTTTCTTTAAAAGAATACATAGAGCGAATATTTGATGAAAGAGAAAAGGCGCTGCAGATAGCCTTTAAATCTCAGCAAGAAGCTTTATCCATTGCTACGATAGCCCTGAATCGGGAACTAGAGCATTTAAATAACTTGAGAGAAGAGATTAATTCAGCCAGGAGGGAATTTTTAACTAGAGTAGAGTATAGTTCTTCTAGAACTACTATTGAAGAAAAGATTTCAGCAATGGAGAAAATTATGGATATGAAGGCTGGTAGCGTGTCAGGAATGAGTATTTTATGGAATACGGCTGTGTCTTTGGCAACAGCCGCAGCTGCAACAACTGTTATATTAAACTTTATAAGACATTGATAATGAATACACTATTTGCGATACTATCTGCAGGATCCGGATTAGTTCCTGTATTAATACATCTCTTAATTGTTATTTTAGTTTTAGGCGTAATTTTCTGGCTGGTTTGGTGGGCCTTAAGCTACCTGCCATTGCCAGCTCCGTTTTCTCAAGCGGCTAGATTCATTGTAGTTCTAATATTTGTTTTGATTCTCATCTACTTGATTCTTCCATTGCAATCTTCGCTCCTTCCCGCATGGTAAAAGAGCGGCGCTGAATATCCGAACTTAGGTCGTTTAACATTTTAATAAAACGCTGTGCAAATCTTTTGATTGCGTGCACAGTAAGACACAATTCGCGGTTTGTGTCAACACCGCGGCACAACATCCAAATGAAATCCTTGCAGAAGACTCGATTGGCAGTCGCTCGGAATATTGCCGGTATCAGTCAAAAGAACCTCGCTAAGCTTTGCGACATATCCTTTGACCATTTGCGTCATCTCGAAGCTGGTGACCGGGAAATGAGTCCGCTTTTCGCTGGCCTCTTTGAAAGCCGGCTTGGAGTTATCGGGTTTTGGTTATTAGGCGCTTATTCCGATAATCCGATCGATATAGATGGCAAGCCTTACACCCTGTCAACGTATCGACATTTCCAAGGCTCCAAGCGACCCGCATCAATAGCCGAATGGGAAACGTGGTTTCATGAAGAGATGCGCGAAACTCTAAAAAGCCTTGATTCAGTAAGCCAAGACCGCGTTGCTAAAGAAATGACTGTCGCAATGAAGAAAATTTTCGAATCAGTCAAAATACCACCCGCGCCGCCATCGCCTGAGAATGTTCCTGCTGAAGGTGCCCGTAAACCTTCATCGCCAAAGCGCCGCCGTCCCGCTTAACATAGCATGAGGAGCCTGATAGACAGCCGTTTAACCATCTTAGCGATCGCAATGCTGGTGGGCGTGCTCGGGTTACAGCTATTGATTTATAGCGTCATCCAGGTAAACACGAGGGCCATCCTGGAGATTTACGCTAAACAATTTGATCGCTGGATCGAGCTCGAGAACACGCAATATCGCCAGTACAAAAAGGAACGCGATGAGGACTTCAATGATTTCACGACGAAAACGATCAGCCTGCTGTCCAGCACGCTGCAGAAAATTCAAGTAGATGAGGATCGGATTCTAAGCAATCAGAACGCTCAGTTACAGACCCAGACCAGCAAGATTGAATCGACGATCAATGATGCCGCCAAAAAGGTTGAGGATGCTCCCCGAGTAATAGAGCACACGCACACGGTCGAGCATCACACGGAGATCATCAGCGATGCCGAGGTCAAACGCCGCGATAAGCTTAAGCAGCAATGGGATCAGTACCGCCAGAAAAAGGCCGACTGGGAAGCCAAATATGGCCGGAAATCACGTGCCACCGAAAACAATCGCGGAAAGCCACAGGGCGAGCAAAATAACCAGAATCAAAAGAATCCATGAAATGCGCACAATCGCAACAATGTACCATTTCTCATAAACGCGACAGTACCCATTAGGAGTATTTTTCATTGCCGCCGCTTCTCCCTTAGGCTTCTCTCCATCCCCTCGACGTGAGGCTTCATCCACCTCGAATGCTCAAACAGCCATCCTTGATACATGTTGACTCGGCCTTGAATCGTTAGGTGACACCGCTGACAAAGGGCCGCTAGATTCCATTCCTGGCAATTGCTCTTATTATTATCCAGGTGATGAATCGTGAGAGCGTATCCATTTCCGGGATCATGCTCATGTCCGCAGCGTTCGCATTTATCGCCTCGGGCCGCACGAAAAGCGTTTCGGAATTCTTTGGTCCATTCCGGAGGATATTCTCCAATGAACTTGCTCACTCTCGATCCTTTCTTTCCTGATCATGCGCGTGATTCCATCCGTCTTCCCGGCCTTGCGCGTATCCGTCCTGGATGCCTTGCCAGTAGGCATAAGCGACGGCAATAAAAATTATAGCGAAAGGAAATGCTACCTCGATCATTCTGCCGCCTTTCTCAGTTCTTGGGAAAGTTGAAGGGCGTGAAGATCCACCAGATTATCCTCTCCTTGCGGTCCACCGTAAGTCTGCAATGCATCAGACGCGCGAATAATTAGTCTCTCTAACTCAGCGATCCGTTCACCCCTTTTAAGGCATTCTCTTTGCAGGTCTGTATTCGAAGACCTTAATCGCTCGATCTCATCCATAGCTTCACCGTAAGCGACGTCCTGTATATAGACAGTGTCTCCACCGCCGCCACTGCCGTAAGTTTTCTGCTTGCTCATTCTGCAGCCTTTCGTAACGCCTTCCTGCCTCTTTTCGGGATCGGCTTGAGTGATTTTTTGTCCCGGCTAATCTTCATGACATCGGCCAGTAATTCGTTAAATCGCTGCTTGGCCTTGTATTGAGGCACGCCGGCCCGATTGCAGAAGAATTTTTCCAATGGGTCAATGGCGAATCGCGTAGCTTCGTCCAGCTCGCTGTCTGGCAAGCCAGCCTCGGTCATTATCTGCCTGGCGCGCGCGTAATCCGTGATCTTTCGACGATCCGAACCTTCAGACATGTACCAGCCGGGCACTGCATCAGGATTGAACGTCACAATCGATTCGTAAAGATTCCAAAGCTTGTCGAGGACCTTGTATCCGACCTCGATTGATTCCAGCACGCGCGCACCTTTTTCATCTATCGGCAAATTAACCTCTCCGCGCTCGATGCGTTCTAGCAGTAACCTGGGAGATTGGATCGAGTAGTTCTTAGTCTCATCGCAATGAGCGCGTGCCGGGCAATGTCTGCAATGGTGTCCGGGAGTGCGCGGGGCCTCAGGGTCGGCGATTTGCTCCAGGTTTTCTCGGAGGAGTTTAAGCGATTTGGAAAGCTGGCCGGAGTCATATAACGCGATGCTCGGCTCGTGCGTGATCCGGGGCTGCAGAATAATCGTGTAAACCCTGTCTGTGCCGGGATAGGTGTAATGCCAAAGTGCGGCCAGGTCTCGCATTTGAAAATTGCATTCGGCGGGATCCACTTCCTCGCGGCCGGTTTTGTCGTCAAATATGGCCGCGATCGGAACGCCTTGTGAAATATCAACATAGGCATAATCATATCTGCCTGAGAAAATCGGGCGCAAACCTTTTCTCAGCCATAAACGCTGCTCGGTGCTATGCTTCGTGAAGTCTGCTAGCAGCAGCTCGGCTGTCTTTTTCTCAATGCGTTCCAGCGTATTGCGCATGTCCTCCTGATTGTCGTCGAGTTCGACATCCTCGCCGGCCCGCGCGGCGTGTATCTCGGTTCCGCTTTGGGACGCAGGACTTGTTTCCTCTTCTGGAATCAATCCTTTGACCTTCAGCGCATTAATCAGATTCCACGCGCCAAGGCAATGGTATCGCAGCGTGAAGCTAGCCGACGGAAGATCTAGGCGTTCTGGATCCATCAGCGTTGCAGGTTTGTCCATGTCTGTATCAGAACTTTCGTTAAACCTTCTAGTGGTACAACAGGCTTAACCTTTGCTATATTTCTAACGATCCTACTCTCTGCCAGCTCGACTTGAACAACGGGGTCCCCATAGCGTTCCATTTGTTCTTTGAGTTTTTCAATTAGCTCCGACGCTCTCATGACTCAGGCGGTTCACACCTTACCCTTCATTTGTTCGACCGCGGCTGGCCAGTTATCCAGAAGGATTTGGAGATTAGCGGCCGAAACCTGATCAATGGACTGCTCCTTTTCAGCTAGAACGTTGTTGCGCATGACCTCGAGGATATCCTGCTCGACAAATACGGTCTTCGACAGGCGGTCCCGTACTTCGGCGGCTGGATCGAGATATGGCTGACCCGACCCTACAGAACCGACAACGCTTTTGGCAGGTTCAGCTTTTGAAGGTTCCGGAATTTCAATAGACTTCACCTCAATAGATCTCGCCGGAGTCGCATCATCAACTTCGCCCTCGGGCGTCACAGTCCCGGATAGCTGATTCAGAACGGCCGAATAAAGCTTTCGTTGGCATTTCCCAATGATGGCGTCCACCCCCATGTAGGCGTTCACTTTGATGGCGAATTCTCGGGACAATTCTTGCGAAATTCCATCCTTCCGCCACGTCGCGGTAGCTATGACTATCGCTCCCCTGTCGCCGGAGTTCTTGGGCACTCCGAACGTTTCTTTGAAGTCCGTTACTCCAGGATAGGCTGTGACCTTGCGGTGCAGTCCGGCCTTAGCGCCGTAGAATCGGCCAGCAATGATATTGAACTCGTTGCCGCACACATGGAATCCGCGGAGTGACGCCTCAATTATGGCATCCCGGACTTCGCTAATTTGGTACGGATTAGGGTTCTTGTCATTCGGCCTGTCCGTCAGAAACCCGAGCGGAGAGTTTGCAAGCTTCATGATCTCCCGCATGATGCCATCGTCCAATAATTCGCGCAGTGAAGTTATCCCCTGTGATAGCGTTAAGGCGGATCCAAACGGACCGTTATCTGCAGTTATGTAGACGCTGAATTTTCGAGCAACATTGTCGAGCTCAGCCGCCTTTCGCTCGAGCGTTATTATGCTTTTGGATTCACTCATAAGATATATACTGTTCCGTTTTCGCTGTTACTTGTTCCTGCATAATTTTTTCGTACTTCAAATGAATAGCCTCAAGATCATCCTCTGTCCTCTGAACGTCTATCCATCCATCTTTCTGGACCATGCGATACCGCACTCCTCCGATAGGAAGGAAATCATAAACGATTCTATTTCCATGAACGCGAAACGTGACTGTTCCGGATAAGGTTAGCTCCACGCTCTTCAATGTTTGTTTATCTCGCGCGTCGATTGGCGCCATTATGGATTGCCATTTCATTCTATCGTAACCTCCATACCTACCTTTCCCATCGCGTAGAGCTTGCGAGCCCTTGGAAACTCTATTATCTGAGAATCATCATGCCAGACAATTCCAGTCATAGCATCCTCGGAGGCTCGTATAAGCTTAGTTAGGTCCGGTTTTTTCGTGTGGGGCGTAGAGAGGAAAGAGCCTTTTATAAACCCTTTTGCGTTGTAATGCGATTTTGGGCGCGGCATATAAAATGTAAACTCCACCTTCAGATCTTTAAGGAAAGGCGCGTAGATGTGTTCGCTAGCGACCTGAGCCACCGACGCGCGCCAGTCTTTATTACCCTTGCAATCTTCCGTGATAATCGCTCGCTTCCATCCTTTAGGGATAAAAGCCCGCTTGCTGCCGCCAGGCTTAGGTATGCCCGGAACAAAGAAGGATACACTCACCTTGCAGCCTTTCGATTCTTGGGGCTCGGTTCTATCTCGAGGTTCTCAAGCCCTTCGCAAGCGCGGTCCAGGCTTTTTAGAATAGCTTGTAAACGGTCGTAATAGTCTTTTGGGAATTGATCCTGCCACGATTCAATATCGTGGACTATGTCGTAAATTGCACAGGCACAGGATGCTACAGCAGCCCTTTGGGTATTTGTCAATATAGTCATATCCGCTTAAATCTTTGGTCTTTCCATGGCTTCTAAATCCTCGGATAAGTGGTCCGGGAAAAAATATACGCGCGTTTTACTCTCCTTCACTACGCGGATCGTACGGCGCTCAACCATACGCTGAAGCCGGCGAACCGGTATTCCGGTGTAATCGCTAGCCTGCTTATAGCCGATGAGGAGCTTAATCATTTAGCCATCCCGGTTTTTTAAAGGACGTTCCCCTTACAAAGCTTCCGCGACTCCACCATTCGCAACCCTTGTTCGCCTCGTTACATTCGATATGCGCGGACTCCGTTCCGGTAAATAGCATTCGGCAATTAAATCCAGTCCATCGTTCGCACTTCTCCCCGGATGAAATAGGCTCACCGCAGAATGTGCATTTCACGGTAGATTTGGAAATTACTATCACGGCTATTTCGCTCGCGCCTCCAACCAGGCCATGAATTCGCGTTTGCGGAATCGCCAACCCCGAATGCCTTGGCCGAGGTTCCATGCTCCCTGGATCTTTCCAGCCTTTGCGTAGGTGGCTAACTTACTGGTCGGTATTCCCGAGACGTTGAAGGCCCAAATCAGGTCGCCTATGTCATCCTCGGACAGTTTAGCGTTTGGAGGTCTTGTTGGCATAAATTTCGTGCCGTAATCTTTGCACGATTTTTCGGATAACTTTTTTAATGCATGCGATTTGCCGACGATTTGCCGACGATTTGTATGCCACTTACAGGTTGACTGCATTGTGGATCTCGACGTTTCCTTCGCGGAGCCGGTCCTCCGATACGCCATAAAGTATGGCGCGCTCCGCTCTCGTTAGCACTTCGCGCGGATTAGTCTCAATAACGATCAGCAGAGCGAGCTTAGCCTTGCGTCGATCGCATCCGCGCGGCGCCAGGTTTCCGCCGTCCAGTAAGCGGTTTATTGCCAATAGCTTAATCTCATCCGTGATTTCAGCCGAGAATAGCCTCTCGATGTCCAACGGATATCCTCGTTCAAGTCATGAATGTCACTCGCCGCAATGCGTGCGGTACGGAGCTCGAGAATTTCTTGAGAGCAAACGTTTGCTGCCTGTTCCAGGACGAAAATAATCCTTTAGGAGTATAGACGGCCTCCGGGCTTGCTTTTCTCTCGGGAATGAGAGATTCTTCGCACGACGAGATGATCTCTCGCCCGCCGATATGCTTAGACATGTCGGTTCCTTCCAGGGGAGCCTTTCTGCCGGTCACTCACAATGCCCGGTGGGAAGGCGTTTCTTTTGGTGGCTTTTGTATTTACGAGTTTTAGACGCTCACACAAGCGAATTCTCGCAAACTTTTCTTTACTATCACGATTATCATCCGATAGTGCAAGCAGAAACGCAAGAATTTCTAGAGCTAACGAATGAACGAGCACGAGACGACCGAAGGCAAATCGATTACAGGTAATTCTGTCATGGATAGACGTGGAAAATCCGGTCCCTCGATGTCGGCCGACGAACAGCGCCGCCTGGAATTAGCGCTAGAGGTCATGAGCTCAGAGCCGACGAAATTCTATCGCGCGTGCGCATTAGCGTTTACTCGAATGGTTGAAGCCCGCAAGCGGCCGCAATGGCCACCTGCGTTTGTTCAATCAGGGGATCCGTTCCCCGAAGTGGGCGATGTGATGCCAATCGAAGAAAAGAAATTCAAAAAGGAAAAACCGTGAAAATCCAAAATCAATGCCCGGAGTGCGAGTCACCAGTTAGACTGGTCGCGACGCCCAATATGGTACGCGAGGAGTGCGAAACCTGCGGCCGAATCAAGATCCTGAGATACCGCGTGCACTTGGCGCCAGATCATCAGATGCCTGCGAAATGACAAGTATCACGATGACCCAGATATGCGATTCCTGGATAGCGGCAATCGAGAACAATGGCGCATCGAGTCTGCTTATTTTTCGGCCATGCAAGGCAGTGCAACACAAGCGCGTTTACAAAAAGGCCGTCTAGCGAAAACGCAGGATGAAACAATCATTTGATGAACTACTCGAAAGCATGGGCTTGATCAAGCTCGTGCCGATCACGGTCCGGTCAACGCTCCATTTCGCTCCGCGGCAGAAGCTCTATATCGATGGCATCGGACACTGCCAGATTCACTCCATCATTGATTCCACGCGGATTCGGGTGATTCGAGTTAAAGCTAGATTATCGATTCTGGATCGCATCTGGCAGACGTTCAAAAAACGTGCACAGTAATTGCCTTTCCTCGTAAAGACATAGCACTGAAAATCCTCGTGTCGGCGGTTCGATTCCGCCCCTAGCCATATCGGTTAACCGCCTCGGTCAA
>Ga0247677_1000008_pt1 | contig 21804 bp, 42 predicted proteins | sample CNK18_metaG_FD_182796 | JGI IMG/M metagenome (GOLD analysis project Ga0247677, IMG submission 182796) | Soil microbial communities from Purdue University Martell Research Forest, Indiana, United States - CNK18 | ecosystem: Environmental > Terrestrial > Soil > Temperate forest > Bulk soil... | reverse complement strand
GAGGATGTAGAAAAGCATATGCCTGAGCTTGTAGTTTATGATAACGAGGCAAAACCCCTAACGATCAAATACAACGAAATGTATGCGCTTCTCTTATTAGAGATAAAATCTTTAAAAGCAGAAGTAGAAATCCTTAAAAGAAAATATGCTTAATAAGAATACTTAATGACCCAGATAGGCTCAACAGGCTCATTACAAGTCACACTTAAGATTCTGAATCCACCATTATAAATAGTATTTATGATGTATGCCAGCATTTGGTGAGAGCATTTAACAGTAAGAATTTCATCTTCCTGGCCGGAAGCTGAATGAAGCGACTCTCTGTATTTCTTTGCCCCATCTAACATCTCTTGCTGCATATAAACATCTGGTCCATTCATCCCTTTGGGACTCTCGGGATAAACAGGAGAGCATAAGCCCCCTTCTATTGCAGATTGCTTGGCATTAATTGTAATAAAGCCTACAAGAAAACAAACAGTTAACATCAGGTTCTTCATCATGAAATTCATTCCTTTTTTAATTCTATTTATGGCCTGCAACCCACTTATGTGGAAAGCTGCTGAAGATGCAGTCGTTGGAGAAGTTAAAGTCGTCGAACAAGTGGTAGATGATCTATCGGGGATGCCAACCCAACCCGCCAGCGTTCAAATACCCATCAAAAAGTTTTAACCCCATGCTGGTTGCAATAATCACCATAGCATCTATGTTAATCGCTTTGGGTTATCTAATGGCGCTCGTATTCCAAGCCAATAAGTAGCTTACTTGCGTTTGCTCCACCAGTAGGAGAAAGCAAATCCTACTACGCAAATAATTATAGCCAATAGATTGGTGTTAGAGTCTGAAGCAAAATATCCACGCATTAATGATCCCTACCCGCACCTGTCTCTTGCCAAGTACCTATGAGCGGACCTAATGGGCCTTCGGCATAACCGCCTCCCCAGCCACCCATAAAACCCAAATCTTTTAAAGTCCCAGTTACGCCTTTTTCTAAAGCAGAAGCACCGTATCCAATCGCATTCTCCCAATCGCCTGCCATGAAACTTCCTGAAGCTATAGCCATGTCTCTAACGCAAGCGGCATTATTTCTAGTTGAAGGATGATCCATGAACCTGTCCCACGCTGAACTTTCATTGCCAGATCCTGCTAATATAGGTCCATTGCCATATCGATAATCTAATCTTTGCCATTGATATCTTTCGGCAGCGATGGGGGTAGAAAGATCATTAATCGCGCTCCTAGCGATTATCGGTATTGCCGGTACATTCATGGCTCCGCTTTGAAACAAACCTCCTGCTGACTCAACAAAGTGGCCGGCTCCGGCTATTATGTGACCAACGATATGCGGTGCGGCTCCAGCTAAACGTTCTCCAACTACGACATGTGCCATATGACCTCAGGGTAAAAGTTTCACAATAAGGTAATATGTTTGTGAATTTATGCCCAATATTAAAATTTCTTCTTTAAACCTCTCAGGATCGCGTCACACCCTTTCAGGCTATGGTCATACCCTTTCAGGCTATGGTCATACCCTTTGATCCATGTTATTCAATCCTGGCTCAAATAAACAGGGTTGTTGAGGGTGTCTGTCAAACCAATCCTTGGCTTTCCGCATATAGGTATTAAAAACTCCCTCAATCCGTTTGTTAACATTTGAGATGGTGTCATGCAGAAAGATTGGGGTCGCATACATCCCAGCAGGGTGTTCTTTGGGAGGCTTCCAAGAAATATATAGTATGGACTTTGGAAGAACATTATCCCCGATCACATAAGCTCTCATTCCAGGTTGCATTTTCTTATCAACTCTGGCGCAGAAGCTTTCGGCGTTCTTCAAATTAGCCAAATATTCAGGATGAGGAGCTTTTAAAGTTGGAGGCTCAGAGCTTTCAAGAGGTCTGGAATAACTTTTTCTATGCTCGAAATTCATGTAGCCACCACAATGTTAAGCTTCCTTAAGGCGCTGTCAACTTTCGCTCTAAATCCAGGCTCACCATAATAGAACTTAGCTTCTGGAAGCCCTAAGAATTCTATGTAGGTAGGATACATCCAAACCTTACCCTGATTCATGAGGGTGCTTGCAATCTTAAACTCTTGAAACCTACCTGAAGCACAGAGATTCTTAGCGCTTTCAAGCTTATCAAACCATTCTCTGTCTAGTTCCTCTTGAGTTTGGATCTTCTTCTCCACTTTTTTAACTTGGAAGCCTTCTAAAATCTCATCTTTAGGAGCTTCAACCTTTACAAGACCTCTACGCCTTGCCCATTGCCTGATCGCAGCCGCATAGTCCTTGTAGGGCTTCTTGCCTGTTGAGGCTAGATAGTCGTTAATCTCCTCGATTATCCCCCCAACCCTTTCAGATCCATAAACCTCTTCCAAAGCTTCCCTTTCCGATTTGGTCAGCTTGACGAAAGCGCCGCAGGCCTCACGCGTGCTCCCCCCTTCAGGGGGGTTGGGGGGGTGTTCTTCTTTCTTATCTTTGTTATAACCTTTGTTATCCGTCTCTATGAAGTCTCCTATGGGCGAGGGGTGCGGATTTCCGCAGGCTAGGGGTGCGGTTTTCGACATCCCAGAGGTGCTAAATAATGTTTTGTCACCTCTTTTTTGCGTGTCAGAGGTGCTAAATAATGTTTTGTCAACATTGAAATTTGCCCGTAACGTTCGGACCCTTCCGTCAAACTTTTCTTGTACAATGTATCCGAGCTGCTTCAGCTTAGATAAGCCTTCCTGAATCTTTCGTTCGCGCTCGTTGAAGAACTCCATAAAGTATTGATTGCTGGCATAACAACCCCTTTCTGGATCGTCTAGGCTATGGATTTCAGCCAATAGACATCGTTCGAAATATGTCAGGCGCTTATCCAGCCATATTTCTTTGGGTATCCAGATTCCTTTAAATGCTCTTGAAAATGTGTCTTGGTCTTCCACTTAGATGGTCTCCCTGAAGGTTGGGAGATGTTCGTGACTCTCGAAAGAGAACTTGAGAAATATGTAGCTTTTCTTTTACTTTGAGCTTAAATGGCCCTTTTAAGTAAGATGGCTACGCTTTCATAAGCAAAATCCCTGAAGAAGATTTTATCCCTACATCTCGACCCCAGCTAGTAACTGGGGTTTTTTTATTTAACCCTATCCTATTCGCAACAAACCATTTGAATCAAATGGTATCTATCGCTATGCTGGTCCGTCATTTAAAACAAACTTAATAAAACCATAGGGGTTTTTATGACTGCTCAATCTAAAATTTACGACATTGGCATCATCATTAAAGAAAAAGAAGAAGTAGAGGAGAAAATTAAAGAGGCCAGAAAAAGGAACATTAAAAGAAAGATTGCATATCTCTATGAAGAGATATTGAAGCTGGAAGTGACCATGCTGGAAGTGATGGGGGAATAAAAAACCCCACCTAAGCTTGGCCTAGATAGGGCAGGAGGCTTGTTATGACAAATGATATAAGCAACTCAATCCATATCACGCAGGGTCCATTTAACGAAAGAGTCCTTGCGATAGGGATCTAAGACAATGGGACGAAAGTCGATATCGGGATAATGAGCCTTCAAGTTGGCCACATAATCCTCAAACGCCTTCATATAGTCGATGTTGCCTCGGACAATTGATTTCGTTAGGCTCAAATTGTTTCCTTTGGCATTATGGTTCTTGGAAAGAGCGATAAGGTCGAGCCTCATAAGTTTCTCTTGGTTCTCCAGATCCTTGAGAGCCTTCGTCGCCTCTTTCCATTTCTGTGAAAGATCTTTCCACTTACGGCTCTTTTCCATGTCTAGGTAATCGCGCTCTGTTAATGCAGGGGCTTTGTTTTCTCTGACGTTGTTCCAGAACTCAACTTCTTTAGGTGTCAGCAGCTGATCAATATATTGGTCGTCTCTATATACGGTTACAATTTTCCCTCTGGAACCGTCCGCGGGACTTGAAAAGTAATCCATACGTTCAGTTTCAAGAACATTTATTATATGCTGACATTGGGGATAGTATTTTTCTGGAACTTTATTCCTTAAGGCTAAAGCATGGTCTTCTTTGTTAGCTTTTTTTATTTCTACAGCTATTTTACCTGTAATACTAAGACCATCTAATGAAGCTCTAAGCCAAGGTTGCTTTGCATTCTGTATATTAGCTGGCTCCATTCTAAGTCCTAGAATATCTTCGTATTCACGCCTCGAAGCTTCTTCCGTGTCCCTGCCATATTTTTTGCAGGCGTTATCAGCTTGTCGCTTGTCTAAGACTTTTTCTTCCCATTTCTGGTAGGCTGTAGCCCATGGGGAAACTCCCATAATAGCGGGAGCATCACTGCCCCCAATACCTTCTTTACGCCACATGAGCCACTCTTCATGGGTCATCTCTGGAACTTTAAGCCACGTCTGAGTCATCGAATTGCTCCTTTTTACCTGCTTCTAAATCAACGAACGGATCTTTGCCCACATATAAGGCATATAGGTTCACAGGCGTCTCTTGATAGATCTCAGCTATGCCCTTGTCTAATTTAGACGGGGCAACTGATCTCAAGATGTAACGCGTGTCTTTTCCTTCGCCGTGCTTTGATATGAATAGATCATAAAGCAGGGGAGATCCTTTGTTTTGGGCCAAGGACTTAAGAGAGGTCTTTAAATTCTTTTGGCTGAAAGACCATATCTGAAGCATACCCAGCTCATAGTTCCATATTAACATGGCCGTAAACTCTTTCATAGGCTTGGCCGGGTTAGGGGCAACCCGAGGTTTTTTATCAGGGTAGAAGCGAACAGGCTTGTTATCCTCGCTCCAATTCTCCCACCCTACAACGGGGGTACTTAGGATTCGGATCTTGACCTCATCGCCTTCAGTTAATTTACCTGGTTTAAAGTAGTCTGTGTTACCCATGAATTTATCTTCTTCGGGAAAAAATGACATAATGTTACCTAATTTGTTTAATTTAATAATCGCAATTTGATTCTTGTTGTTCTAATAATACCATCTCCAACCACTCATAGAACCCCATACAATCACAATCACAAGGGTCATGATATGTATTGTGTTCACGGCATTCGCAGTTCTCTTCGAGCCATTGGAAATATTGGTCGTCTAAAGCTGTGTCTTCTTCAAGCGTATTTAACAACATGACTCACCGCCTGCATTTGGAGAGAGATATCAAACCGGTATTGGTTGTGCTCTCTGTATTGCTTTAAATGATTTTCAGCTTCTTTAACAGCTATTAAATATTGCTCAAGGTGGTAGTCAGATTCTGACACGTGATAGAGAAAATCTTCCTCTAATTCACGCAATTGTGTATCTTGTGTGGCGTATGACATGATGATATCCAATTTATTGTTGTTTACGTTGACTCGCTTAGAGTGCAATCTAGGCGAGTCGTTTTCTATTCTGGTCTCTATTCAGACCATTCTTCTTCTCGGTCCAAAGCGACCAATATGTCCAACCAATAAGGGTGCGGGGTGTCGGCTGCATCGCGACCTTTCCAATACCATCTGTTGAACGACTTATTGGACTCAAGATATTCTTTTACCATGTTAAGAGCTTCTTCGAATCCTTCAGCCTTAGATTTTTCAATCTTAAGCACATGTTTAAACTCGTTCCCTTTTGCTTCTTTCAGCTCATCTAAATAAAGATCGTAGCTCATTGTGATCGTCTTTGTCATAATTGCCTCCTTTGGCACGTTAATCGGTCACGATCTTAACCTGTCGCCTTTATTTAAATCAACACAAAATGAAAAGTCTTTAAAAATATGCACCCTATGGTTATCATAACGTTTTGAAAAATAAGAGGCACATGGATCTTAAAGAATATTTGGATTCCCGAAACTTTGAATATAAAGAATTCGCTGAGCTGATCGGGATATCACCTGGAGCCTTATCAAATTACATGTACGGGAGGCGCGAGCCAAGACCTGCCATTAGAAAGAAGATCTTAGCCGCCACAAATGGAAAAGTGACTCTCAAGGATCTTTTAAAAAAATAATTGTTCACATTAATCCAGTCACAATTTATGACCTAATTAAATTGACTGGGTTTTTGTTTCATGATCGTCCTCGAAATACCTTTAGATCCCATTCCTTGGACCGTACCGCGTCTATCTAGAGGGCATTGCTATGACCCCAAGGAGAAGGACAAGCGCGCGATCAGATGGCTTATAAGGCAGCAATACGACGCTGAGCCCATCCAAGGTTACGTCTCTCTGTTCTTTCACCTCGTCTTCAAATGCCCCGAATCAGCCTCCAAGAAGCGCAAAGCCGCCATGTTAAAGGGTGATATCATCCCTACCAAAGGCGACTGCACCAACTACCAGAAGCTTTATGAGGATTGTTTAAAAAAAATAGTTATAGATGACGACCGCAATGTAGAAGTTATTGGCACTCGCAAGTTATATGGGGAAAAAGGTCACGTTAAAATAATTATATTAAACCGCGATGAATACAATTATAAATTGGCTTACATGACATGCAAATTGTAATTGAAGAAATAGATAACATGTATTACGCAGATCTTATTCTATCTCCCAATGACATGCAAAAGATCCACCAAGCCGAAATGTTGACCAGTGAAGTTATTTTTAAACACCGTAAATGTTACGTGGGCGTGCGCCTACAAGGATCATGGGATTATGACCAAGAAAAAAATACGAGAGGCGATGAAGCACCGCGACGAATTAGGGGCAGGCGCCCAAAAGAGGAAAAAACTTCATGGAAAAGATAAAGTTGAAACCGTGATGAAAGAATTTAAGCGCGGTACTCTTCATTCGGGGAGTGGTGAAAAGGTTTCCAATCCCAAACAAGCAATTGCAATTGGGTTATCAGAAGCTGGCCTATCAAAGAAAAAGCATAAGTAATTTAGAGGTAATTTATGTCATTGACGATGATAAAGAAATGTTTAAAAAAGCTGAAGGATCAGGAATCTTCTTTGGCTTGGGTGGAAGAAGAGGTTTCAGATCTATTATATGCCATTGCAGACCACCTGCTGGCTCTGGGGAAAGAACATGAAGTATGTGGATCTGATCCAGAAGCCTTAGGAATGATGACAATATCGGATTTCTGCAAACAAGAAAAGATATTCTCCGCAGGGATGATCCACGGATACCGCGAAAGACACCCCGATTTTGCATCTGAATGCACAGTTATGTCTAACAACAAAGTGTACGTCCATCCGAACAAAACAAGGGAATATCTAAAAAGTATGCCAAGGTTCAAAAAATTATTAGAAAGATTTGGCCGCACTTGATAAACATAGGTTATAAACCCAACCCCTAAAGGCAACCAATGGCTCACAAGAAAAAAGAACACATGAAAGAAGAAAAACACAAAGAACATAAGCATGAGCATAAGAAAGAGCACATGCACAAAGAAGAAAAACACAAAAAAGCCCATAAAAAGTAATTCTTTCAATGGATAAAAAAATGCGCTCCCAGGTCTCTAAGCCCCTTAAAAAGGCTGAGAAGATTATAAAAAAGGCTGAAAAGTCAAACAATAAGCTTGCAGACTATGACGAGCGCGTTCGCGACCCTTTAATTGACAAAGCCAAAAAGGGCAAAGCATGCACAGCTACACGAAAGTAAATCTCAAACACCCACTAATCACGGCCTATAAGCTTGACACAGCAGCGCAAAAAGTCTTTAAAAAAAGGCCCGATTGTTCAAGTGGGCCGGACGAGGATAAAATCCGCCGATGGGACGAAAGAATTTGTATGCAAATACTCGGATGTTCCTCGGGATTCGAACGGCTGGGTGGTTGATCTTAATTATTACCCGATCAGCTTCGATATGTGCAGGCTGGCGATTAAAGACAAAGAGAAGCCGATTACGGGCTGGTGGGCTGAACGAAAGTGGACAGGTCTACACTTTAGAAAGGGTTATAAAGTGATTCAATGGAAAAGGATGCCGGAATATGACTGAATTCTGTTCCTTTCCTACCCTTGATTACGAACCTTTCAGTATCGCACCTATTAGATACGACTCAACTCAGGAATTAATGATGACATCTGAAAAGCAATTAGTGACCGAGATCTCAGTGACCATAAGGGACGAGAGCTGCTCCCTAACTGAAAAAGGTTTATATTACGGGCCCCTTGAAATACATCAAGCAAGCCCCGAGATATGTGCCATGATTGCTGAAGGATTGTCCAAATTCAAAAATCATGTTGATGGGGAAGGGCCGGATATCATTCTGAAGACGAAAACGGTTTGGCAATAAGCTTTTCCTGCATATACTTTTCGATTTCCAGATGAGATCTTATTAAGCTCCTTATATAGGCTGAAACACTTATTTCGATTTCTGCTGCCTGTAATCTCGCATATTTATATTCCAAAGGGTCCATGCACACACAGACCCTTTTCCAATCTTTTTTAGTCATTAGTTCCCCCTAATTCTAACCATCTTTGCATAGTGATAATTTTAGGATTTTCAAGCATTTTGGCTTCAGCATATTTCTTAATTGTCGCCTCGATATCATGGTGCATGCCTTCGGCATCGAATTTCCACATATAATCGAAAGCTTCGTCATAGGGATCTTCATTAAATCCGAATTCCTTTTCTTTCCAAAGATCCTGTGAATCTAAAAAATTATTACTTATTAGACACTGAAAGTCATAATTTTCCATTAGCTCCCAGAATCTTTCTAGGCACGCTTCATAAGCTATTGTGTTTTGTTCGCAGCTCATCATAACCTCCATAAGTTATGCACAACATAATAACATAACAGATCAATATAAGGCAATGCGTAAAAATTCTTTTTCTGATACCTGTTAGATAACAATGACTAAAGGAATTAATTAACATGCTGTTTCAAGAGGGACACACAATAAATGTGAAGCTTAATACTGATGCTTTGAAGGAAGAAGCCTATTCTCAATACTGCGCTCATATAGCTTTAGGCAAGGCAAAGAAATCTTGGAAGTTTAAGCACCCGAAACTATCTCTTACATGGGAAACCATGGAGAAATATATCAAAGCAGACCCAATCATATTCGACCCAATACACAAGAGGCATGCCGAAGCCGATGGTTATGCAAAATGGGAGCAAGTCGTTGAAGACACAGCAGTAGGTAAGAACAAAGACGCAAATGTCGCAGCCCTTCAAATGCTAATGCGCAACAAGTTCAAGTGGGACCACAAAGACCAAGTCAATGATGACGACGACGGCACATCCCTAGTTGCCCATGAGCGCTTGCTCGATCAATTATCTAAGCTTCAGAGGAAGGAACCTGAACAACCATAGAACCAGTTCGCTCTTGTTCTGACTTATCCCGTTTCAAAAGGTCGGCATAATCTTGGCATCGCTTGCAAGAACATTTGCGCCAGTTACGTATATGTTCTTCCGTAATCCAGGCTGTGTAATCTCTATAAATAGTCATGAATACTAATCCACATAGCCAAAGACCTCGATATCTTGCATCTGTCTATTGATCATATCTTCGATTGCCTCGCGCTTTTCTCGGTCATTCAATGCTTTTAATTCCAATATCATTTGAGTTCTAACAGCTACTATCGTTAGTTTGCAATGCAAGAAGCGCAAGGGAACTGTGATATCACCTGGCATCTTCACCGTCACTCCATTCATTTGCACTATCGACAAGTGCCTGATAACACCCATCCAATATGCGCTGTAGCTCAGACTTTGGGAACACCTTGGCTATAACCAAACCAAGAGATCTTTGCAGAGCCGACAAAGCGATGTTCGGATCTCTTTCTTGCTTCTTCTTATGGTCATACAAGACATTAACCAGGATCTTTTCCGTGAGGTCGACGATCTCTTGCCTGTAATGGTCTGGTAAATCATCTGTCCGCAAATAAACGGCGTCTTTAAATGGCTTGTCACTCATCGATCATTCTCGCTTTAAAATATTGGATATAATTAGCATGAGGCTAATGAGATCGTAATGTGTAATGGAGGACAACTTAGCATGGTCGGGAAGATTTTCAAAGTTTTTAACCATTTCATCGAGCATGCCAATAAGCTCGCCTCTAGTGGGTGGTTTGTATTCTTGCTGGGCTTGATTGTCGCTCTGTCGTTCGGCGCCTTTCTCTTTGTAACTTACAACTATCTCGTTCCCGATATCGTCTACCCTTAAGAAATTGGCCACATCATTAAAGACGCACCGCATAGCAGCCCCGTCGCACACGGCTATTTCTCCGCATTTGCAGTAGATAATCTCATCGGGTAGAAAACTTTCAATGATTGATGAGCATAACCTGCATTTGGCTCTATTTCTCATGTAGGCAGCCTCTCTATTACAGCCTCGGCATCTAGACACATTATGCAGCTCTCAAAAGCATCCAACAGTTCATTAATCTTTTCATTTGGGACATTGCTGCGGATCAATACATTTACCACGGTATTGAAGCATGCAGAGAACCCAATTCCAGGAGAGACTTTGTTCAAGGCGAATGTCTCTGTGATTAACTCAAAAGCACGTCCTACATCGCTGTCATTTGGTATCATCTATTAGTTCCTTTGGATTTATGGGCCTTTTTGGTCTGTTCCAACATTCAAAATAGCAACCAATAATGTGATTTTCGTAGTCGTTGTCTTCTGGCTTGCATGCCTTTTCTTCTTTCCATTCGTTGCATGTGGGGCAGTATGTTGAATCCCATTGATCCGAATAAAGCAAAGCGGTACAACACGAAGAACAATAATCGGGTGAGTGCATGCTAGATCTCCTATCTCCAAAGCAACTAGAGTTTGTGATCGATTCTACAGCCAGATGGAACATAGCTCACGGCTCCGTGTCGTCGGGCAAAACAATGGGCATCACATTCAGGTTCATGCAAGCTGTAGACGCATGCCCCGATAGCCAAATTTGGATGATCGGTCATACCTCATCCACGATCTATGATAATGTTGTGCGTCTTATTTTGGAACCAAAAGGTGATGGTCCCGACCCTTTGGCTGTGTTTCGGCCTTATTGCACATGGAGAAAGGGCGATAGAGAGCTGCTCTACAAAGACAAGACCATTAGTACAGTAGGTGCCAAAGATTCAGGGGCGATTGGAGCTATTCAAGGAAAGACTATGAGTTTGGCCTACTGTGATGAGATGACTCTATACCCCGAGTCCATAATAGACATGATAGATACGCGCCTTAGAAACCCGCACTCGATGGGCTTTGCCACCATGAACCCCAGTTACCCAACCCACAAGATCAAGGGGTGGATAGATGAGGCTGACGCCGGCAACCCAAACTATTATCAGCTGCATTTTAAGCTTGAAGATAACCCTTATCTCGATCAATCCTACAAGGACCGCATAAAGAACTCGCTGTCGGGCGTATTCTATAAGCGCAACTATTTAGGGGAGTGGTGTCTTGCTGAAGGTTCTATTTTTGATTTCTTCGATCGCTCTATTTATGTTCTTCCTAGGCCTCCTAGAGCTGCCGATTACTGGATTTTGGGTATTGATTACGGCACTAGTAATGCTTTCGCCGCCGTGCTTATTGGTGTTAATTGTGGCAAATATACTCAAGAAGCTCCCATGATGTGGGTGGAAAAAGAATACTATTGGGATTCAAAAAAGACCCAAAGACAAAAGACAAGCGCGGAGTTCGCCGATGATATCAAAAATTGGATCGAGCCTTATAGCGTCAAGTCGGTTTATATTGATCCTTCTGCTGCACATTTTAGGTTGGATTTGCAGCGCCGCGGTATACATCCTGTTAATGCCGATAATGATGTTAATAACGGTATTATTAAGGTTACTTCAGAAATGAAGGCTGGAAAGCTGTTTGTTTGCGCTGAGTGCGTCAATCTCATCCGAGAGATAGAAGGGTACGTCTGGCACCCCAAATGCAAAGAGAAGGGCGAAGATGAGCCTTTAAAGCAGAATGACCATGCAGTCGATGCTTTGAGGTATGCAATCAACACACACAAGCCCTCTCGCTTTGACCAAGAGGAATATAATAAGAAACTCGAGCTTCAGATGCGACAGAACAGAAACATTAACGGGGTCAGACACCCCAATGACTATGGGTTTAGATAATGGCCTCTGAAACGTTCATTTGTTCTTCATGTGCGGGGTCATTCCTAATGCAGCGAAGTGAGGAAGACGCCATCAATGAACGCAATATCTTGTTTCCAAACACAGACGTGGATGAATTCGTATTAGTTTGCGAGGATTGCTTTGCTGAAATCATGTCAAATGCTTACCGCGCAGGCGATTTAATCAATGAAAAATATAAAGATTACTTAGGTGACCAATGATCATACCAGATAACTTAGACGATATGACCGACTTCATAACAGATTTAGATGAAGTATGCGCCAAACACAGCCAAATATTAGGAAAAACAGCTTTATTAGATGGTTTAGCGACTTTCACTATGGATACTATTAAAAAGTATCAGGAGCCCGTATGATCATACCAACTAGTGGCAGACTTGTTCTGCAAAAGATTAAGCAAGAAGAGACCATACAAAAGGGTAGCTTAATATTGCCCTCATCGCAGCCAAAACAGGATAGGTATAGAGTAGTCAACTGCCCCGAACCTAATCAGACTCTTGTCGGTAAAATTGTCTATATCGACAAATATAAGGGTATAGAGGTCACTTATGAGGACGAGAAATACTTGGTCGTGAGTGATGAAGACATTGTAGCTTATGAGGGGCAATAACGCCGTCTAACCCATTGGTTGGGCGCAGCTGACAGACGTATTGAGAGGCGACTGTGTGCACGAAGCGGGGTTCGAATCCTCAGGACGGCAAATTTAAAGGTGGTTAATGGATGTTGGCGTTATCATTCTCGGAAGCGTGGCAATGATTTGTTTTACAATAATAATGGTATTTATAATTTTGGATTAACATGATCTGGAACTATGTTTTAAACGTCATCCCTGAGACCGACTGCAAATGCGACATTCTAATTAGGCGCAAAGATGGGGATCTTGAGCAATATTTCTCTGAATATGACTCTATGATGAAAAGGTGGCTGCTGCCTCAGATATCGGAAGAAAAGAGCGACGAATACGAAGCTGTGCATTATTGGAGGGCTTTGTGATCGTAGACTGTGTCGGTGATTTGCATGGAGCATACCCCAAACTAGAAGGCGGCGATCTACTTATTGTGGCTGGAGATTGTACTACCAACGATAAAGACTATTCTTGGGATGTTTTTTATGAATGGCTTGCAGCTCAAAAATATGAGAAGAAAATATATATCGGCGGAAACCACGATAACCGATTGACTATGACAAAAGACATGACTCCGAAGCATTGCGATGCGCATTATCTCTGCGACTCTGCTACTTCATTCGAAGGTCTAAAGATCTGGGGTTCTCCTTGGACACTTACATTTCCAGGTATCAATCCCCACTGCACAGCGTTTACGGGTGATGAAGAGTTATTGGCCTCTAAGTTTGCCTTAATTCCCGATGACATTGACATACTTATTACACATGGGCCACCTTACGGAATTATGGACATGGTGGACAGAGGACGGTTCACTTATAGAAAGCAAATTGAGAATGTGGGCAGTGTCAGCTTGTCGCATGCTGTAGCTAGAATACGGCCACTTTTGCATGTATACGGCCACATTCACCAAGGATACGGCCAATGTGGAGCCTACTTTGAGGGCGCGCATGGGATGGGTAGAGGTGTACATTATATTAACTGCTCCCATATGAACGAGGACTACGAGCCTGTTAACAAGCCAATCAGGGTCATACTATGAAAATGGTCTCTATAGCGCTAAAAATACTGAGCATGGTTCTTGCCTCTATAGGGTTCTGCCTCCTTATAGATTATTCGTGGCAGGTTGGAGTGGGCGTCGCTTGCATTTATCTCAGCTTCATCGCAGGCATGCTGTACACTTTTTTGCCCGGCTGAAAGGACACCCATGTCATGACCTATGGATAAGCCCAGGACTAAGATAGCCGTTCCGATGACCGATCCAACAAACACAGCCACACATCCTCTGACGAACCAATCGCGTTTTTCTTCGAATACTGTCATTGTTTAGACCTCGCCTTTTCGATTTCAATTAGCCGATAGTGAAAGTCCTTCATCTCTCTGTCTATTGCTCTAATCAGCTCTAAGATGTCTTTTCTGTCATCTTTTTGGGCTTCTCTGACCGAATTCGATTCTTGCCTGCACCAAAACATCATAGCGATCACCACACCAACAATGGCTATTGTACTGCCTGATATAGCTATTATTACTCCGTTATCCATAAATTCCCTCTAACTAGCCTAAATAAAATATTTAATGATAGATTTGCCTTAGAAGCCCTCTACACAAACTTCACAGGCAGGTCGCTATTTCTTTCTATTATCCGCCCTGGAACAACGACTTAGAACCCAATCAAGGCAACGTCCGTCAGTGGCTAGACAACCTCTATTCGAAGTTCCAGCCCATTGAGCAAAGTAGGTGGAACCAAAGCAATATCGACACCCTATTCTACGCAGGCGCCCAGGATTTTGTAAACAGGCACTTTGGCCTGAATAACTCGACCACGTTCAATAAGTTCTATTTCAATCTGCTCCAACAGCCTGTGAACATGGTGACTGGCTATGAGCGCCAACACCGCAAGGGCTTTAATTATATCCCATGCGAAGGGGCGGACACACAGACTACGGATCAATATACGCGCCTGATTACCCATGTGGCCAATGAGGGCGGTGTCCACGAACAGAAATCCAGAGCCAAAGAACAGGCCTGTATTACTGGCATGGTCCTGCTTCAACCATATCTTGATTTCTCAGGGAATGATCCAGCTCAAGGAGAAATGCGAACAAAAGTCTGGGAATATAACAGCTTTTTGGTGGACCCATACTTTCGTAACCCTGACATGTCCGATGCACAATTTGTATGGTGTCAGGAGTACATTTCAAAAAAAGAGGCCGAGTTCCGATTTCCAGACAAAATAGGCAATATTGCTCCAATGGCTGGTACTCCGCAACGATATGGTAGTTTTTACTTCCTACCTGAAAATTATAACATGGCACGCAATGACCTAATGGTTCTTTCCTATGTATGGTATAAGTGGCGCAGGAAAAAGAAAAGGCTTTATTCGCGTACCCGCAACCAATTCTTCGACTTTGCTGGTGGCGATGGCCAATTAGACCAAATCCTTTATGCAATCCCTGACATGGAAGAGGTTGAAGTAGAGGTTCCATGTTGGAAACTAGCGGTGGTACTGAATGATCAACTTATGTTCCAAGGCGATAATCCTCTTGGTTTTGATGGTTGTCCCTTTGTTCCTTACTTTTGGAACTACGAGCCCCATATTAACTATTATGATCTACGGTGTCGTGGTCTGGTTAGGACTATGCGCGATTCTAACTATTTGCTTAACCGCCGTATCATTATTAATCATGATATTTCAGAAGCTACAATAAACCAAGGTTGGAAGCGCAAAGTAGGAGCTGTAGCCAATGAAGATAACCTTAAAAAATCTGGGCAGGGCTGGGACGTTATTATCAATGAAGGCTATGAACTTACTGATTGCGAGAAGATCTTGCCCTCTGAGGTTCCAGCATCTGACATGGCACTGGCAGACCAACTACGAAGCCTCATATTTGGAACATCTGGCATTGACCTAGAGAACTGGTCAGCCCAAGACGACAAGCAAGCCAGCAGCCTTACAACGATGCTGAAGCAAGCTGCCAACCTCATGGTACTCCAAAAGTACTTCGATCAGTGGGACTACTCAGACAAGATCTTAGGTGAGAGGCTCCTCCAAATAGCCTTAAACAACTGGAATGCTGAGAAGGTGCAGCTTTTAATAGGGGAAGAACCGTCGCCTTATTTCTATTCAAAGGTCTTTGCCAAGTTCCAGGTGCTCGTTGAAGAGGGCGAACTAACACCTACCCAACAGAACATGCAGGCCCAATCCTTAATGGATATCAACACGGCATTCGGGCGCGAGGTATTCCCGCCTTCCATGATTGTTCCCCATATGAACCTCACAGGCAAAGCAGAGGCTATCCAATTCTTGCAACAGCAGGAACAAGCAGCGCAGGCTCAACAACAAGAATTAACCAACATCCAACATACCTATGAAGAAGCAAAACTCAAAGAACTGTATTCAAAAGCTATGGCAAACATTGCGACGGCGCGTGAAAGACATGGTCGGGCAGAAGCGGACATCGGTCTATTTGAAGAAAGGCTATCTGAAATCACTCACAATAGAGCCATGGCGACTAAAGCAAAAATGGAAGCGCTGGAGAAAATGGTTGATGTCATTGCCAAGTACGGCGAGGTCGAAACTGCTCTTAAAATGCACGAAATCCAAACCCTCGACTACGCCCAAGAAGCCAATGAAGACAGGGAAAAGATTGACGCAAAACAGACCTCGATGTCCAATGACTTCATGATGCAGCTGATGGGCAATGCCCAAGGGCAATAAGGTAGATTGCGCCTGAAACCGACTTCAATTAAAGTAAAAATTAATAACACAACCCTGAATTAGAGGTTCACATGAGTGGCAGACGTATTGATGACCATAGCGCTTGGATGGGAAAAGGCGGAGCCTACCCACTTCCAGACGGCCCACACAAACTTAAAGCTGAAAGATCAGCTGAGGGCGCAGGTCATCTTGGATCAACATATCCAGACACAACAGAAGATATCTTGAGAGGCCAGAACGCTGGTATTGCAAAAGCTGAAGGCCGTAAAATTAAGCCTGGATATCGTAATTAATTAACTGGGCAAGTGGCCGGGACTACCTAGCCAAAGTTAACAGAGATTGCGCATTGATCTGAAAGCCCGCCCAAGGCAAATGCGTAATATATACTCAATTTCGTGTATAACCGTGTATAACTAGGTATAAGTCATGGCCAACAAAGTTCTTAAAGACCCAATAGCTGTTAAACAGAGATTAAACGGAGAACTGCCGTGGACATTCAATGCCCCCACTAAGGACTATTCGCATTCTGGCTGCATCTCAGCTGGTAATGACTATGGGGTTGGGCATAGACAGCCTGTTGGTAAAGATAAGGCCTCTGGGCCTGAATCTGGGCCTATTCCACAGAAAGCGCATTGCTTCTCACCTGATGAGATCTTTTACAAAGAAGACAACAGGGGTTAATGGCTAAGTTAAAGGGAATCAAGCCCAATTTAAAGGCTGCTAACTTCATGGGTAGAGGCGTGAATTCCCCAGACTCTGGCATTACTCCATATGAATCAGGTGCCATGGGTGACTATTATGGAACAGCTAAGAAGAATCCTCAGGGTCGCATGAGAGGGGACTCTTTAGGATATCGCCCGGTATCTCGCAAACAGCTTGGGACTGCTCCAAAGAGTGTCGTTTAATTTCTGAACATGGTGGCGCTTCGCATAATGGGTGCCAATGCAACACTCGATCTAAATGGGTCTTATGACCCCAGGAAAGCCAACCCTTCGATGGCTCCCAAAAAGCATCCACAATAATTAAGTGCTCGCTATCGTGGCATAGATAAGCGTTAACCAAGACTCGCGCGTTGCTGGGTGGCAGATCATCGTTAACATCAATCCATTTCATTTATAGCCCCAATTTGTGCACCCCAGCATATCATTTTTTCTTAATATATCAAGCTCCGTTGGCTTTCTTGCGGCATAATGACAGCATTTACAAACCTTCATGCCTGTCCCAAAGTCATGTGGATATTTCTCCTGTCTGCATCTTTGACACATCTTTAGCGCGCTTTGCATTGAACGAAACCTCTCTATAGATGGCATCTACCTGTTCGTCAGTCATATCATCCTCTTCTCTTTCTTCCAACTTATTTCTATTGAACTGAAAGTCATGAATGCTGTCAGAAACGGTCTTATTTGCCATTAACAGGTGCTTGTCATACTGACCCCACAGGGCACGGTCTGGAATCATCCAGACGACCTTTATAACGTCGCTACCGGGATATGCCTTAAACAGCATGGAATTGGTCTGGGCTTTTGGCTTGGTGAGCCTTGGCTGCCAGATTAGGCGCTTTGTTGCTCCATCTTCTTCAGTGCGCGCATGGGCGAAGATGTAAAAGGGACGATCGCCGAAAGGTCTTTGATCAATTAGGTCTTGGCAGCATTCTCCGATGTCGAAAGATTGGCTGGTTAAGTGTTGGTAACGATCGTGGGCGTCTAATCTATCAATTTTCATGTTGGCTAGCCTCTAATAAAGATTTTATTCTATATAGATCTTATTTAACCAACACGCGTGCCGGCGTCAAGGCAAAGGTTTAAATGTCCGATAATTCCCAAGAAAATCAAGTGCAAGACCAACCGAAACAATCCGATAAGGAACTGAACTTCCGTAAACAGGAAGAAATGTACAAACGGCAGCTAGAACAAGCAAATGCAGCCAGGCAAGCAGCAGAAGACAAAGTGGCTCAATTAGCCCAACAGAATCTAAATAAGGCCCAAATAATTGATGATGATGACGATGATAGTGATGAGCCTTATGTGGATCGCAGACGCTTGGAAAAAAGGCTTGGGAAGGTCGTCAAACAGGTAGGGAATGATACCGATACTAAGATACATAATGCGGTTCAACTGGCTCTAGCTACTGAAAGACGCAACCAATGGCTTAAGAATAATCCAGACTTCAACGAGGTGATGAGCCATGCGCAAACTTTTGCAGATCGTGACCCAGAGCTTGCAGAAACAATACTAGAAATGCCAGATGGGTTCGAACGTCAGAAGCTCGTTTATAAGAACATTAAGGCTCTTGGCATCCACAAAAAGCCAGAAGACCAACCAAAGATCCAAGACAAAATAGATGCTAACCGCAGATCGCCTTATTACCAACCATCCGGCATGTCAGCCCCTGGTTATGGCATCTCTAACGGTGGCAAGGACTACACGCCTGCGGAGGGTCAAAATGCCTATAAGAAGATGCAGGAGCTCAAAAGCCGTCTGAGGATCTGATAAATGGCGCGAATGTGGCGCGATTAGATTATTGCGCCACTTTTTTACGTTTAGCCCAATGATGATTTGCTGAGCATTTTCTGCATCTGGTTGTTTTATTGTTAACCAGATTATTCCTAGGTATTAGTCTTTCTAGACCACAAGAGCAACGACAAAGATATAGATGGCCCTTCTTTTTGGTATATTCGGAAAAAGCTAAAACAGACCATTCTCCGAATTTTAGACCTACAATGTCTTCCCTATTTATTTCTTCATTAGTTCTGATTGGAAGAGTGCCTGATTTGAATCCATCAAGTATCCATGCCAGACCGTAGCGTTTTAGAAACCACCTAAATTGGTTTTTATTCCAGCCTATCTGTTCACATAGTTCTATTTGAACTAGAGACCCGACGTGGGTATTATGTTTTTTAGTATTTCTTCTATTCCTTGAATTTTGCTTACAATCAACCCATTGGCAATTTTCCTTGTAATATCCCTTTTCATTGTCAATTCTATCTATTTGAGCCTCATAAAATGGAAGATCCCCCATATCTTCGTAGAAATTCTCAAACTTGTACCAGCGTTCGCAAACAGTAATTCCACGTCCTCCATAATTTGGATAATTATTGTTATTAGGATCTCGACATCGACTAAGCATTGCTATCCAAGTTCTATAAATCTTTGAATAAGTCATTTTGTGGGTAGTTTGCCCCATAATGTTCTCTCTGTTAAATATTAAATTTATCGCAGTCATGCGTTAAATGGCGTCGCGTAAGGAAGAATTCGCAGCTTCTATCAAGTGTAACTGAGAACGGACGTAGTACGGTTTCGTCCACGGATCAGCGCACTAAGTAACTAGACTAACAGGTAAAATAATGTCTATTACTACAACTGGGAACTTAGGTCCGATGATTCTCCAATCACTCGCTCCTGCCATGTTATATGTTCCCACCCCGACCATTGCCGAAAATTAATTTGTGGTCGTTAAATTTCCTCTGATTGAGGTGGATACCTTTATTATACTTACCAACGTAATTAAAGGCAACACTGCGCAAGCGAAAGCAGCGTAAACGACTAAGTGAGGAAACCCGAAAGGGATGCGATAGTCTGAACACGGCGGATACGAAAAGGTCGTGAGGGGATGCCGAAGAGCTCCCCCGCTTAGTAACATAAGTTATTGAGTATAAGTAACATATCGGAATTATATTTTGGTCTGCGACAAAGTATCTATGCCAGCTAATGGCGGAACTACTTGCCGTTTCATGAGACCAAGAGCCTTGGTTCCACCTACAATTCAATTGGGGAACTCAGGGATCGATCCACCAGCCCAGGTGCCACAACGCGACATTATAGATGCGCAAATGGCGTTCTTCGGAACAGGCTGTATTATTAACGAGCAGGTTATCTTGCAAGACCAAGAAGGAGTACTCGCATGGGTATCCGAGCGTCTTGCAGTTGCTATGCGCCAAGCGGAAGACTTGATCCTCCGTGATTATATTGTATCCGCAGCTAGCCAAATTAACGCCGGTGGTGGATCTAATGGGGACAACCCAACCAACTTAGGTCTTTCAGACTTCAGCTTAGTTGCGACAACTTTAGATACTAACAACGCGTACAAATTCATGTCCGGTATCGAAGGCATGGATCGCTTTGGCACAGGCCCAATTCGTTCAACTTATTTCATGTTGAGCTCCACAGAGCTTCAAACTGATTTTGATGGGCTTGTTGGATCAGGTGTTATTAACAACTGGAACTACCCTACGAATGCATCAGCGCTTCCTAGTGAATGGGGTTCCGTATTTAACGTAAGGATTCTGACTAGCTCAGAAGCTCCAGTAGCTCGTGGTGTGTCAAAGAATGGCAACGATGTCTATTACAACACTGTAGTAGGTAAACAAGCCATTACGCACATCAACCAAGATGGCTACTCTATGAATCTTATTTATAGAGATCCTTACTATTCTGGCATGTTAGCACAAAATGCGACTATTGCAGTTAAGTTCGCTCAGGCGCAAGCTCTGACACAAGATACTGCCATCCGAAACCTACTTAGCACCAGACTCAGTTCTGTTGCTGGGCCATAAAGGAGGGCATTTATCATGGCTGAATATTCAAGAATGGCGAAAGGGCATTTTACTTCTACTGGTGGTGCGCAGGTTATCAATCTGCCGTTCCAACCTGACAGAATCGAAATGACCAACTTTACAGCGACAGCAACTCCCGCTAACCATGGCATTCCTTTTGCATGGTGGGATATTTCAATGGGTCAAGGCACAGGCCTTGGATTCGTTAATAATGCTACGCCTGTTCTAACAACTGGTCAGTTTTTAACTGGTGGTTTCAGCACGTTTGCAGCAGGTCAACTGCTTCAATATGGGCCTACCTATCAGTTTACTAATGCTGGCGCACCGACGTTCTCTATCACAAAAAATTCCACGGCTCCTCTTGTAACCACTTCTGTGGCTCACGGGCTGACCTCTGGAAACGTTGTGGTGTTTGAGAATCTTTATCAGACTGCAACTACTGGTATGGTACAAATTTGTGGTGTTCCTTTTACCGTCACGGTAACTGGTACTACGACATTTACCATCAACTGGAATACAAACCAGTCGACCTATGCCGCATTCGACAGCGCCGCATCTACAGGTAACGTGGGATCTTGGAAACAAGTTCTCTACCCGTACTTGTATGCGCCTGAACAAGCGGTTATTAGTGCGATTAATACATCGACTAATGTCATTACTACCACAGCGGCTCATAACTTTGTGATTGGCCAAGAGGTTGCGTTCCGTATTCCAACAATTTGGGGTACTACTCAACTTAATAGCTTACCAAACGTTGTAATCCCTGGATCTCCTGGATACTATTATGTGACTGCGGTGACGCAAAACACATTCACGGTATCAGGTAACCTAACAGCATTTACAGCTTACAACTCGAACTTTAGCGGTGGTGCCGTCATCCCTACGGGTGCATGGACATTCCCACAAGTGGTTCCAGTTGGTGATCTGAATACCGGTGGT
>Ga0247677_1000007_pt1 | contig 24208 bp, 17 predicted proteins | sample CNK18_metaG_FD_182796 | JGI IMG/M metagenome (GOLD analysis project Ga0247677, IMG submission 182796) | Soil microbial communities from Purdue University Martell Research Forest, Indiana, United States - CNK18 | ecosystem: Environmental > Terrestrial > Soil > Temperate forest > Bulk soil... | reverse complement strand
GCGAAACGCATATGACATATGATGATAAGTCATCATATCATTTGACGTATGATCATATGATCACTTTACATAATACGTAAGACGTATGATGACTTGTGTACGCAACGCGTTGATAGCGTGTATGGACGCAACGCGTTAGCGCCGTACACGTACGCAACGCGTTAGCAGTGTATCGCCAAACGTGTATAGGAATATATGTCGGTGTCACTACGAGAGCGTATATAATAGCAATCATATACCCTTGACACAGTGTTATTAGGAACAACGTTCTCACGTGTATAAGTTGTACACCATACGCGTGTGCGACACTATGACCTATTGACAAGCTTAGTGTATAGGCTGACAGTATAGTAAAGTACATATATGCAACAGTACAGTATAGATGTGTGACATATATGCAACAGTCAAGCATTGACAGGCAATTTTGGAAAATCGACCCCCATGGGAGGCGATTCCTACAACCCCAGGTTGCGCTCTTCGCGGTCCTATCTCAATCCGCGATCCCCCCAAAAATTCCGCGAAAATCTCCCAAAAAGTATTTTGGCCCCCCACCCACTTTATGGTAATCCGTCCTGATGACCTGTTCAGCCTGCAAGGCCAACAAACGAGCCGGGGTGGTCAACTGGCGCTGCCCCAAGCACGTCGCCATGCGAGCCGCCGAGAAGCGCCGGTACAAGGATCGTAGATTGGCTGTTGGACTGCCAGCGGAGCCGGAAGCCGTCAGGAGGGCGCGTAGACGGCGCGAGGCTAGGAGAGAAGCCCGACTAGCCGCAGAAGCGAGAAACCTCTTGGCCGCGTTCCCTGCCCCGCCGCGCCCGTCCTCACCCATGGAGGTTCGACGCCATCGCTGCGCCAAGTGCTGCGAACGGCAGGAAGTCGGAATGCTGTGGTGCGAACGCCACCGATAAGCTATAAACGTGTTGGAGGGATAATCCCTCAGACCGTGGCGGGCGGCTCCTCCCGACTAGGGAACCCAGTTCAACTACCGCCAAAGGATGGAATGTGTTGTCTGCCTGAACCAACTGAGCCGCTAAACGCGGCTCTTTTCTTTTTGACAGGAATGTCAGTTAATACAGGTCGCGGATGTCCTCTTCAATTTCCGTACCAGAGGTTATTACGTCAATGTCAATGACATTAGGGTGGTCAAGAGCAGGAATGTCATTGACCACAACGTCAATGACAGAACCCTGCGCCCTAGCTTTCGCTTTTTGTAACGCGTCCAATACCTCCCTGTCAGCCGTCAGATGGTGTTCGACTGTCGAGTGTGCGCCATACGCCTTCTGCCTTCTCCTCTCTAAAAGCCATTTGATGTTGCTGCTGACCACACTCGCTTCTTTCGGGTCTTCAACACCGTAGATGTGGTGGTTGAATATGTTGGGTAGGGCTTCTGCCATCAGGTCGTAAAGCCGATCTTCGGCTTCCTGCCTTAGCATACTCAGTTGCGGGTACTTCTTCGTGTATGTGACAAACGTGCTGTACGCCAGTCCCTGTTCGTCGCAGGCTACTGTCGGGACTTTACCCCGACTGATCTTGTCCAGTGCGCCTAACACGTCGGCCATTATGTCGTACGGAACCGTCATCGCTCAACTCCTCTAGGCGTTTGATTGTATCAGTGACTAAAGCCCGCCAACTCTCTGGTTGGTCTATGTTGATCATGATCAGGATCTTCAGTAGGTGAAGACCAGATATAATCTCTTGGTCAGAATGTGAACTCGTCATACTCCACCTGTGCTTGGTTTCTCTGCGCCCGCCATCCCAGCCCGATATCACGTCTCACCACGTTGATTGCGAACGTCAGCATGAACGCGTCGGCCCTATCTGGCGAATGCTCGCCTGTCCGCGACTTGTATAGCTCCTTGCTCTCCATCTTCAGCTTCTGTTCAAACCGGTCGTAGCTATACTGAAGGCCGGTCAGTTGCTGAAAGAACTCGTCATCATCGTCTATACAGCCATTGTCCACCAACCACTCTTTCCCAAGATGCCATATCTCGTCCCGCTTCCTGTAATACATCTCAGGCTTCGACGACATTGCACCGGGCCAGAACTCGAAGACCTTGATGTGGAAATTCTCCCGTAGCTGGTCTATGACCCCATCGCCCCCACCGGGCGCTTCAACCACAACTGCGTCAGGGTGGTGTTGCTGGTATTCCCGTACGATGACCTTGGTTAGTTGGACTGTCGATAGTCCCTTAAAAATTAACCTCTTCCTCGTCCTTGCGTCTCGTCCTTGCCGGTATGCGATAACAATCTCGTCGCCTCCATATCTCGCCACATCCACAGCCATAATGAGGGCTGCGGCGGGATCGATATGTAGCTCTCTTGTCTGAGCATCCCTTGCCAAATCCTTACCAATAAACTCGTTGAATGCTTGGTGCGGAAATTGTCCATAGACGCGAACTCTGGCTTCATCGCTGTCCGCTCCATACATCGTTATGATGTCGTTCAGTGCCGACTTATTGGTATGAGATACATCACGACTATCCACAAATTCAAGATCATACATACCACTGTGCTTATCAAAGCAATCAGCAAATTCGCCAGTTGGTTGTGTTGGGTTGCCAAATGCCAGAAAGAACACTTCTCCATCTGTGGTGGCTCCAACGGCGGCTTCCCATATTTTGGGGTGAATGCCTGATGCTTCATCAAATACCATGAGGACGGTGCTCTCTGCGTTGTGTAGCCCTTGAAAGGCTTCAACATTGTCTTCTCCCACGGTCATTGCCGTCATCATGTAGTTTTTGCGCTCTTGTTCCGGCACAAGTGCCGAGCTATACGACGTGGCTTGCCAGTTGAACCACCGCTTAAAGAGGAACAACTTATGCCACTTGGCCAGTTCCGGCCATGTCTTATCTTCTAGCTGTTTTTGCGTGTTTGCGGTAATGACGCCTCTTGCCATAGCTCGTGTCGCCATCACCCACTGGATTATCCACGCGACCAATGCGCTCTTTCCAACTCCGTGACCAGAACTCCTGGCGCTTCGCCACACCAGCGGTTCCAAACCTAGACCAATCCGTAAGTCGTTCTCCTTTACGTGTTTCCCGATTTTCAATAACAAACGCTTTTGCCATGGCTCTGGTCCCTGTCGTTTACCCAGTGGGTTATATGTGCCGTCAGGCAGGATTGGTTCACCCCACGGGTAGGCTATCATCACAAACCCATATGGGTCATCGCGGTACTTCGCGGCGAACTCAGCAAGTTGCTTGTCGGTCGAAGATTGATCCATTGTGTGTCCAACGCGTTGGGTGTATGTAGCCCCCAGCGTATTCCGGTAACGCGTTTGTCACAAGGATCAGCCAATGGGCTTCCTTTTCGGCGGGGGTTCTTCCAAGAAGGCTCCCCCGCCCACGCCTGCCCCACCGCCGCCAACGCGACAAGGCAACCCTGTCCTCGATGCGGTGTCGTTCGCCCAGTACAAGAAAACACGTGGGCAGACAGGGAAGTCATACGCGTCAGCCGTCATGGGTGGTGGAGCGCCTAACCCCACCAAGTCGTATACGGCGGGGTTGTTCTCTTCTGCGGGCGGGGGTGTATGATGGCTTATGAGGGCGCAAATATAGTCTCGATATCGCGGCTAGGCAGTAGCGACCGGCCAAATCCGAAGGATGTTTTATCACAATACAGCGAGGCGAAAGACCTACGCTCGCCGTACGAACAAGATTGGAAGATGAATGCGGCGTTCTGCCTGCCTAGACACTACACTGGTTGGCAGACAAGTGAAGCAATCACTAACCCTAGTTCAAGGGATGTAAAGCGTTATGCCTATGATGCAACGGCCGCAAGGGCGCTCCCCAAATGGTCAGCCATTCTCCGTAGGCTGGCTACGCCGGATGGACACAAATGGGAACGGCTCACAGCCTCAGACCCCTACCTCCGTGAGCAATATAACGTCAGAGCCTATTTCGACGCCCTTACTGATACGTTATTTAAACTACGCTATGATCCGCGAGCCATGTTCTCCCAGTCTGTGGATGAAACGTATCTCGGACTTGGTTGTTATGGCACTGCGCCCGTAAGGATGAAATGGCGTACCAAGAAGTCGTACGACATGCGTGGTGGATTGGCTTACAAGGCTATGCCGCTGCGCGATATGTTCCCACTTGCAGACGGGGATGGCATAATTGACACGATGTTCGTCAGGCTTTGGCGCACGGCCACGCAACTACAAAAAGAGTTCAGACACGAAGACCTCCCGAAAGCAATCAAGGCTGAACTTGCGAAGGCAGTCCCGAGCAATACACGCTTCTTTGAAATTGTACATGCCGTGTTTCCGCGCAATCTCGGACGGTACGACCCGGAGAGCATCACTACCGATCGTCACCCATTCGTCGGCTGTTTTATCAGTGTGGAAGACGCTGAGTATGTGGGGCCGGAAGACGGGTTTGCGTGCTTTCCTTATCTCGTACCTAGGACGGCGACAGAGCCGGGCGGTTTATTTGGTTTCTCGCCAGCGCAACAGTGTTCGCCTGCCATGGGATCAGTGAATGCAATGAAGAAAAGTATGCTACGGCTCAGCCAGAAGAAGGCTGACCCGACACTTCTTGCATCGGACGACGGGGTATTGAGTGGACGGCTGGGTCTAACGCCGGGGTTCGTAAACTATGGCGCAGTCAACGCGCAAGGAGCGCCTCTTGTCCACGCGTTGGAGACAGGCGATCTTAATCCGGCCAAAGAGATACTGGCTGACGAGCGTGGCGATATCAACGACGCGTTCTTGGTGACGCTTTTCCAAATTCTCATGGACACGCCCGAAATGACGGCTACCGAAGTCATCGAACGCGTGGCCGAGAAGGCGGCTCTGGCGGCTCCAACCATGGGGCGGCTACAGTCGGGCCTACTGGGGCCGGAAGTCGAGCGTGCGCTCGTCCTGATCAACGAGAACGCCCCTCACATGCTGCCCCCCATGCCCCCGGAACTGATCGAGGCGAAGGGCGAGTATGAGATCATCTACACGTCGCCGCTGGCCAAGGGCCTCCATGCTGAAGAAGATGCTGGGTTCCTGTACATGGTACAGTCAAGCATCGAAGTTGCTTCGGCGACCGGTGATCCATCAGCCTTGGACCACTATAATTTTGACGTGGCAATACCGGAGTTGGCCGAGCATCGCAGCGTACCAACGCGTTGGATGCACACGCCGGAAGAGCTACAGGCAGTGAGGGATCAACGCGAACAGGCCAAGCAGCAACAGCAAGCCGTGGACGTTGCGCCAGCCGGGGCGACGGTGGCGGCGGCAGGGATCAAAGCACAGCCGGGGTTAGCTGGTGGCTGAAGATAGTCTTGAACTGGCAGACCCCCTTGACCCCTTTGACGTGGCCACAGCGCATAGCGTTACGCGCGAGAAGGTGGAAGACGAGACAGCAAGGACGCAAGCTGCACTCAGAGCGAGGCAAGGTGCCTACATACGCCTATTTTCTGACCGGCCTATTGCTGGCGATGCTGCTTTTGTTTTGGCTGATCTACGAAAGTTTTGTAGGGGCGGGACGACCCCATGGAACGAGGATGCAAGGGTTCACGCGTTACTCACTGGGCGTAACGAGGTACATATGCGTATAGTTCAACACACGACTATGCAGTTTGACGAGCTATGGGAACTGCTAAGTGAGGGTAAGACATGAGTAGTGGTGGTGTACCAAGCAACGGTGGGGGAACCGGTGGGGCTGGTGGAACTGATGCGGGGCCAACTGCGCCTTGGTCTGGTTTGCCTGAAGGCCAGATTTGGACTGTCGGCGACAAGCCGTGGTACGAGACGGCTTTACCAGATGGCGCGGCAAAGGAATTATTCCGTTCAAAGAAGTATGCGAACCCGTCAGTCGTGGCAACGTCATATGCGGAACTAGAGCGGGTTAATGCATCACGCGACGACAGTAAGATGGTTCGCATTCCAGACGAGAATGCGAAGCCAGAGGATTGGAATGCGGTCTATGAGAAGCTGGGCAGACCCAAAGACCCAACGGGTTATAAGGATGTCAAGTGGGGCGACAAGGCTGACCCACAGATGGTGGAGTTTGGACAGAACCTTGCGTTCAAGCTGGGTCTGTCGCCCAAAGCCGTCGAAGGCGTTATGGTCACGGAATGGAATGCGTTTGTGCAGAAGGCCAATGAGAAGGCCGCACAGTCGCAGGCTGAGCAAGGCCAAGCAGCCGTCAACGAGTTGAAAACGTCATGGAAAGGCGACTTCGACGCCAACCTGAACAAAGGTCGCCAGATCATGGCGGCTTTAGACAGAGCCGGGTTCAGCGATGCCGACATGGCAGTGGTTGAGCAACACATCGGCATAGCGCCAGTGATCAAACTACTGGCAACGATTGGTAAGCTATCAGGAGAGGGTAAGTTCATGGACGGCGGACCTAGCGGCGGTGGCGTAACAGACCCGGCAAACATGACACCGGAACAGGCCAAAGCCACGATCATGCAGAAGACCATGGATCAAGCCTTTCAAAAAACCTACATGAACAAGACGGAACCGGGACACCCCGAAGCCGTTAAGCTTATGGAGGGACTGTATCTGAAAGCTGGTCAGTTGATGGGCGGAGCAGCCCGATAGGAGAAGACCATGGCAGCAAAAGGGACGACAAAGAATAAGACCACCGTGAAAGACAGCACGGTGGATGCCAATATGGAGAAGGCTGAGCAGTGGTGGTACAATCTCACCAACACTGAGCAAGACCCTTTCCGCGACAAGTTCACTTCGCCGTATGCACCAACTAACGATGATATTCTCGCGGCGTATATGGAGACGCACGAAGAGAATGGTGCGTTGAAACCGGCAACGCAGGAACAGGCTCTTGCGTGGTGGCAGAACCTGAGCCGGGATGAACGGGCGGCGTTGCGTGACAAGTTTGAAGACCCGCCTGAAGACGTGATGGAAATGTATGATACCGTGCATAAGACGGCTGGCACGCCAGAGCAACAGGCGACCGGCGACGAACCGCCAACCGTGCAGCCCGCCACGCCCTACGCGTCGGCGACCAATCACGAACTGATGCGGAACGACGCGATACCGGGCGAGACTGCGGCTCTGTATGAGCAATCGCCCATTCCGGGTGGGTATCAGCCACCGGAGCCGCCGCCACTCCCGTAAGCCTTAGCCAATGGGGCTTGCGGGCTAGTTCATGGCTTATCGCACTGAGCCGTGAGCGGTAAAGGGGATCGGGAAATACTAGTCATCCCCGGTCCCCTTGCCTTGTCTGGCAAACGCGTTTATAGCGTAATTCGCGGGAGCCTACTCGGACACCTCCTGTCATCCACAGCTTGAAGATCAACCCGTCAGCGTGACGTTCACGCGGCGTGCGCTGACAAAGCACCGGAGACAGGGCAGATGCCCGAAACAATAGCTCAATATTCAATCCCTGAAGCACACGTGTATATGTTCACGGACAATATCCGTGCAACGATTGCCCGTGCTGGCGGTCTTGTGTTCCCGTATGTGGCACATGGCAGCTATTCCGGCGAACGTGTTCAGGTGGTCAACTTCATCGGACCAGTTGAGTTCATCATTCGTGACACTGTTTACAGTGATACGAAGCTGACGGAACTCGAACACACCAGCCGCTGGATTAGCGGACAGGAATACGACGTGGCAGTCCTGATCGACAGGCTTGACACGTTGAAGATGATCTACGATCCGACTTCACCCTATGTCGAGCGGTTCAGGCAGGCGCATGAGCGTCGGCGTGACCAGATCGTGGTGGACGCGTTCTTTGCAGACGCTAAGGCAGGCAAAGACGCCAACGTCACCATGTCCTACAAGGCGGCGAATACGGTAGCCGTTGGCTCGACCGGCTTCACCGTCGCCAAGCTGCGGTCGCTTCGCAAGCTGATGAAGAAGCGCAACCTTGATCTGCGCTCGATCAAGCCGGGTATTCTGATCAACGCCGAAGGCATTGATGACCTCTTGGGGGATACCAACGCCGCAGGCGTCGGGACCACCACATCGTCCGACTATGCCGCAATCAAGGCATTGGTGGATGGCGAGATCAACTACTTCATGGGGTTCAACCTGATCCCATACGAGGACTACAATGGTAGGGGTATCCCGTACGTAGCGGGATCGACTACCGTACGGCATTCCCCGTGCTGGGTGCCGGATGGAATGCAGTATGGTACTTGGCAGGACTTGACGATCACGATCAGCAACCGTCCTGACAAGAATAACATCAAGCAAATCCACGCCACCTTCACGGCAGGCGCGGTGCGGCTGGAAGAAGACAAGGTGTTTGCACTGGACTGGGACGAGAGCGTCACGCCATAAACTGTGGCACCGGGCTGTCCGGTGGGCAATCACGCCCACCGGATGTTTGTTCGACACAAGGAACTGACAAATGGCTATTCAGGTCTATGATCCGCTTAGTGCGGCACCAACCGCTATCAAGCGACCGATTGACGAGCATGGCAAGCTGCGGACGATCTACAAGAAATTCACGACAGCCATTCTTGGCGATATCGGCAGCACGTTCAATCTAGGAAGGCTTCCGCCCGGTGCGGTAAGGCTTTGGTATCCGGGTTGCTTCTATTCATCGTCGGCGTTCGGTGCCGGTGCGGTGATCAATATCGGCTATGCCACGTATCGGTCCAAGCAGGATGGCAACGTTGCCAACGACGGCATGGAGCCAGCCAGCAACAACGCGTTGGCGGCAGCTTTGACCGTGGCGGCGGCTGGTGGGCGTCTGCCGTGGTCCGCCACGCTGATGAAGTGGGATTTCTACAGCCTCGCCGGGGTGGACGTGATCGCTACGCTGGCGGGCGCGGGCGTCCCGGCTGCGGCAACCTTGGAAGTGATGTACGCCTACATCTACGAGTAGTAGACGACGGGCGCTACGAAGCGGGAGTCCCAAGAATGCCTACCATGAAAGACGTGTGTAATCAGGGTCTAGGCAAACTTGGGGCTTCACGCGTAAACAACTTATCACCACCGGTCAGCACGCTGGAAGTCAAGTGTGCGAGTGAATACCCCCAGTGGAAAGCCAGTGAGATTAAGAAGCGCCGCTGGGTGTTTGCAACGACGCTATTAAGCCTGTCAGCACTGACCACCACCGTAGTAAGCCCGTCAGATGGGCGAATGTACAAGTTCGCCGTACCCGGTGACATGCTGAGGCCAATCAGGCAAAAGAACACCACGTGGGTGCAACGTGGGCAGTTCCTGTATGACTACACTAACTTGATCAATTTGGAGTACATTCGCAACGTTCCCGACAATGAACTGACAGACGTGTCCTTTGTGGACGTGTTGGCGTGCCGGGTGGCAGTCGAGTGTGCCGAGCTAGCTAGCCAATCACCGGGCAAGAAGCGGGATGCGGTGGTCATGCTCAAGGACGCCGAAGACGAGGCTGGGCGCATGAATGCGTTCACCCTTGAGCCACATGAAACTGGCGGCGACGATAGCGCCTACACGTGGGACAATGCCCGCGCACAGCCCGAGTGGAGCGGTTTGTAATGGCGAAGGCGTCCACGCAACAAAACATCTTTGAAGGCGAGCTATCTCCACTAGCTGAAGGCAGAACCGACATAGACCGCTATGTGCGCGGTATGCGGTATCTGTCCAATATGGTTCCCTGTCGCACAGGACCGGCCATAGGCCGGTCAGGCACATTCTTTGAGAACAAGTGCGCTGAGCCAGCCTACCCATCGAAACTACTGGATTTCGAGTACAACGAGGACGAAGCCCTCATACTGGAGTTCAGCCACTATAAGCTACGTTTTTATTTCGAGTACGGTGGTGTGTATGCACACCGTGAAGCGGTAGTTTCGGCAATCAACAGCATTAACCCGTTCACGTATACCGCGCCCGGTACGGATGTAGTTGTGGGCGAGAGTGTTGTTTTCAGCAAATTCCCAGCAACGTACAATGTCAACGGCGTGGTTGCCAAAGTGACTAACGTGGCTGGGTCCGTTGTCACTACGGATTATGTGGCCAATGCGGGTTTATACGCTCCCAACTCGGCGGTGGCAGCGGTGGTGTATGAGGTAGTCACCCCGTACCCCCGTGACGATGTGCAGAACATACGATTAGTCCAAGAGTTGAATATTTGCTATTTGTTCTGCTTCAAGGCCAACGGTACTGGCGACTACCCCATGTATCAGCTTCAGCGGCTGGATACTTTTAACTGGCCACTTACGCGTATACCGTTGCGAGACGGTCCATATATGGACATAAATATCGAAGATACGTTCATGATACCTACGGGCAAAGGCACGTGGGTTCCCGACATGACCGGACCCAGCCTACCAACCGGTGATGCTTCGGCAAGTTCACAGATTGCCGGTCATGAGGCGTGGCGTGCATTTGATGGCAACCTTGATAGCTATTGGGAGAGTAATGTATCGCAATCAGGTATACTCGTATATGCCTTTGAAACAGGGTTTGTGAACCAGCTACCGGTGTTCAGTGCCGCAACATCCGGGCCAATGACCATATCTTCAAGCAGTTCTGAACCCGGTATGGCTCCATGGCACTTGTCGGACGCGAATGGCGGTACGGATTGGCACTCAGGCGCGGCATTGCCCGAGTGGTGGCAAGTCGATCTTGGTTCGTCCAACACAGTGCTTTCCTACATACTGCGAGCCAGCCTTAACCGGGAGGAGTACGCGCCCCGCGATTGGCAGCTACAAGGCGGAAACAGCGCGACCGGTCCATGGACGACGGTGGACAATCGCGTTGGTTGGACGTGGGATAGTGGGCAGCAACGCGTTTTTCACGTAGCCTCACCAGCCGCTTTTCGTTTTTACCGCATAAACATAACAGCGGTCAATCGGCAGCATGTGACGGTGGTTCACCCGGCTGTCGGCACACCCGGCAAGAAGGGTTATGTGCCACGGTATACGACGACGGCTTTGACACCCAACCGGGGTGGGCTGTCTCAGGTGCAAATGAGCTACGGATTTGGTGGGCCAAAGGTAGTTGATGGCTATACGATCTATCTTGGACGATACAATAAGACCCAAGACGTGATCGATCACGCACCCAAGACGTGGTATTTCGAGGGTTCGCCAAGTGCGGCCAGCACCACGGATTGGAAGATACTGGATACACGGCAGAACTACACAGCTTGGGGCAACTACCGTTCACAATATTTTCCGCTCAAGAACCCAGCCGTATACAAGCGGTATCGTCTCAGGATAACGACAGTCCAGAAGCCGGGGAATATCAACCCACGTGTTGGCAAGCTGGTCATGTCATCGCCAGACACGCCACCCGTCACCCTTCGCGCAACGAGCAAAGTGGGCATAAACGACGGGCGCGGCTTTTTACCGACAGATGTTGGCAGGCTAATACGTCTTCGCGATGCGGACGAGTTTTGGCGCTGGGTGAAAATCTCTGCCGTCACTGATCCGACACACATAACGCTCAGCCTGACCAAAGACCCGCTGATCTTGGAAGCCCAAGTCAAGTTCTGGCGGCTTGGGCTGTGGTCAGACACGACGGGCTACCCCACGTGTGGGTGTATCCATGAAGACAGGCTGTTTGTCGGAGGGGCAAAAGGTTTCCCCGACACCGTGGTTGGGTCTTTTACGGGTAATCACACCTTCTTTCAGCAGTCAAGCGTGTTTGATGAAGTGCTTGACACCCACGCAATCGTTGCGCGGGCCAATAACCGGTATATGTCACGCATAGTGTGGATCAAGTCGGCGGAAGAAGCCTTGCGCGTGGGTACGGGCAAGTACGAGTTCATCCTGACAGCCCCGACTGATCAGGCATTGAGTGCCAGAAACATGAAAGCCCGTACGACCACCAAGCGCGGCAGTGCGATACATGAGCCTGCGATAGTTGATAATGACGTGGTATTCCTCCAGAAGAGCCGACGTGCGCTTTATTCCCACACATTCAGAACAAGTGCGGCGGATGTGGCTGGTTCCTACCACGCGCCTCTGATGAGTAAGATGGGTGGCCACTTGATGGAGCCGGAAGTTGTCCAAGTCGTGTATCAGCAAGAGCCGCACAGCGTCATTTGGGGCCGACGCGTGGACGGATCAGTCGCTGCAATGACCTACTCCAACGACGATGACATATTTGGGGGTCATAGGCACGATTTTGGTGGCTCCGTGAAAGACCTATGTACTGTCAACAGCCCAACAGACCAGCAAGATAGCCTCTGGATGGTGGTCATGAGGACTGTCGATGGTCAGGACGTTCACTACATCGAGCGTTTGTTTAGGTTTTGGGATTTTGGAGACGAGCTTAGCGACGATGCCACAATGGTTGATAGCTCTCTGCGGTATTATGGTACTAATCCTACTGATAAGGTGTATGGTCTGAGGCATATGGAAGGTCAGCTACTGACCGTGCTGGCTGATGACATCGTTTATAGCTCCGTTGGACCGGTCACGAATGGTATGCTCCAGCTTGATAGGCCAGCGACCACCATTGTCGTGGGTCTGCCCCTCGTCATGGAAGGTGAAATCATCGCGTCCGAGCTAGGCGCACAGGATGGAACCGCGCAGGGCAAGAGTAAACGCCCTCACAGCGTGGTTATGAGGCTGTGGCAGAGCGCCGGGGGTGAAGTTGGCCGTTGGGACGAGGATCACGGCGAACTCATGTGGACGCCAATCGAGTATAACTACCCGGCAAACGGTATGGTGCCAACTACGACGCTCAGAACTGCACTGAGCAACACCACCGTGCTGCCGGGTGGTTATGGGACGCTTGGAACGGTCAGGTTCAGGCAAACAGACCCGGTTCCATTCAATGTCGTGGGTGTATACCCACAGACATACGTGGAGGATGAGCGTTGATCAGGTTTTTGCCGTGTCAGGCATGGCATATCAAGCTGATCGAGCCGCAAGATGCTCAGACTGATGAAAAAGTATGGGCTGAACAGATCGATGACGACGTTGTGGCCAACTCGTTGGCCATGTCTTGTTGGGTAAACGACCAATGCGTTGCTGCGGCAGGCATAAGGCCCATCTGGACGGGTAGAGCCTTCGCTTGGTCGCTTTTAGGTAAGCATTCGGGGCCTGCGATGCCAGCGATCGCTCGAAAACTTCGCTTTGTCCTCGCCACATGGCCGGGAAACCGGGTGGAGATGACCGTGCGTGAGAGTTTTGCGGCGGGGTGTCGTCTGGCACTGCTTTTGGGCTTTGAGCGCGAGGCGAGGCTCCCAAGCTTCTACCCGGATGGTTCAACCGCGTATTTGTTCACTCGCCTAAAGCACGAATAGAGGGAAAACGCCTGTGGGCGCGATAGGCGCAGTTCTCGGGGTAGTCGGCGGGATCGTGCAGGGCGTCGGGGCCATGCAGGCGCACCAAGCCGAAGCCGAAGCCCATGATTACAATGCAGCCGTAGCTGATCGCAACGCTGGGATCATACGTCAACAGACGGCAGTGACGATAGCAAATCAGCGGGATGCTGATGTGCGAGAAATGGCAAGCATACGGGGTATGTTTGCAAATATGGGCTTATCATTCACAGGATCAGCCACTGACCTGACATTCGACACGCTTAAAGAGAAAGAATTGGGTGTGGAGAGTATTGGCTATCGTGGTAGGCTAGCTGAGATTGAACAATTAGACAAAGCAGCATCGGAACGTATGGGTGCAAGTTCCCAGCGTGATGCAGCACCGCTCAGCCTTGTGGCTGGCATACTGAGTGGTGTTAGCAGTGGAATAGACAGCTATAGCAGGATGGCATAAATGGCCGCGATACCCCTCCCGGCACCGGCTGATGTCAAGCGTATCAGCGTGGAACGCGGCACACCAATGTCGGCGCGTTCTGGCGAGCAATATGGTGGGCCAGCGGCAGAGGCATTAGGACAGGTAGGCGCTGGGCTGCAACAGTTTGGCGCGGCAGTCACCGGCTTGCTGGCAAAGCAGAAGGCGCAACGGGATGATGAAAGCGTAGCGACAGCCCTACTTGGTAGCTCATACCAGAAGCGCAATAATGACCTTTTAATCAACTACCCCGATAAATCGGGTACTGGCTTGGTGGAAGCCGGTCAAGAAGATTATATGAAATTTGTCGAGGAGAAGACAAAAGAGTATGCCGCGACTGGTGCATCGGCGGCAGCGCAGCGGCAGTATAGGCTGGCACTTCTTGAGAAGGGGAAGGGGTATATTGATAGCAATGCGGTCGCTCAGAGTAAGATGGCAGAGGCTGATGCCGACACACAGTTAGACCGTGGTACGGCAACGATAATAAACGACATAGGTGCTCATGGGCTTATAAAGACGAGTGATCATGAGGCTGCGGTGGCGGCCGGTGTGGATGCTATCAACAAACGGGTTGGCCTGACACAGCATGAAAAAGAGGTCAAAATACTTGATCTCAAGAACAAAGCCGCCATCATGCATTTTAGCACAATACAGAAAAGTGCTAAGACACCGGCTGACCTACAAGCTGCAATAGCTGATCTGCATACAAAATATTGGACCGATCAGCTAGACACGCCAGACTATATGCGGATTGAAGGCGCGTTGGCGGCAACAGCGTCAGCCATGGGCCAGATCAGCGCAAGGTCGGCGGCTGATCCGCACGTGAATGCCATACGGCTTGATCCGACAAAGTACGATGCCGAGTTGGCGGCAGGCGAGAAAGCCATCCGAGAAACACCGGGTATTGAAGGGGCAGACGCAAACAAACAGGTGGATGACTTCAGGTCTGACGCCACGCGTATGTATTTTGAGGCGCTGGCTGAAGCCGCCTCAACAGCCGGTCAAGAGGGTCTGAAGAGCGGTAAGCTAAAGACTTCGGAAGAAGCATTGAAGGGCATAGAGGAGATAAAGGCCGAGCTACACAAAGACCCCCGGTGGTCTGCGACCATGACGCGCGAACAGATGGATAATTTGCTGGGCAATCTGGAAACGCGCGAGAATGGGCTTAATGCTGTATTCAACAAGGTACAGTCGGACTTGTTGGCAGCACATAATGCCAAAGTTACCGACATGCGGGAAACACTTAGCTCCGGCATGGCAAGCATAGCCGAGAGACAAACTGCCAACCAGCCTGTGCCACAAAGTGAAATTCAGGATGCTCTTGATTTGGGTGCTGCGCTCATAAAAGAGGGTGGCATGACGCCTGCGCTGTCAAGGTCGTATGCCACGATAGCCAACAAGGCCAAAGCGCAGGGTATAGTAGCGAATGCCAAGACTGTAGCTGATCTGGATGCTGCGGCAATAGCGATCACCAATGAAGGTCATCATGAGTTCAAGGTAAGTCCAGACGGCAAGACGATGGTGCATACGCCAACTGGGAAACATTCACCGGGTAGGACAGTATCCGCAACGGGTGACACCACGGGTGGATACGTCAACCCGGCAGTAGGGCGGCACCAACCCGGTGGTGCATCAGTAATAAAGGGTGACAGCGATCACGTACCAGTTACGGCTAACATTCGCGATGCCACGTCATTACGTGGTTTGCAGTCGCAAGCGTATACCGCAATGGAAGTAGCGTCAGCAAGCGCACATAGCCATGGCGTGGTCAGGCTTGAAGTCGTGGCTGGGCGTGGAGCGGGGCATTTGTCCCACGCTGGTGGCTACGATGTGGACTATATTGGCTTTCAAGCTGATGGTTCACCGTGGACACCCACCCAACGCGCACAAGTCGCGCGGGACATGATGCAGAAGGGCGGGGTGGATCGTATTGGCCTGTATGAAGGTGGAACGCACAGGAATGTGTTGCACGCAGGCATATCCCATGCGGGCTTCGGACCAGCCATGTGGGGTGCAGGCAATTTGACCGGTGGAGCGGCGTCACGGAACTATGTAGACCCCGAAAGCCGGAAGCTACTGGCAGAGTTCAGCGGTGGTCACGCAACAGGTGGGCGTTTTGTAGTCGGTACAAGGGGTGGCGGCAGTTTTTATGATGCATTATCAGGCTTTGAAGCTAGGGGGCAAAATGTTTCCAATACTGACAAGAAAACATCGTCAGGATGGGCGCGTGGGTATTTTCAGATAACAGATGGAACGTGGAGTGATAATGCCGGTAAGGGTATTTTAGCCAAGTATCCAACTGCTTCAGATGCGCCATACGACGTGCAAAAGCAAGTCGCTGACAGCTTGTTAATGAAAAGGTGGGCACCTGAAACATTAGATAAGATGCGAGCGGCAGGGTGGACAATAGACCCTGATAAGACTTTGGCCGAGAACGCAGCGGCTAACGGCGGTGGACCGAGTGGACCCGGTGGCGGTGGTATTACTGCCGGTCGGGCTGATACGTTGACGGTGCCACCGTCTTCGTTCACGCAAGCCCAACACGACCAGCTTCAGGTAGTGCAGACAGCAAGAGAACAGATGGTGAAGGGTCTGGACACGGACCTTATGACCACCGGGGCCAAGCTTTTGGGTGTAGAAGTTCCGCAGTTTGGTAGCCCAACGTATTTTAAGGACGCGCAGCAATTATACAATAAACTCGTAACGACGCATAATGCCACGACAGACCAGAAGAAGCCATTTACAGTGGAGCAAGCCGCCGCTCTTGCCACGCTGTTTAATAGTGTGGGTAATAACGAACAAAAGGCAAAGATGTACGCGGGCATAGCCACGTGGACGCCCGAAATGCAGAAAGCTGCCTACAAACAGGTTGAGCAAAGCGCACCTTTCGGTGCGATGGTCGGCGGGCTTTACGGGGATGGCAAGAAGGACGTAGCTTTACAGGCTCAGCATGGTGAAGACCTGTTGAAGACAGCGAGTGTAAACAAATTTAAGATCAAGTGGGAAGAAGCCATGCAGACAGCCAACACTGACGTGTTGGGCAACGTGCTGCGTGGTACGCCGGATGCCGGTCTGACATCAATAGGTATTGGCAAGGCAGAACTATATAAAGCAATCTACGCTGAGAAGTATGGTCTGGATGGTGACTTTAATCAAGCGGCATACGAGCAAATAGTTGAGCAAGTGGAAGGCGGGCAATTTGGCACGATCAACGGCACGCGTGTGCTGAAGCCGGTTGGCGTGGAAGACGGAGAGTGGGAAGCCGCACAGCCACTATTGATGGCTAACCCCGAAGTGTCTACCACGCATTTGACGCCTATGGCCAGAGACACGCGTACTGGGTTGCCAGCACCGGCTATACCGTCAGCATTAGCTAATGCACACCCAATTCGTACAGCTATAGACACATATCAGTTTTTGGACGATGCGGGGCAGTGGTTTGTAGTGCAAACGCCTGACGGCGTTCAGAGGTATGAAGCCGTATTGGACGCCAAGACGATCAAGGAGACGGCAGTACGCGCTTTTGAGCAAGACCGTTTAGAAAATCCCTATGGTAGATCGGGCATACCACCATTTACAGGTGGGCCAATGATAGCACCGGGGATAGAGCAACTGATGACACCCGAGCCGCCAGCCGCACCGGCTGCGCCAGCCGTGGACGAGACAATACCACCCGCAGCGGCAACACCGGGCGGGGGTAATCCCACGGTCCCGGTGACAGGTGCTCCACCACCCCCGCTACCGGTTAAGACGCGGGCTGTAGCAACACCGGCTGCACCGGCTGCACCAGCCGCACCGGTCAAGCCATTGCCGTTGTCGAAGGAAGGCCAAGCTACACTGGATGACACCGTATCGAGGTACGAGGCTACGCTACGCCGAAGCGGTGCAAGTGACGAGACGGTCAAGCGTCTAAGTAGCGAGTTCTCCGCGATGATGCGTGAACGTCTCGTAAGGACTGCACACTGATATGGTCGATATCCCAACCAGCCTGACTGTCAAGCATGACCCGGAGGGTGTACGGGTAAACCCTGATGACATAAGCAATCAGGGTGGTGATGAGGTAACTGGGTTTTTTACCGGTATTTTCGAGAGCTATCGCTATGAGAGTGCTGGGCAGACATATGCCTATAATGTACGCTTGGAAGACGCATATGCCGAGAACTCAAAGAAGTTAGAAGCTTTAGGCTATAAACCGCGTGATTTGTTTGCTAATCCGCTCAGTAGCTATTGGCACATCAGCCCAAATTTGCATGAAGCATCTACGTTTTTTCAGGGTTTGGTCAACGATGGTGCACCAGTTCCCGGTGTAGATGAACGGTATAAGGCAAAAACTGACTATGAAGCTAAAACACTAGCTGATGTTAGGTATAACGAACAGCTTATTAGCAACGCCATGTCTGAACACCCTGATGCTGGCCTTAAAACCCAGCAACAGATGCATCGTGAGGTTTTGGATAGCATAGCCAAGGACAGGACAACAGACCCACGCGGTGGCTTGGGTCAGTTCCTTGGTGGGCTTATCGGCGGTACAGCAAGCATCCTTAACCTCCGGTCCAACCCGTATGTGATACCAGAAGTGGGGTCTTTGGTATTTGGTGGCATAGGGCGAACCACTGCCGAGCGTTTGCTCTCTTTGGCCATTGTGGGTGCAGCGAGTAATGTAGTACCTAAATTCGGCGCACAAACAACGCTCAAGATGGCCGGTGTACCCCTTTCTAATGATGATTTGGTGTATAGCGGTGTGCTGGGTGCAATACTGGGTGCGGGTGGCGGCGGGTTGGGTGAATTGGCGATACGCAAGTCCGGTCGTGCTGCACTGAATGAACGTTATAGTTGGATGAGCATATCCAAGCGGCAGCAAAAAGCCGCGTTGCCAGAGGTACCGCCGCCAGCACCCGACATACCGGATGCGCCAGCCCCTAGACCGACACCCAGTGGCCTGCCAGCGGTCATAGCGGGCATGGAGGGTGCTCCCCCCGCCCGACTGCCGGGACTGCCGCCACCAGCGCCCCCAAGCAAGCTACCGGCGCTCCTAGCGGAACAGATACCGGTTCCCACCACACCTTCGACGGTCGCGGCGCGGGCAACCGCCCCGGTGGTCTATGCCTCAAAGGGCCAACGCGTTGGCCTCGCAATTCTGGACCGGGCAGAGACAGCCGCCGCCAAGGTCAGGAAGGCAGTGGACGCCGATCACGCCGCCGCGCAGATGGACGTACCCGGTGTGATGGCACAGGATTTGGTCCCGCCATCACGCCCATTGAGCAATGAAGCAACCATCATGCCTGACGTACGGGCATGGGGTGGTCCCGGTGCGGGTGATATACCTAAGTTATCATCGATATGGAAAGACGCACGTTACGAAAGTCAAGAGTCCATAGCCCGTAAGCTAGACCCTGAAACGTGGGGTCGATGGGATAGGGTAAACAAACGGCTACGCGAAGCTGAAGCTGAATTGCAGACTGCCACCAAATTCCATGAGGAAGGTCGGCAGGGTATTACGACCACGCTTGACAATCACGTGGCTGACTTACAGAAGCAATTTGATGCGGCTAAGACGACAGCAACGAAGCAGCGGTTAAACGAAGAGATAGCGGCAGCTTTGCAGCATCATGAAGACCTGAAAGCGACCAAGGCGGGTGGTACAGGACCACCGGCACCGGCTAGTCTGTCTATTACAGCGCGTGCTGAACGCGTCATGGCACAGATGGAGGCGAAGAAAGCAATATATCAGGATGTTGAGCGGTCAATGGCCCGCGCCAAGGGGCGTTGGGGCTTAAAGAAAGCTGAGCGGGATGCGTTAGAGGAACAGTTATTGCCGGGGTTACAAGAGCGGGTAAACTCACCGTGGCGGTGGCCTAAAGGGGCTAAGCGTAAACGACGCCCCAAGGGTGTGTCAAAGAACCCGTATGAGGCCAAGCTTCAGAAGGGGCCAACCACGACAGAACTGAATGCGGCGCGGGACGAGTTGTTTGCTGAGTTCAAGGCACAATACCACCAAGAGACGGACATACGAGCGGCAGAGGTAGCCAAGCCGGGTGACACACCGCAACAAGTTGCCACGAAGGTAAACGAAGCTGTACGCAAACAGATAGACGAAGTGGACGCCGAGAAGTTTTTCCAAGACGCAGGGGATTTCATCAAGTCGCTTGAGACAGTCAGCGATACGAGTAAAACGTCAGGCATAGGCGCGGCGCGTATGGCAATACCGAAGGGTGGTATGCCAAAAGGTGTGGAGCCACCTAAGCCGTCGCTATCGGCTGGTATGACGTGGGAACAGCTTATGAAGGAAGGCAAGTTTGAATTGCCTGACGGACAAGTTGTTTCGTTAAAGCAGGCTGTGGAGGATATCCATGGCGAGGAAGAGGCATTCAAAATCTTCAACAAGTGCGCGAGTACACCATAATGGCCAGTCCTGACAAGTACCTGAAGTGCATAGTGGACAATATGACTAAACTTGCTGGCTATGGTGAGGTACGCACCAACGCGGCCAAAGACGCGTATGCGCGTAATGTGGAGCGCAATCTTGCGGGTGGTATGACCGATAGCGAAGCACGACCGGAAGCAATGGCACAGGTCATGCGCTCACTTGAAAAGAAGGCATTGGAGAAAAAGACCAACCTGTTAGCTTCATCCAACCGGCTGGCTGAGGCGCAGTCGCGATTAGAACAATCGCTGACGATCAAGCAGTTATTTGGTACGGCAGCAAGTAAACTCTATCAGGGTCTGCGGGCTATGATGGAGTTTGATCCGCGTATGCCCTTGTCCAACAAGAATTTCGTGGCAATAGTCGAGACGCAGGCGCGTATCATGTTCTCAGAGTTTCGAGGCGTGATTGACGAGTTCTCGCGTAACTGGGCGGGCGTACAACGTGGTTCAGTGACTACCAGTGACATAGTAACAGAAATGATCAAGCCCGGTAGCACCAATAACAAGGCGGCTAAGGATATAGCCGAAGCAATCAAGCGCCGGGACAAGTGGGCTATCTCGGAAATGCGACGGCTTGGGATCACAGCCGACTTCAAAGAAGGTGAAGTGGTTTTCCACCCGGTTGGCTCCAAGCTGAGCAATATCGACAAGCAGGAGTTTATTGATGAAATAGAGCCACTGATTGACTGGACACGATCAGGGGCTGGTTACTACGTGCGACCAGCGGAGCGGGCTGAGTGGCTGAGCAAATACTACGATGCAGTGATTACGGGCGACTTCAAGGAAATGCCCAAGGCGTTTGAACAGACGGGTGGCGAGTTCGCGCGTCGATACCACAACGACCGGCTACTTCAGTTCAAGACCGGAGACGGCTACGCGCAAATGCACGCCAAGTACATGGATGGCTCATTTGTGGACACCATCCACTATTCCACCAACAAGCTAGCTCATAACATCGGAGTGGCGACCATATTTGGGCCAACACCGCTGCACACTGAGAAACAGATTTTGGCGTTAGCCAAGCGTATGGCACAAAAGCATACGCCCACCGGTTCAGCGGTGACGATCAGTGACAAGCTTTTGGGGCGGAACAACCCAAAGGGCATGGACAAGTATGTCCGCAAATACAACAATATAGCAGACATAGCCTTGTACCGGAACCCCATGGACCCGGAAAGCAGGCTTGGGCAAGTGACATCGGCTGTGTCCAATTTTCAAGTAGCGGCTATGCTGGGTAGCTCCAGCTTTGTGTCGGTACTGGGCGATCTTGGTACTATCATAGCCAATCGTCTGGCCAACCATGAACCAATTATCGGCGTGATAGGCGCATGGGGTAAAGCCATCATAGCCAACAAGGCGTCAAACCGGGATATGTTACTACTGGCGCACACCGGCTCAGAGTTCATGGGTTCCGGCATGATAGAAACGCGTTATGGCGTTGGACTGCAAGCCGGTACGACTGTCTCCCGATACGTGGCTGACAAGACGCTAAGGTTGGCGGGCGTACAGCGTGGTTTTACGGCGGCACGTGCGGCAGACACGCTTACCCGTGCCAAGGCTCTGTATGAAAGTCGCGCACTCAACTACAATGAACTTCGTGAGTTACAGGTACTGAAGCGTAACGACATCAGCGAAGCCGAATGGAAGCTCACCCAAAAAGCCATGGATAAGGGTGTGTATTCGCCGGTTGAGAATATCGGCATGTTTCGGCCCATGGACCACGTTGACGAGTTAGGCGCGGATTTAGTCACCAAGTGGCAACGTCTATTTTACAACGAGGGTAGACGTAGCGTGATGGAGAGTACGCTAGAAGCCCGCGCCATGCTGATGGGCAACGCGCGTATGGATACGGTCAGCGGTGCGTTGCGTGCGTCCATGGCCAAGTTTCATAACTTCTCTGTCACGTTATCGCTTAGCCTGTTTCGTACGCTGTTGGCGGCAGACAGCCCCGGCGCAGCTTTGATGGTAGCAGCAAAATGGGGCTTGGCCACGACAGCCGTAGCAGCAATGAGCATACAGGCAAGGAATTACTGGCAGGGTAAAGAATTTGCCGACATGCATGATCCCGAGTTTTGGCTGAAAGCCGTTTTGTCCAGTGGGGTCACGGGCTACTGGGGCGATCTTATATCAGGTGGTATGAGGGCCGATACTGGGCAGGCCATTGTGGGAACCCTTGGCGGGCCATTAGTCGCAATGCTTGGCGAAGCGAGTAACCTGACGATGGGTTCGGCTTTTGAGATCATGGATTTCAACGAGAAGTCGGGTAAATGGTCTATGGGCAAAGAAGGCGTTCATCTAGTTGATTTCATGCGAAACTACATGATACCACAGCCATGGTTTGTTGCGCCTGCCATGCAGCGTTACATACTAGAGCCGTTGCAGGAACAGATGGATAAGCAAACCATGCTGCACCGGTACAAGTCACGCAAGGGCTTTGCTAAGAGTTCAGGTACACCATATCGTAAAGGGTATGGACCGGGTGAAGGTGGTATTATTCCCGGTTTCCCCGGTTCTTAGAAAGGGTCAGCTATGGCCGTTTCCGACACAGACGTAGAACTTGAGTTCACCAATGTCGTAGCTGACATACCGATAACCATTGGCATTGAAACCAGCGGTATAGCCGGTGAAGTGTATGTCGAGTATGGTACGCTTCCTGTTGGTTCGCGGCCAACGGCTACACAGGGTTTGGACTATACAGTCGATTTTCCTCTGGATGGTAGCCTAGCTGATTTCACGATCACGCCAACAACGGAGTTGATAGACAAGCTTGCTATCGATGGTGTGAACGTCATATTCGTTGGGCGCTCTTTGCAATATACCACCGATTTTGACTATGATGACGCGTTTGTACGACAGAAGATAGTGGACGAGTTTGATCGTACGATATTCAGATTTCAGCAACTGGCTGTCAGACCGGGGCCGATTGGGCCGGAAGGGCCAATGGGGCCACCCAGCACGGTTCCCGGCCCGACAGGCCCGCAGGGGCCGCAAGGCGTGCAGGGGCCGCAGGGCGTTCAGGGGCCGCAAGGCGTGCAGGGGCCGCAAGGTCAGAAGGGTGATATCGGCAACACTGGCCCACAGGGGGCGCAAGGGCCACAGGGCGCGGCCAGCACGGTTCCCGGCCCGACAGGCCCGCAGGGAGCGCAGGGTCCGATAGGCAACACCGGGCCGCAGGGACCGGTGGGTCCGACAGGCTCACAGGGTCCGGTAGGACCGGGCGGCACGGCAATCACCACGGTGGGCGACGGACCACCGGCAAGTCCAACGCTGGGCCAACTATGGTGGGAGAGCGACACCGGTCAGATGTACATTTACTACAACGATGGCACATCCGCTCAGTGGGTGTCAGCGTTTGTGCCAGTGGGTGGTGCCGGTCTTACGTTCAACACGTTGCCAACTAATGCCGCCAACGATAGCGCCGCCGCTTCGGCGGGCGTGCCGCTTAATGGCGTGTATCGTAATGGCTCAGTCCTGATGGTGAGAACGGTATAGCCCCATGGCTTATAATTTCCCCGATAATCCTGTACAGGATCAGGAGTTCACACCACCGGGCGGTAATCAGCCAACGTATATTTGGCAATCGCCACGCTGGATCATAAAGGGCGTCCCGCCAGCCAATAGCGGTGGCATTGTTGACGCCCCCAATGATGGGCAGCAATACGGCCGACAGAGCGCCGGTTGGACGGTAATCGTAGCTAACCCAACATGGACGACACTCTCAGGCAAGCCAGCGACGTTTCCGCCAACGCTACCGATTTTGGAAAGTGATGTCACCAATCTCGTCAGCGATCTGGCTCTGAAGTCTCCACTGGCTTCACCGGTATTTACGGGTGATCCAAGAGCGCCCACACCAGCACCCGGTGACAACGACACGTCAATTGCAACGACAGCATTTGTGGCTGCGGCGACGGGCAATAGCGGCGTGGTGATTTCAGACACACCACCCGCAGCGGTACAGGGTAAGCTGTGGTTTGATAGCGTCAGTGCTCAGTTGTATGTCAGCTACAACGATGGGAACAGTTCTCAGTGGGTAGTTGCGGTCAGCAATTCACCCGACTTGTCAAAATACGTCGCCAAGGCTGGCGACAACATGAGTGGCGATCTGGCGATCTTCAAAGTCTCGCCAGCGTTGGTGTTGAAC
>Ga0247677_1000006_pt1 | contig 32760 bp, 61 predicted proteins | sample CNK18_metaG_FD_182796 | JGI IMG/M metagenome (GOLD analysis project Ga0247677, IMG submission 182796) | Soil microbial communities from Purdue University Martell Research Forest, Indiana, United States - CNK18 | ecosystem: Environmental > Terrestrial > Soil > Temperate forest > Bulk soil... | reverse complement strand
GTTTGGAAGGCCGATGGGCTGGAGGAATCGACCCACCCCGGCCTCGGCCGTCGCATGGTCTATTGCCTAGTCAGGCAGATCGCCACTATCGACGTCTGAAGGCGGCGGCCAACCGTTACCCACAGGACAGGGCGGTGCATTGGGTGCGACCTCCGCCGTCGGCCCTGTGGGTGAGGGCGGTGCCACCGCAGGAGGGGCATAGGGCTGCCACGGGATCTGCCCGACCTGGATCATGGGGTCGAGGATGTACTGTTTCATTAGTCGTAGTCCTTCTTGATGAGGCCGGGCCACTTGCCAGGCATGACGTCTTCCAGCACGTCAGCGGGTGTGAGCGGCGCGGGTGGTTGCGGCGGTCGACTAACGGGCGGTGGATTCATCGGGCTCGCGGGTGTCTTGGCCATACTCATGGTTCCTTATGACTGAGTGACGCGTGGTCGGTCCGTCTCTTGCGCCCATTGCGCTTGGTCTGGATGCGGCGGGGTACCGGGCAGCACGTATTCGGCAAGTCCGGTTTTCACCAACAAGGCCGCAGTACGTGCATCCTTCTGCACGATCCATCCACGCATGCACAGACCGTGAATCGGCCAGTCCATCAGAAGGCGGATCGTGGGTGTGGGTAGAGGCGACCACCAACCCTGTTGTCGCGATCTCATGCGGTCCTCTTCTGTGCAAATTCAATAGCTAAATCGCCTTTGCACGCTGCGAATCGCGCACGTCCTTCAGCAGTCAGGCGACTTAAGAAGTCAAGCGTGATACCTCTCTGCTGGTTACAGGCAGCACATGAGAACAAGAGATTCTGACGAATATTATTACGACGATTACGATCAAGATGGTCTACGTGTGCATCAACCCATGCGGTCTCTTTCCCACACCATTCGCACGCATGAGGACCAGGACCGATAGCGTTATAGAGCACAAGCCTATGCTCCATGACTAAACCATCGCGGACACGCGCCAGTGGATGATCGGGACGTAACAGCACAAGATAACCGTTACTGGTCTGATGGCGTCCCTTACGTTTCGGTAAGTCTGACTGACCACCGCGATAAATGCGGATGTAACAGGTGTCGCATAGCACAGGCCCTTTGTGACTACGAACGCGTCGAACGCATCCTGCAATTGAACATTCAGGTCCGTTTGTTTCGCGTGCGGCCCTTAATGATAATTGATGGGAGACTCTGCATTCCTTCCCACAATGAACTGGAAATCTCCCTCTGAACCCAGAAGGAATAACGAACGCATCACCGCACGTTTTACACGTTCGTTGGTACATAGTTTTTCTCAATCGTGGCGGCCTTCCACGTATTACACGCAAGGCAGGCCGACATTAAATTCGTCTCATCCCACATGGATCCGCCCTGTCTCAGCGGAATCGTGTGATCGACGCATTCGGCGGGCGTATCGAGGCCGTCTTTCGCACATCGACTGTGTACCGTATCGCGCGTACCATCCGCGCGTTCGCCACAGAACGGATGTTGCTGTCGAAAGGCCGCGGCGTAGGTGGCCCAGCGAGACGTATAGCCGCGCTGTTGCGCCGTGCCACGTGCCTGATCGGCGTGGCGTGCATGGGTGGCACAGCGGCCTTTCGGCACGAGCGTCGAACACCCCGGTTGCGCGCAATATCGCATTAGTGGTCCTCGATCTTCACGATGACCGAATATTCCTTTTCCTGCGACGGCGATTCGTTCGTGACGCCCTTGACGGCCACGGTGTACCGATCACCGCGTGTGGCGGTCGTCGCGAGTAATCGCGCTTGCACTTTCCGATTCGCGGCGATGAGCCCCACGTTGTCAGCGGTCAACAGCGTCGCGCCATTCTGCTGAATCGGCGCGATGGTGAAGATGTAACTGGACAACGTCACGCCGACGGCCAGATTCAACGCGTCAAAATCGAAAATCACGATGCGCTTATCCGACGGGTCCAAACTCACCAAATCGCCTGGCAGCACGATTTGCGTGCTCATACCTTCACCGAGTCGTCGTCCACAGGGACGAGCACGACCAGATCATCCGCGGGAATGAGGACGACGTAATCCGGGATACCCGCATACGGCAGAAAGATGATCGGGCCGACGAGGCCGGCATAACCCTGCCCGAAATAGGGCGCTCCGAACCAATTGGCCCCGAACATGGCCTACTTCAACGCCTTCAGCGTCGCGATGATGTCCATGATGGATTCCTTGTAGTTCGCGATCGCAAATTGCTGATATTCCTGATTGCGACTCGTAATGTCCGGACGCAGCGAATAGCCCCAGGTCGCCTCGAAATGGCAGTTGAATCCGGTCGGGTTGTGCGCGATGTCCGTGTGCGGCGCATTCCCCGCACGCCAGTCTTTGCTCAGATAGTAAAACCAGAACTCACCCATCGGCGGCCACTGGTGCGTCGGATCGCCATAGGCGCGACAACTCCCCCAATGCGGCACGATGATCTGACAGGTGCCGTTCGGCACAAGGACACGATAGAGCTCGTTGCAAAAGGCGGTGCGCTCATCTTGCGTGAGATGCTCGACGAAGTGACTCGCATGCGCTTCCGCCACAGAGTGATCCGCCCACGGCCACGGCGTCTTCCGGAGATCCACAACATGCTTCACGGCCCCATCGAAGGCAATCGCATCAACACCTTCGAAGCCCTCACGTGGATGCGGACCGCACCCGAAATCGAGCTTCAGTGTCGGGGCTTCAACGGCCGTGATTTTCTTCGCTGCGGAGGCGCGTCCCATAATCCTCGCTTACGTGATGTAGGCCGCGACAATCGCCGCGACTACAGTGTTTCGGATGTCTTGCATGTTCGTTTTCTGCGTGCCGGACATCACCGCCCAGCCATCAAAGATTTCTTGTGTGCCGACCTGTTGAATGTTGCCGACGAGATCCTTGTAGAGCATGTTGAACGCGATGTTCAACCCGATGATCGTCGTGTTGTCCACGTCAATCACAGGGTTCACGGAAATGACTTTCGCACCGATCGCCGTCAGATTCTTCGCCATTGCACACTCACCACATGACGTCATTGACGCTATCGTAGTGACCCACGGTCACCGAACAATCGATCGCACACCGATAGCCGTATTTCCTAAAGTCTGACCAGGCGTACAAATCCTGCGTGGCGCAGCCGTCTTTGCCGGCCAGCGTCTTAAACCACGGCTTTCTGAGTCTGGCATCCTTGAACATCGACAACCGCCACAGGTTGAAGCCCATCCCGGTCCCGCAACATTCCACGAGCTGTCCCGGCACGGGCAATTGCGGGCGGAAGTTCACGACGGGGTCATGCGGGTCGCCCCAAATTTGCGCCACCCCGCCTTCGCCCTTTGTGAAGTACAACCCGCCGATGTTGCAGAACTCGGGATGCGCTTCCATCTGCTCGATCAGTTTCAACACGCCATCAGACGGCGGCGCATTATCGTGCTCGAGCGTCAGGACGTATTCCCACTGCGAGAGGTCGGGATGCGCGAGGATCTGTTCAATCGCCGTCGAGTAGGCGTCGCCGACTTCCATGCCCTGCGCCAGAATCCGCACCACGCCATTATTCGGGGCGAAGGCGATGTTCCAATGGGCGAGCGCGACCTTGGCTGGAATCATCGCGGCGGCCGGCAGAATGACGATCACGCGCTGCTTCTTCCAACTCGCGCCCTTGAGCAAGCGGGCACGTGTCGCATCAGGGGTCGCATTGTGGGCGCCGCCAAAGTCTTGAATGATCAGTTCCGGCTTCACGTTACGTGATCCTCATGAATTGGAACGGCATCAACGGATGCGACGCACTCGACGTGATGTTGCTGAAATCCAACGAGGCCGTCGTCCCGATCGCATTCGTGCTGAAACTCCCGTGACCCAGCTCGTATTGCACGGAATTGGCCGTCACTTGTCCCATCAACGGAATCGCGGAGTTAATCTGCGACATCACCACCATGCTGTTCGACATCCGCAGTTGCGTGAAGGCCGCGCCCGATCCGCCGGTGGAGGTGGCCGAACTCGCCCCGACCATGACCCAGTAATTGCCCGCACTCAACAAGGTCGCAAATGGGATGTCGAGATGCTGGAGTCCGGTGAAGCGCGTCAAGCTCAGTGACCCCAAGCTGTAATTACTCAGCGACGTCGTCACGCCGGTCGTAAACTGCGAGGTGTTCCCGGTCACAGGATGCGTGATGGACTGCGATAACGTCCATTGCGAGCCGTTCGCGTTCGCGGACAAGCTCCACATCTGGGTCAGGCCCACCGAGCTCGAGAGATACGCTTGCAGACTGTTCGAACTCGCGCCAGTGCCCTTGGTGTACACCACCATGAACAGTGTCGACATCACGGAACACGAGCCCGTCGCGTTCGCCGTCGTCGCGATCGAGGTGGTATTGGTCACGCCGAATGAGTGCAAGAACCGAACGTAGCTGGCCGACACATCGTTATAGAGCACCAGCGGTTGGATATACGACGTGCTCCCAGACACCGACTGGGTCTGCGTCTGGTTCAGATTTTCCGCCGCAGCATTCTTCCAATAACTGAGCGGCGGTTGCCCGACGATGACCAGGGTATGACTGCCGTTGTTGGACGTGATCTGGCTCAGGGTGATGTCATTACTGCCCTGGAGCCAGTACGTGCCGACTTGGCTCCCGGTCGTCCCCGTCGTGTTCCCCGCCGTCGAAATGCCCAACCCGCCAATCCCGGCGTGTCGGTGATCTTCCGCCGCCCATCGTGTCACCGTCCCCACGGAATTAGCCGACGCGACCGGCGTGACCGTCGTCGCCGTGCCGACCGTGCTGTAGGTACTGACCGATCCGGTGATCGTCGACCCGTTGAGGCCAAACGAGAGGCCGTTCGAATTACTGAAGACGACCGAACCCAGATTCCCGCTCGTGGTGCCGGCGGAGAAGTTCACCGGACTCGGCGCAGCCGTCCCGCCACTGATGATGATCGAACTATTGCTGTAGCCGACCGAGACGTTGCCCGCGCCGTTGAAGCTCAGTGTCCGTGCATCGAAGGTGCTGCTCGAAGATTGACCGGTCGTATTCCCGACAGCATAGCCACCAACGGTCTGATTGCTCTGGGCAGCCACACTAGCGCTGACGGTTTGGCCGTTGATCGAGAACGAGACCCCGTTCGCGTTTGTGAAGCGCACCGTCCCGGTCGAGATCGAGTTCGCGCCGTCGTAGACCGCCGCAATCAGCGACTGCGTCTGCACGGTTTGGGCCGCGTTGCCACTGAGCCGGATGTATTGCGTCGCCCCATTCACGCTCGAGGAAATCGTGATGTTCCCCGCGTTGGAGAAACTGACGGTGCCCGACGTGTACGAGGCGTCCGAGACAATGATCCCGCTGATGCCCGTCTGGGCGCCACCGACCGTGGGACCGCTCACCCAGAGGGTGTTCGGTCCACCACCCGCTGTGCTCTGCGAAATCGTGATGTTGTTACTACCGGCAATGACCCAATCGATCCCCGTGGACAATCCGGTATTCCCGGCCGTATTGCCCGTGTTGCTCGCACCGAGTCCCTTGATCGCAGATTGATTCGTCTGCGCCGCTGCCGAGATCGTGACCGTCGATCCATTCCCCGACAGCGTGATGTTGTTCCCGCCGTTGAGGAACAGGGTGGCGTTATTGCTGGCGTTGAACGTCGTGGTCCCAGCGGTGTTCCCGCCGAGCGTCAGCGCCAGATACTGCGTTGACTGCGACGTCAGCGCGGTGGTCACCCAGGCCGGATGTTGAATCCAGACCGTGTTGGGGCCACCGCCGACGGTGGACTGCGAGAGTGTGATCGAGTTCGACCCCGCCAGCACCCAGTCGATCCCGGTCGAGAGACCCGTATTGCCAGCCGTTTGTCCGGTGTTGCTGACGCCGAACCCTTTGATCGCGCTCTGGTTCGTCTGAGCCGCGTTGCCACTCAGGCGGATAAACTGCGTCGCGCCGTTCACCGAAGAACTAATCGTGATGTTCCCGGCGTTCGAGAAACTCACCGTCCCCGAGCTGTAGGTCGCATCCGAAACGATGATCCCCGAGATCCCCGTCTGGGCGCCGCCCGCATTCGCGCCGCTAATAGTGACGGACTGCCCGTTCTGGCTCAGCGTGATGTTGTTGCCGCCCGCGAAGATGACCGTCCCAGACGACACCAGGGCCAAGACGCCCGCGGTATTCCCAGAGAGGCTCACCGCGACGAGGTTCTGCGTCTGCACCGTCTGCGCAACGGGCGCCGCGACCGAGATGTCGACGCGCTGCCCCGTGTTTGAGTTGACCGTGACACCGCCGCCGACGCCCGAGAACGTGACCGAGCCCGAGGTGTACGTGGTGTTCGAGGCCGCGATGCCACTGATCCCGGTCTGCGCCCCGCCGACGTTCGCCCCGCTGATCGTAATCGTGGCGGACACGCCATTGATCGACTGGCTGAGGGTGATGTTATTCCCACCCGCAAAGAGCATGCGGACGCCATCGCCGCTCACCACACCCGTGGTGCCAGACGTGTTACCGATATTCGACATGCCCAGCGTGTCAGAGCCCGCCGTCACCGTCGGGACGGTATACGACCCCGTGACGGTCCCGGCGTTGAGACCGAAGGCTAGACCATTGCTATTCGAGAACGTCAGCGCGGAGAGCAGGGCGGACGAGGCGCCTGCGGAGACCTTGATGTTCGACAGCGTGACGGCATCCGACTGCATCGCCGTGGTGAGGTATGCACCAGGGCTTTGATAGTTGGTGGCCACCGTCGCCGTCACCACAGACCCGGTGAGACCGAACGTCACGCCGTTACTGTTGTTGAAGGTGAGGGCGGAGAGATTATTACTGGTCGCACCGGCGCTGATGTTGACGGCTGAGATCAGCCCCGCCGTCGAGGGAATCGACGTCTCGAGGTCCGTGACGATCTTCGCGGTAATCGACGCGGCGATTTGATCCCCGACCAGAATTGCCCGTGCTGAGGAGCCTTCCTGGGTGCGAACAATCGTCCAGTTGTCGCCCGTCCCCTTGGAGGTGACGCGGATAATCTCCGCGTTGGTGCTGATCGGCTGTTCCGTGGTCGGCCAGACCGTGCAGTTAAATGGCGCGGCCGGAAATAGCGCACCTGTACCCGCACTGACCGACAAGGTCGTGCCAGACGACGCCGGAGACGGGGCGATGGCAATCGCGCTATAGGCGAAGTTTTTGTGCGCGTCAAAGGCCATTTAGTTCGCCACCAACACAAACGGCGGACCACCCGCCCCGGTGGGAATCGTGTCCGCCATCCAGTCGTCCAATTCAGCACCAGACCCGATGAACGCAATACCAGGCTGTCCCGTCGCATAGTTGGAATCCGTCTGATTCGTGCCGACCTGCACGCCGTTGACGTAGACCTTGAGCGTCGTGCCAACGATCTCCAGCTTCAGCGTATCGCCTGAGGCGATAGACCCGATGCCGCCTTGCAGGTTTGTCCTGACGCCGTTGTCGATACGCTGGAGGTCAATAGCAAGACCGTCAATCAGCGCGACGTACCCGTTTTCCGCTGCCGCCGTGACACCGACCATCCGCACGGTCGGACCCGCATAGTTCGAGGCGTTGACCGCTTTCGCCTGCGAGTACTGATCGGCAGTAAACGTATCGCCATCCCACTTCGCCGCTGCTTCAGACCCGCCCGTCGCCGCGGCCCGAACCGTGTTCGGCGTGCCGCCGCCAGCACCTGATATTTCGCAGTGGAGGTCGGAAGCCCTCTGCTCCGTCCACGACGCGTTATACGTGTGGAGCTGGGTACCGCTCGTTCCCGTGAAACTGTCCGTAGCGGGAAGGGCCATGTCTTAGAAGGTATCCCCACCGAACGCCAACCCGCCAGGCAGAATCTGATCCGCCACAATCACCAGGGCCGCACGAATCAGCGTTGTGCCGGTGATCGTCGATACATCCGCCCCCATCGACTGCGCCGCCTGCGTCAAGGCGGTGCGAGCATTCACGGGCAACTGATTGATCCGCGTGTCCAACGTGGCCCCACCGGCGAACAACTGGCCAAACGTGCCGCGGAACCGCTGCATAAACGTGATGATGCGGAGCACGCGACTGAGGCACTGGCGGTACGTCAACGCCGTTGTGACCCAGTCGGCCGGGATGTTCCCGGCCTCCAGCTTCGTCTGGATGGTGTTCAGCGCCAGCGCGGAGACGTTCGCGTCGATGGGACTCGGCACCGCCAGCACGTCCGGCTGAGACGTCAGCGTGGTATGGTCCTGCGCCGTGAGGTTTAGCGCCAGAATGAAGACGTTCTCGAGCCCATAGTCCATCGCCTGCCAGGGGCCGACGTTCCAGCCGACGCCGAGGGCACCGGGATCGGTGTATTTGGGGAAAATGCCTTGAACCCCGCCGCTATCGACCTTGGGCACCACGTAGTAGCGCATCTCAGCCCACGCCGATGTCGAGAACAGCAGCACTGACAGAAGCGTCAGTACCAGAGGCCGCGCCAATCGCATCACATATCTCCTGTGTCACCACGCCCACTCCGCTTATACTTGACGCATGTACGACCCCGCCACCGTCACGGCCGCCGGCCTGATGCTCGTCGGCCTCGTGATCGCCATCATCAGGGCCGATCGGTCCGCCTTCCATCCCCCCACCGACGACGAACACGAGGAAGACGTCTCCACGTTCGGCCGCTAAGCTCACGCCGGCACCACTTCCGTCACCGTCGTCCCGTCGTGAATCTGCCAGCGCTGTTGGAGGACACCGCCGACGCTCTGCTGCGTGACGTTGACGTTGACGGAGACCCATCCGTCCGGCGGTGGCGGCGTCGGCCCTGTCGAAACGACGAGTGCTACCGCACTATTCACCGTCACGACCGCGCCGCCGGAGGGCGACTGACTGACCACGACGCCGGCCGGTACGTTGGGATCTGCAGCCGTCGTGACGCTCCCCATCAGTCGCGCGGCCGTGAGTTTCTGCAGGGCCGCCGCTTGCGAGAGTCCGACCACCGTCGGCACGCCCGTCGTGTCAGGAGGAGGTGGCGGGGGAATGCTCGGCCCGACCGTGATCGGCAGGGACAGCACCGACGAGATCGATTCCCCATTCCGTTCCTGCCGCCACCGCAGCAGATTCTTGTGCGTGCCTGCTCCCATCGCGGCCGGATCAAAGACCACGGGCATGTTCGGCACGCCGAGCACACCCGCCGCCACCTGGTTCAGCAGCGTCCCTTCGTTCGGCGGAATACTGGGCGGCGTCCCGTGGAGGTTCGCATCCAGGATCTGCTGGAACAGACCGTTCGGGAGCTGATCCTGAAAGGGCGACGTATAGTTGTAGAAGTTGACGGGCACAGACCACGGCACATCGATCGGCAGGTCCGGGAACGGGAGCGGCCCGTTGACCTCCATCACCATCACGCCAAACGACGTGCCGCCGAGCGTCTGCGCACTGCCATCCGTGATCGACTGGTTCGAAATCGTCACCCGTGAGCTGAGCACATGGCCCGGAACCCCCTGCTGCGACGGCGCCTGCTCCGGCACGGTCGTATCGATGGCCGAGAAGACGTCCACGACGTGCTCTACTTCCAACAGATCCTTGTTGGCGCCAACGGCTCGCGCATTGAAGAACGACGACGTCCAGCCATGCAACGGGAACATCCCAATGCTCCCGAGCCACGGCTGCTGGCCAAGGAAGAAGTTCAGCGTGGCCTTCCCGCTCCACTGCGCCAGCCCTTCCGCCATGCCCTGCATCAGCGGCGGTGTCGAGGTGCCGGTATCATCCCAGATGACCGATTCGACGTGCCGCCCGAAGAACTGCCCGATGACGCCGTCGAAGTCGTGCAGCTTCAGCGTGAAGGGCACCACGAGTCCGGTCGCGGAGGTGATTTCCCCGCTCTTCGGAAACTTCACCGCGACATGCAGATGCCCCGCCTTGATTGGATCGCTGGCAGGCCACCAGCCCTGCGACTCGAGCAGCGGCCAATCCGACCCGTCGTCCTTGTAGTCAGTCTTCTGCGGATGTCCGTGGATCTTCATGAATCCTTAATCAGAATAGGCAGCCAGCACGGCGCCCGCCCCAAAGAGCACCAATACGGCGATGATCTCCAGCCGATACGCCACCACGATCTGCAAGACGCGGAAGAGCGGCCAGCCAGCCGGTGTCACGGTCTTACTTCAGGTCTGACGCCGAGACCCCACTGAACACGCCGGCCACGATGTCGTCGAGATGCTTTTCCTGAAACGCGATCTCGGCTTCGGCATTCTTCAACATCGCCCGCATCGCGGCGTGCTGGCTGTGGAAAAAGGCCCGCAGCCGACCTTCCTGGGTGTCCGCGGCCGCCATCGCCTTCGCCACGTGCTGCTTGTGAACTTCTTTTATGTCTTCCATGACTGCTCCTTGAGGACGGATCACGACTGATCGTAATGGTCCAGTGGAGAGTGTGAGGCCGAATGGATCAGGCGGGACGTGAGGAATCGAATATATGCGTGAGTTGCACGACACGACGGCGCTTGCGTTCGACCGATTGCTTCACGCGACAGGCTGAGCAACGGAAGAATCCGCGGGCGTCTTCCCCACAGTCGACGCACAGGCCCAGCGCTTTGCGTCCGCGACGAACGGCTTGCCATGCAAGTTCGATCTCGGTATCACAGTGTGGGCAGCGCATCAGTCCTCGATCGCCCAATGGATGTGCCTAGCCGCTGTGCTGACATCACGCCAGATGTGTAGATGCCACTGTGTCGGCCACAGACGCCAGTACACAATGGATTGCCGCATACTCATCGGTCTAGCGCCTTGATCGCCGTGAGTGCATCCGAATAATCACGCAGATGGGTATATTCCCGAGGTGGTAGTGCGAAGTCGACTTCTTTGACCGCTTCAGCGTCGGCGGCGCCGCGGGCGTTCCAGACCTGACACATGACGCTGAGAACAAAGGCCGCAGCGCCGTCCCGATCCATCGTGTCGCTGAGTTTGTCGATCAGCGGAAGGGCGTACTGAATCTTGGCGGCATCGAATGGTTCCAAAGGCTCCCTTGTTCCCGGCGTCAGCATCACCGGCTGGGCGTCGCTCCCATCTACTACTCGCCCGCCCTCTTGGAGATAGCCGCGGCCAGCAGCCTTCCCGTCGTTCCAGACCTGACGGAGCGCCTCGATCAGCGGAAGCGTCGATACGCCAACGCGAATATCTAGCTGAGCGCCGAGATCCTGTGCGATTTGTCCGAAGTCTGGTTCAGTCATGGGTGCTCCTGAGAGGAGGAAGACGCCAACGCCGCTTCGAGTTCATCGAGGCACAGCCCAATTCCCTTACAAATGCCTTCTTCGTAACTCAACGGCGGATGTGACAGTTCCGCACGCTCGCGCCACTTCGCAATCAACTCCCGCAGTGCGGGCGGAGGAGCAGAGGAGACCTCAGCCAACAGCGCGACGAGTCCTTTGTGGGCCTCTACAGCAAACTCCGAGATGTTGATCGTCATCTGGTCTGGGTTCGGATCGTGAGACACCGCCCAGTTCAACTGAACCAGCAACGGTTTCAGTACTAATTCAGCCAGCCTTGATTCCAGTGGGGGCCTCGCGGGAGACGAGACCTCAGCCGCCATATAGTTGTTCAGAATCGCGGAATCAATCGCACGCAGCCCATCGCCCTTCATCTTCTGCACCGCCGCAATGGCGACTCTCCGGTCGATGGTGTTGTTGTCGCCGTAGCGGTTCGGTAATTCCAGCAGCACCGTCAGCAGTGTGTCAGCCACGGCCCTGAACGCAAATTCAGCCGCATCTCTAATCGGAAGCACTCGCCCCGCGTCCTGTTGGGGAGACGAGACCTCAGCCCGCAAGCGTTCGATTTCCGCGAGCACGGCATTCAGCGTTTGATGAATGATGAGCCTGGTAACGTCTCGTTTATATTCCAGAACGAACGCCTCGATGCGCTCCAGTGGGCTCGCGGGAGACGAGCGCAGGCCCTCAGAGAGAGATTGATCAGTCATGGCAGAAACACTCCACTTGCGAAAGGTCATCCGACATTTCTGGAAACTGTGGCGCCGCCAGCAAGTCGGCATAGGTCGGCGCGTCGGAACGAAACCGCCCACCCGTCCGCTGCTCCTGTTCAATCCACCACGCCGCGAGATCCGGACGATCCCGCATGATGCCGCTGCGAAGACTCACGCCTTTCAGAAAGCACAAATCACAATTACCCTCATGCTTCCGCAACTGAAGATCGAAAGGTTGCGCCCGCCAAAATGCCGCGATGTCGGCTTCCGTAATCGCCGCCTCATGTAAGGGAAACACACTTGCCCACGGTTCCGACCCATCGGCTTCGCGCTGGCGTGTGCGACTCACCCGGCTCGCTTCATCGGCCCGGAAGCCCACCACGTTCGTCCACGTCTCATAGCCGAGCCCTTCCATGAACGTCCGCATCGGCACGATCTTTAGTTCACTCGTGCAGAACCGCATGACGGGATTGGGGAGAAACTTCCGATCAGTAATCAGTTGCGTGAAGTGGCCGGGCCTGAACACCGTCCGAATCCCAATGCCCCATTCCCGCCTCACGTCCGCGATGAACTTATAGGTTTCCTGGCGCTCTTGGCCCGTATCCGCAAAGATCACATAGACCTCCGGCCGCAGTCCCACGTCGAGAATCCGCCGCAGCATGTAGCCGCTCGTGCGCCCCCCACTGAACGAAATCACGGCTGGACCGTCAATCTCGAAGGGATTGCTCAAACTACTTCTCCCTGTGGGGCGACGGAGGCCCGAGGAGGCAAAGGGTTAGAAGAAGAAGAAGATTTCACGCGCGTTCACCGTCAGTGTGACTCGCACGTTGCCCTACCGCATCGGCCGACTGTGGTTGTTCGCATGTATTTGCCGGATACGAGTTCGCGGCGACGTTCGCCATTTCGCGGAGCTGACCCGCAATCGGATCAAAATCGATCCGATATTCCCCTCGCCACGGCTCGCCGCCCGTCCAGAATTTATCGGCTGGGACGTATTGCTGATGCCGCGCCACATGCCCGTTGACGACGCATGTCGGGCGGAAATTACCATCGCCGTCTGAGTAGAATCCGGTCCAGCGAGAGCATCCAAGTGAGCCGGACTGTTGCCATACGGCCAACATGTCCTCAATCGCAATCGCCTGCGCTCGCGTCAGGTTGTGGATGAAAATCTCCAGCGTCATTTTGTCGTCTCGCGTCTTCATTCGGTCACTCCACTTCGATGCTGGCTGCGGTAGGGCCATGGGTCACTTGGTCCATCCGGTAAACGCGCGTCAAAAGCTCTTTTCGTGCTTCGTCTAATCGAACCTCCAATAGTGCCGTAAACTCGTCAAAAGACAGCGCTTGTTCGATCGGTGAGAACACGAGGTAGTAGCGGAGAGCGTCACTCAGTCGTTCAGCATCAGCCATGTTTTTCCTCGCAATTCCCTTCGCGTTTCATCAGCTCCAACGCAACCAACTCGGGCCATGTGAAACCCGTGCTAACATCAGCCCAACGCCGCGTTAACCGACGCTTGGTCATAAGGCGCGGCGACGTTCCACGACAATTCTCACAACGAATCGCTGGCCTTCCACGGCCGCTGTATTTGAATCGTCGGTCACACGACACACACCGCGGTAACTCCGGCGCCGGTCTGGACACACGTCTCGTCATCATCGAATCGCTCCTACGGCCCTCAGAGCCGCTTCTTCTGTCCGCGCCGTCACAACCGGCCACCCCACCGCCGAAGTCTCGCCCTGCGCAATCGTCGCGCGTCCCTTGGCGGTTTTGACCTCAATCAGAAACACCGTGCCGCGATAGAACACCAACAAGTCCGGTGCGCCTTTCTCGGAGATCCGAATCACCGAGGCGCCGACCTTCCGCAAAGCTGCGACAATGGCTTTCTCGTTGCTGTCTCTGCGCCTCGCCTGTCCCACTCGGGCCATCTAGGACGCCCGCTCTCGGGCCACAGAATCATCCGTGACACGCACTTTGGCGATGGCGTAGCCAGCGACTTCCAGGTCGCCGTTGTATTTCTCCGAATACCGCGCCTTCAGTTCGCGCTTCGTGAGTGCGTATCCAAGGAACACGGCAGGATGTCCTTGTGCGGCGACGGCGATGTAGGCCGTAAACGCTCGCGGCTTCGTGTATCTCATGAAGCCAACTCCCGCGCCTGATTTCTATAGTGCTCGCGCTTCCAACTGAGGCATTCCCACGCCCGCCGCGCGACCTCCGCGGGACAAATACCCGTCGCCAGCAGTTCAATCGTCGCGTCATCGAAGTCCATGGTGTAGGTCGTTTCCCCTTTCGGCACGAGGATCGCTTCGTCCTTCACGAGATCGGGGATGCGCGGTTCATCGAATAATTTCAGCTTCTTCACTGCTTCGCCTCCGATCCCCGCCTCTCCCCAGCCCGTAAGGCCACCACGCCACGGCTCGGGTGTGTCACGAAGCCTTTGGTCTCCAGATCGCGAATCAGATTGAAGAACGTCGCGCGGTCGATCCCCATTCGTAGGCGCAATGCGCCAGAAAACCACGTTTTTCGCGTAGCTATGACGGCGAGGACACGCTGCCGCAACGGTTCACGGCTTTCGTATTTCCACGGATTCACGGTGTGGCCGGCGGGTTTCACATGACTGAGATCCCGGACTTCAGGCTCCGGGATGCAGAGGTAACGATCTTTGTGAGCCCCACACCACACAATCTCGTACTCCATCAGCGCCCCCACCGGCTCATCGGCTTGCGTTTCGCCGCGATTGTTTCCGCATCTTCCGGCGTCGGCGCCAGTTTCTCCTGGAACTGCCGGCCCTTCGGACACCAACACGGCACCCCATAGTCGTGCGGGCCATGCTTCGGTCGTGGCCCCTTCGTCACCGGATTCGGGCCGCACGTCGCATCACCGGGACACCACCGCATCTCCAGTCCGTAGTCGCGGCAATTCGCACAGGCGTCGTGCCACGGTTCCGTCCGGTCTTTCGGCTTCGGCCAGGAGTCCTTCAACACCGGCACCAGCGCGTTGTCGAGTTCCTCGCCAGCGAGGCCACCAGCCTTCAATTCGTCACGCATTTTGATCGCGGCGGCGACGATGGTACCGAGCGAATCCTTCACGCGGCCCCCTCAACTTCACGCAACCGGTCGTCACACCACGACGCCATCGCGGCGAACTGGCCGATCGTTCTTGACCCGGATTGCGCGAACGGTTCCTCGCATTTCAGGAATACGACGGCCAGCCGCTCGAGCCGCTCGTTGTCCCAGACTGCGCACAATTCACAGGCTTTCGGGTAATCGAGCGCCGGCTTCGGCAGATACCGAGCCCCGCGACGATGCAGCGGATACAGCACGGCATACCGCTCTAAGAACGCACCGGCTCTGTCCGCGAGGTCCGGATCAGTCGTGCCGTTCATTGGCGGTTCTTTTCTTTCTGAAGATCTAAAAGAAGAAGAACCCACTCCACGTAGAACTTCTGCGGAAGTTCTCGACGTGTTCGTATGTTCGTTCGCGCGAACAGACGAAGAACGAACGCGAGCAGCGGACATACGCTCTTTGGCTTCGTTGCGCTTCCGTGAAATCGTGTCGCGGCTGTCGTTCCATTCAAGGTAGTCGTGGACACGCCAGCCGTTCTCTGCCGACTCCCACAGCCGTCGAGCTACCAATGCGGCTGCCGACTTCCGCCCGTTAGCCGGCACCGCATCGGCTGTAATGAAGCCGTCGGTTAGGTGGCTCTGACAGTGGCTCATCCCCCAAATCCAGACGTGGAATGGATCGCGCCAGTCGAACATCCCGACGATTTTCGGATGTCCCATCGCGCCGTCGTGGATGCGGACCCAGGCCATCTACGGTCTCACCTCAAAGCTCAAGGGCTGCTGTTCTGGTGGTTGCGGCGAACTCGGCATCCACGTCAGACACGTCTTCCCTGACTGATCGCACTTCCGCTCCACCCCATGCCGCACGACCCCGATCTTCTCCATCTCGGTCAACCGGGGCCGCACCCCGTTGATGTCGATCCGCAACGAGCGATACCCCGCCTGAATGAACGCCAACAGCTCTGACGCCGTGGGCCAGTACCGCTTCCTGTCGAAGAACCGCTGGAGCTCGTCACGGACGAACTGCTCACGTGGTTCCAGCGTGGGGCGGATGTCCTGGTGATAGACCCGAGCAGCGGTGGCGGCTTGTCTCATGGCTACTTGACCGCTTGGACCGTTAGCGATTCCGCGCGCACAGTCGTCTTACCTTCCGGCTTCTGCCATTCTGCGCGCAGTTGCGATGCCGAGACCGCGACATAGACGTAGTTGCCGCCATCGAGGAAGCGATAGACGCGCACGCCTTCAAACTCCGTCAGTAGGTCCACAGTAACGTTGCGATTCGCAGACTGCGCCTCACGAATACCCTCAGCGGCGCAACCACTCATCGTGAGAACCGACAATGCCACGATCAATGCCGACAGTTGTTTCATGTGCGCCTTATTCGTCGTTGACTACTCGCCCGATTGGAGGATGCGGTAGGGCTGTCGGGCGACAGCACCCATCGCGACCACGCGCGTATAAATCTCTTCGTCGTCGTCTTTCTTCGTCAGTAACCGCAACGCTTCTAACCGCGTCAGTTCTTGATACTGCTGCCGTCTCCACCACCGCAGGAGAGGAGGGATCACCGACCCTCCGCTTTCGCAATCGCGGCCTTCGCGTCTTCCACGGCTTTACCGAAGCGCAGCATGCTAGCCACGTCATCATCAGAGATGACAGACTCATCTCCTGCCACCAGTAATTCCTTCAGAGCCGCGAGAAGCTTAGGAGCCGCCGCGATTAACCGCGCATCGTCCCCGTTCTTAAACTGCCCCTGGCTGATGGAGTGCGTCGCGATCATCGCGCTCATTGACAGTTCAGCTTTAACTCCGCCAGCCAGGACGAAATACCCGTCATCCCGCATTGGATTCTTCACCGCTCGCCACTCTCCAGGCGTGATGTCCATGACGTGTCCTGCTCCTGCTGAACCCCAACCGCTAACAAATCCGCACGAGTTCGCCGTACTGCGCGCGGATCGGGCCGTCCGCGCCCTTCTCCGTCATCACCACGCGCAACTTCCCCGCTTCCTGTAACCCGTGGTGCCCCTGACAGGCTTTGACCGTGGTCGCCGTTTGATGCCGGACTTCTGGTGCCATGCCGCGCGTCTGGGAACGTTTGGTCAGGTGCGCCCATTCCGAACGTCCTGAGCACGGACTGAGGCCTATGAATCGGCAGTAGCCGTCCCGCTCATCCACCACCGCGCGGATAACCAGCGCATACGCATCGTCCGCCCGCTTGCGCTTGGCGCGGTATTTCGCCGTCGGTCCAGGTTTCTTCCTAGCGTAAGAACCTAATGCGGTCATCTACGCGCTCGCCTTCTGGGCGTCCGACTGGGGTTCCGTTCTTGGCCGATCCATCAGAAGAAGCCGCTGCACTTCATCGTCACGCAGGACATACAGACGATCGCGGCTGCATTCGCGGCAGATGTAGCCACCGTAGCGATCGATGTGAATGTGGTGGAGACGGTGCGCGTGACTCATCGCCACGGCATCCCAATCCTCATCCTTTGACCAGTCGATATGTTCTAAAGCCATGAGTGCGCCTCGTTTCTCCACGTTACAGACTCGCCTTCTGGGCGTCCTGACGATCCAAATAGGCTTGGATTTCAGCCGTGACGATCTGCTGATTGCGCTCGCGCTGTTCCCGCTCCGCGATTTCTTCCGGCCAGAGACGATCGATCAGTCGTGTTGCGGCTGGCGTGCGGAGCCAGGGCCAGCCAATCGGATCGGGTGTCTTGTCCATGATCAGCACTCACACCGCGGCGTCGGCATGCCGCACTTCGCGCAGAAGGCCGGATCGTCGTGCTGGAACTTCGATGCCGCGATCCGCTCCAGCGTAATCCCGAGCTTCTCCACCTTGTCGAGATAGGGGTATTTCTTGGAGTGCAGGAGCACCGGCATGCGCTCCGTAAAGGCGTTGTGCGCCTCCAAGCCGATCTTGGCGAGTTTGGTTTTGTAGATCAGCGTCCCGCCCTGCGCGTCTCGGCCCCAGTAGACGTGGTGCCAGTCGCCGTCGAGTTTGTAGTCATCGATCAGGCGGAAGCCTTCAGGCAGATCGTCCGGTTCGGCCGCGCCAAGGTTCGGCCCTTCATCAGAGCGGATAGCCGCAGGGCGGACAGGGACGAACGCCGGTCGCACGTCGTGCGTTACGGCGTCGGCGTCGGTGTCCCCTTCCGTCGGGATGCAGAACGTCTGGAAGGCCGCGTATTTGTAGGCCGCGCTCATCGCCTTGTTCGTAGCCTTGTCGGCGCTGTCCATCGCCTCGCCGTAGGTCTTGACGGTGTGCATCGACCCATCCGCCGCGGACACGAAATCGAACTCCGCCTCGACCGTCACGTAGAACAGCACACCGCCCTTTTGCGTGGTGCGCTCCACCACCGAGCGGGAGAGAATCCGCGGCATGATCACGAGGCGGTATTTCGCCAGGAGCGGCGACAGCGCGTTGAGCACGTCATCGATGCCGCGGAATTTGTATTGCTGCTGCTGATTGCTGCGGCTCTTGGAGATGCCTTCCTTAGCGATCTCGGCCGACACCGCCACGATGCAGTCATAGACCGTCATCGGCGGTACGGGGCCGATGGGCGATGTCGGATGGAGGCTTGATCCCTGTCGTTCAATAATGGCGGTCGTCACGGATTGCTCCTTCTGAAAATGATCGACGCGTACAGATTTCCCGCTGAGGGCGCTGCGGACATACCGTCCGCGTGGTTGATACCCGTTCCCGAAATGCTGGTTCTCACGCGGCGCCACGGCTTCTCCCGGCACGGCGCCACCGAAGGGGTGATCGCTCATGATCGCCGCCGATCCGCAAGCCGGAAACGACGGCCGCGCGCCTTCTCCCATCGACGCTCATGCGTGGGGCTGCGACGATCCGCCAGAGCACGACGCTCCACACCGTTCCAGAGCGGGGCCTGACTCGCGGTCACTGAAATCCGAGGCTGGTGCCAGTGGATCTGAAAATCATCAGCCGACACGAAGCACTGAGACTTCATCGCTTCTCCCACTGGATGATCGCGTGGAGTCTGCGGCGCTCGGTCGGATCGTCCACGGTCGGTTCCACGTCGGTCAGTGCGGTTTCAATCCGTTCCGCCAACGTATCCACCGCCCACGACACGGCGCCGAGCGCCAACGCAGTCCCCATCACCCACAGCACCCAGGTCATGCTGACCTCTTGCGATCCGCGACGAAGATGATTTTCCCGTCCGAGTCACAGACGATCCCGGCCGCTGCACGTTCGGCATCGCGGTCGGCAATCGCTTTGGCAATCGATGCGGGTGTCACGGGAGGGATGGGCGTTGCCATGACATCACCTCAGAGCAATTGACAGGTCAGCCAGTTCCACCACGCATCGCAGTCGATCACCGGCTGGAGCATTAGCGGGAAGGCTGTCGGATGCGCCGCGTGATAGACCGAGAGCGCGAGGATCGTCGCCATCGCCAACGCCGTGACGAATTTCTGAATCCGCGGACGCGCTGTCAGCCAGCCGGACAGCAGCGCACTGAGCGCGACCCCACCGACCACCAGCGCCGGCATCCACTGCATCAACACCGGACTCGACATCGGCAGGTAGACCAGACTGACCATTCGCTACGCTCCTTTGAAATCCGCTGGGTAGGCTTTCTGGTAGACGAAATAAAACACCACGCCCACGAACGCCGATCCCGCGGCATCCATCACGTTGTCACCGCGGGTATAGGCGAAGGGCAGATGCGTGCGCCACGCATAGATGCTCCACGCCACATGCAGCGGATTCAGGAACAACAAGCAGACGCGCAGCCACCACTTCACTGCGTCCGCTCCGTCTGCTGACGCCGTTGCCAGACGACATAGGCGATGCGAGGAAGGAGTTCATCCCAGACGGCGGGCGGCAGGTCTTCCATCCGATCGAAGGCGGGGAGTGGCGACTTGCCGAGTTCCATCTTCGACCAGTGACTCTGGCCGTAGTTCAACTTCGGGTAGATGTCCTTCGGTTTGAAGCCTGCGGCGGCAATCGCATCGATCAACGCATCGCGAAACGTCACCCGGGACGGCCACTGCGAGGCCATCCCCATCGCGAAGAAACACAACCCGAAGACGACTATCGCGCCCATGACCGTGCTCCTGTTCCTTTCAAAGTTGTGGACGTAGGAGAAACCCCTACGCGAAGATGGCACCCATGCGAGCGACTGACCGCCTGCCACTCCCCGCGCAAGTAGCGATCAACCAGATCCGCCCGATAGCGCACCGTGCGCCCCAGCCGTGGCCGCAGCTCCTCCAAAAAGGGGAGCTGCCCCTTCCGGCGCAGGTGGAAGAACGTGCTCCGCGGCAGCTCGAGGACAGCGCAGAGCTGTGGGACCGTATACGCGCGGTGCGAGCGGCGGTCCGACTGCTCCGCTGGAGACGCCGACGCTTGGAGCGCACGCTGGCCCGCCATCAGCTCGCCACCGCTTCCTCGGAGGAGAACAACGACGCCTGCGAGCACCGCAGCGCCTTCGCCAGCGCTCGGCGGTCATCCCCGGTCGCCGGAATCCGCAAATTGACAATCTGACTCAGCCGGAGTTCGCTCATTCCCGCCCGACGCGCCACCGCCCGCTGGGTGTAGCCGCTCTGGACGATGGCGACCTTCAAGGCCACGTTCGTGTTGGTTTTTTGTGAGGTCATGGCTAACGTTTGATAATCATAGCGATATTTCACGACGTGTCAAGGGAATATTGTTATTATTTCGATAGCCCTGTAAGTTATTGATGGTTATGCCGTTGTTTACGGGGCCTGTGGCGGGCAGTTATTCTCGGCGGCACATGCCCCAACCGAAATCGGGTGACGGTCCCTGGGGGGACGCGATCCGCTATTGGCTGTTGCGCCGCGGGATGCAGCAGGCCGATCTCGTCCGCACGATCAAGGCGATGAACGGGACCACCACTGCGAACACCCTCAGCACCGCGTTCCGCGGACTCGACTGCAACACGCGCACGTTGCGGATCATTGCGGCGGCCCTGAAGGTCACCATCGATGAAGTCCTCGTTTCACCGGACCGAAAGTCTGACGTGGAGGCGAGGAAAGCCTTCGTCCAAGAAGTCACGGAGCGCGTCGTACGAGATTTGGAATTGGCGACACGCCCCGCGCCACCTGTGCCGTCCGTCGATGAAGCCATTGAACAGCTACATCGCGCGACCCGTGCGAAAGAAGCCAGCGAACAACGGCGTGGATCCCGCATAAAGAAAACGCACGCGAGTCGCAAAAAATAAATGTCAGGAAGATTACTAAGGCACCGAAAGGGGTTTAGACTGTGCCTTCCTCTCGGGCTGAGAATAGGAAGGGTACGCCATGCACGATCTCCTCTCCTTCATGCCACGTCCCCGCATGAAGCACACCGCCCACGACGACATCCGTCACACCGTCAGCGATTTGATCGACGATATTCAAGTGCTCGCCGCCGCAGACCAAGTGATTGTGCTGAACGTGCTCGCGCAATACGCCCACGAAGAACGCATACGCGTGAGGATCATCGACGATGCCGCGCCGACTGAAAGGGATTCGTCGGCGTAGAGCCGGCTGGCGCGTCACCCAACGCGTCTGCGGGATCCTCTATTCGCTCCAGTTCCCCCTCTATGCCACCGTCGCCCAGATGCGGCAATGGCAAGAGGATCAGATCGATCTCCACGGGGGACGGCACGCGGACGGCGGCACCTTCGCGGCTGACATCGAGACCTTCCTCGCCAAGCCCGAGATCGCCGCGCAGGCGTACGTCGGACAGACGCGACGACATCTCGCACGCTGGAAAGCAGAGCTCGGTGGCGACCGTCCGCGCCACAGCATCACACGCGACGAGATCGAAGCCGTCCTCCAACGCTGGCTGAAGACCTACGAAGAGGCCACGGTCTACCATCGGCGCACGGCGCTGCGCTCGTTGTGGGTCACATTGGATGGACCGGACGCAGCCAACCCCGTCCGCGGAACAACCTGTCCGAGCGCGTGGACGCCGCGCGATCAGTCGGTGCCCTTCCCCATACTTGCCAAGATCGTCGCGGCAATGCCCACGTCAAGATGTGTGAAGAAAGGTGTCCGCCGTCCTTCAGCAGCAAAGCTCGTCGCTGCTGTGCTCCTGCATACCGGCTGGCGCGGCGTGGATCTGCTCGAGGTGCGCGGCCCGCATGTAAACTGGCAACTCGGCACGGTGAAGATGCCGGCGAGCGAGAAGGGCCAAGGGGCTCACCCCTGGACGGCCTACCTGACACCGGATGGGCTCAAGGCGCTCCGCGCGTTCGATGCGGCCAACCTCTACGGCGCGTTCTCAGAGGCCGCTGTGAGCCATTCCTTCAAACGCGCCGCTCGAGCGGTCGAAGGACCGGACACCTCGATCCATCTCTACTCACTGCGGCACAGTGTCGGGGCCGACCTGCATCGCGAGACGAAAGACCTCGCGACGGTCGGGCGCCACCTGGGACACGTCCCCGGCTCGCGAGCGACGGCGCAATATGCACTCGGGGCGAATGCCGACGTGGACCGGGCCGCCGCCGCCAAGCTCGGCGCCGCTCGGCAGGTACAGGATCGGCCCAAACGGTTGCCCGCGAAGTTGCCCGCTGTTCGCAAACGACGGCATCAGAAGGCGTTACGTCGCCGTGCGTAAGGCTTCCCAAGCCTCGGACACGGGTTCGATCCCCGTAGCCCGCTCCACCCGTAAATCCTTCAATTACTGTGCTATTTCAGGCCAAACACGGCACATTGCGATGCCGCGTTCGTGCACGATGAGAGTCTAAGAACGTGCCTGAAAGGACAACAGGATGGTCACATAGTTGCCCGCAGAGTTGCCCGCGGTCGTGGTAGGCTGGAGCGCAGCCGGAAGACGTGTTCAGACGCCTCCCGGCCACTGACCAGCGACCGCACGTGAAAGGACGTGCAACCGATGGCTATCACGCATTCTACACGGCACTATCCTTCGCACCTTCCCCAACCGACATATCAGACGATGCGAATTGTCGCGTGCTTGACCGCGCTGTTCGCCGTGAGCTGCGGCGGCTCCTCAACACAGCCCTCGATCGCGACACCGCAAACCAGCCAACCGATCGTGATCCCCTGCGACATCGTGGGGACGTTGCCGTGCCAGATTCCGCCGACGCCACAGCCAGCGCCGAAGCCAGTGCCAACGGCGGCGACGGTCAGCGGGACTGTGACCGATGGCACCTCTGGCGGGATTCTTCCAGGCATCCGGATCGTGCTGTCGACCGGCAACCTGACGGCCGTGACGGACGCCAGCGGGCACTACACCGCAGCCAACGTCCCACTCGGCCAGCTCACGATCACGGCCGCCGCGGCGAGCTATCTCACCGTGAGCACAACCGTGACGGTCGCCGCGGATCTGACGGTAGATCTTGTGCTGCTACGGATCGCGTCGCCACCACCAGGTCCGGCGCCCACGCCCACACACGGCGGCATCGACTCTGACACCATCACCGTCGCACATGAGTTCCTTGTCGGCACGCCCGTGCCAACGTCGTCATCGAATCTCACCTATTGCTGCTGGCCGTTCCCAGTAATGAATCCCGGCACCTACGACTTCTCGCTCTCCGCGTTCCCTCTCGACAATTTGCCAAGCGGCGGATCCACGCCAATTATTTCGGCGTCAGAAATGATCCTGGCCGGGATTCGCTTCACCCAGCCCTCGACGACGATCACGACGTCCACATGGCATCGTGTCGCGTTGGGACTCGATACCCAGATCGCGATGATTGCGACAGGGAGGCTCGCGCACTCCACCGCCTTTTCCTTCATCGGGCATTTCTCGTGGGAGATCACTGTCCCCGGTGTGTATTACGTGATCATCGACACAGAGTGGGGTAGCGCCAGACTCAACTTCGTGGTGAGGTAGTAACCCATGACAGAACGGCGCTAGTCGACCCTGATCCGAATCGAGCGGAGGAACTGCTGATCATCGATGGTCGGCTTGAACGGCTTGACCGTGGTCCAGTTCGGCGTCGGTGACTGGCAGCATTCATTCGGGCAGGCGGATGGCTTCTCCCCGCGGCTGTAATAGCCCATATCGCAGGCCGTACAATAAATCGTGACGGGCTTCCCCTTCATGGGCGGATCGACGGACTCATTCTGCTGACGAGGCAGCGTCCAGCAGGCCCAGCGTCAGCCGATCCACCCATGTCAGGGCGCCTTCGGCGGGGACAGCGTGCCATCGCCGCTCGGGGTCCATGCGGACCAGCCCGAGAGCACTTTCTGATAATCCACCGGCAACGCCGCCACGATCTCTGCTTCGGTGGGAAAGGTCTTCGTGGCTTGGAAGTGCGAAATGATCGCCGTGGAGATGAGGGCAATCAACGGATGGAAGGCCGCGAGTCCAGGCACAGCAGACTCGGCAAGGCGCTCAGCGAGATCGGCAATCTGATTCGGGTCTGCCATGTCAGTTCACCTTGATTTGCGCAATCGCCGCATCCACCACGCCGAGGACAAACCGGAGTTTATCGTTGGCTTTCGCGTCAGCGGAGAGTTGCCCTTGGAGGTTGTGATAGGACGTGACGACAATGGCGAGTGTCCCGGCTCCTTGTCCGTAGGCGAGAATCCCCGCGCTGGCCGAAATCGAGAAGTCCCGAATATACGCGGTGTCCCGGTCGGAGAGGTGGAGCGTGCCAGTGGTGGCATTGAGGTTCCGCGCCGTCTGTCCGAGGGCGTCAATGTCTTTCAGGAGCTGATCGGCGTTGAACGCTTTCTGGCCGACTGGCGTGAGGTTCGGCTGGGCGTTGGTACAGCTCGGCGCGGCGAGCGAGAGGCAGAGGACAAACAGCAAGCGTTTCATGGGACTCCTTTAGGGTAATTTCTTCACGACGTCAGCGACCGGCTTGGCCGTATCCTGGGCATCCGCGAGGGTTTTCGGCGTCATCGTTTGCAGCGTGGCCGGCGAGATCACTTGGCTGCGATTGATCAGTCCCAGCACGGCCGCGGCAAAGGCCATGATGAGGCCCATCTGCTGCGTCGTGATGGTCAAGCCGAAGCCGACGCCGAGCGAAATACCCGCCGAGACGACGGCGAGGATCATGGTCGGTTCAGCCTTCCAGATGCTGTTCACAGTGCACTCCCGTCTACATTCCTTGCCCCATTACCATAGCCGCCGGTCGCGACGGCTGAAAGCACGTAGCCGATCAGATCGCCCTCGAGCTCGCTACAGCCGCCATAGTTCGGCCCCTTGCCATAGGCCCCGACCTCGTCGAACTGCTCCTGCGCGCTCGACTCGAAGGCATCGAGGACGAACGGCACATCGCGCCCGTTGCGCTGCGAACGCCCCATACGCCCATCAGCGAAGGGCTCGGTCGTGTCGCGCATCTTATCCTGGTAGAGCTTGAGGTCGTGCCGCGCCATCTGCGTGTCGCCCTGATGATGCCCTCCGGTCAGGTACGGCTGCATCGCCAGCCACCACGAAAACCGGTCGTGGACGTTGATGGTCTGGAAGCGATCCGACCAGACCTCGCCGCCCGTCTTCCACCACGCGAGCGCCTCGTTGACCCAGTGCGTATAGAGCGGCACGGTCTGCGGCAGGCGGACAGCCATGCCGGCAATAATCCCGATGAGCGGGTTGCCCGGTTGATTCCACTGGTCGAGCTGCCACCCGACGCAGGCCGTGTCGACGACCCCGGCGCCGACGAGCCGGTCGATGACCGGCCCGATGACGCCGGACCAGTAGCCCCAGTCCTGGTCCCGCGCGTTGAACGCCTCAGCACCCAAGAACCACTCGTCGCGCCAGAGCCCGAAACTTTCGGCCCGCTGCGAGAGTGCGATGTGCTCGTCGACAGAGTGTCCGTAGAAGAGCGAATGCCCGATCGACCGTTGGAGGTGCGTATAGCCGGCCGCGGCGTAGTCGTGCAGGTAGCGATCCTGGAACTCTCTCGGATAGTTATCGAGCAGGCACGCCATCACGCACTCGGGCCGCTGGTCGTTGCAGCCAGGGACGACCGGCGCGTCGGCGTAGTGCAGGCCGCAGAAGTTCCCGCGGTAATAGTAGAGGTCGCGCACATAGGCGCGCGGCGCCGGGAGTTCGTAGTTCTGCGGCTGCGGAAATGGCCCAAGCGGTGCTCGTGGCACGAGCGTGACGTTGGGCCTCAGACGAAAGGGACGCAACCCGGTAGCAATACATCCTGCGGACTCGCCGGTGTCGGCCCGACGCGGATCGTGATGTTTTGGGCGGCCGGAATCGACACCGCGACCCCATTCCCTCCAGCACCGTAGGCTTTCGCCGCCCCGGCGAGTTGGAGCGATCCAGAGAACGGTACCGGAACGGAGGGCCAAATGGCGTACCCGTCATTGTTCGTGATGGCGAACAGGAAGCCTCCAGGAACGGTCGGTGACTGCAAATAGGCAATGACGCCGGACTGGACGAGACCGGCATCGGTGGCAGCGACAATCGCAACGGCGGTGTTCATGCGGTTTTTCCTTCAGCTTCAAACGCTTTCTGAATCCGGTCCCACTTCGCGGCTTTGACACTCAACGCGAGATACTCTAAAAACGACATCGTGACGACGGGCGGCTTTATCTTCTTCATACGTTCACCGTGGGCAAGGCACCAGTAATCGTGAGCGTCACCGGTTCATCGCGTGCCAACGCGGGCGCGATGGCGCTCTGAAACTGCTGGCACGCCTGCCGTGAGTTCTGCACCGCGTTCTTCGTCTGCGTCAGCCCTAACAGAATGCAGCCGTCAGTATCCTCTTCCGTGTTACCGGGATGGAATCGGATGCCGAGTCGTCCCGGCACCCCGATCACGAGCGGTAACAATCGCTGAAACCGGATCGAATAACTGACGACGACGTGATACGTTCCGACCGGAATCGCTGGATGGTTGGGGCGATCTTCGTCCGGTTCTAACGTGAACATGGCGAACTTCCCATTGATGAACAACGACCCCAACGTCCCCGCATCAGAGGACTTGTGCCGCGTCAAGAGCAGTTCCATCTAGCCGTGCTTCTTCGCCATCGCCGCGATCTCGTTGATCACCTGCTGGAATGACTCCGGAGCGAAGACGAGCCCTTCCATCTCCATCCAGTCAAGAAACTTTTCGCAGTACGACGCCTCTGCGCCTGTGAACGCCACAAGCGCCGCCGTCGTCTTCGTCCGGCTCTGCGCCGCATCGCAGCACACTTCCAACGCGCAGCACTGTCCACCGTTACTCATTTCTTCACTCCTTTGATGCCGAGACCGTCGAGATACCCTCGCAGGCTGGCCAGTTCCTTTTCGGCTTCATCAGCTTTGATGAAGGCCGACTCCGCTCGTCGTCGCGTTTCATCGATCTTGAAATTCATCGCACTCGCGACTTCCGCTTGTTGTCGCTGATAGGCTTCGAAATTGGTGTTCAAGTCGCGCAGGTCCGACTTGATCAGCCATAAGAGCCAGACAATCGCGAAAATTGAACACACGTCCCGCCACGAGAAGACGACCCGCGCCCACTCGATCGCATTCTTGCGACGTTCTGGCGTCACCAGACCATGAGGCCAAAACCCCTCGCGCCAGTCTGGCGGTTGTGGAACGGTGAACGGTTCTGCATGAGACGGCACTAATCCTCGTAACGAAAAAGTCATGCACACCCCGCAACCAAGATCAGGTAGGGTACCCGGCTAGCCGAATGCCTCCGTAGCTCGTTACGGGGTCGTGCGGTCAGGCTGGCGAGTTCCCTTGACAGTTCTCGCCAGCCGCCTCGTGTTACTTCACGAACGCGCGAACCACCACCACCACCAAGCCAATCACGGATAGGACCATCGCGATCGTCGCCCGGCTGTCATCCTTGAACGCTTTCCCGCCGTGCGCTTCCGCCCGTGTTTCTTTCAAACTCGCAATCGCCGCCAGCACCGTCTCGAACCGAGCCTCCATCTCTGAGCGCGAAGCGAATTTGGTTTCTCGGTCCATCATGGCCGAGCGCCATTCGTTCGCGTTCTCGCGCCACTTCTCGGCGTTCGTTTCCGCCTTCTGGATCGCTTTCTCGCTCGAGAGAAACGCCGCCGCCGTAAACCGTTCCTGCGCGACCAGCGCTGCGCTCATGGCTGTCTCCGCAGCCTTGAAACGCGTGTCATAGAGACGATCGCGCTCGTCCATCACGCGCTCGATGACGGCGCGGTGATCGGGTTCTGACATGTCAGCCGATCGGCACAACCCGGAGCAGATCGATCATCACGAGCAACAGGACCGCCACCCAAATAGGCGCCTTACCCAGAGCGGACGTGATGGTCACCACGAATGCCGCAATGACGAGCAATAACGTAAGTGTCAACATGTCGTTCTCCTACTATCCGAGTCATTCACCGCGCTAAAATGCGCGCCAGCACGTCCTGTAACGTCACGCGCACGGTTGATGCCGTCACCTTGTAGAGCGGCCCGCGCACATTGACGCAGTCGGTCACCGTGACGTCTTGAATCGTCAGGCTCGCCACGATCGGCGGATTAGTCCGATTAATACTGATCGTCTTGCCTGATTTCGTTTTCAGATCGCGCGTGGAATAATTGGCGGTGACGACAGCCGATGCGTAGAACCCCAGCACCGCATCGCCAGCCACGTTGCATTCAGCGTTGCTAATCAGAGAGGGGTTACTGATCAGGCCTTCGTGGATACCGTCTCCGCCCTCGATGGCCGCCAGCGCCGTCTGCGCAGACGTGTTATCGCGCTGCGCCCAGAGATTCACCGTGTCGCCCTGGAGAAGCGCCACGGCCACCGACCCAGCGCCAGAGGCCGGCACGCCCGTCAGCGTCCCTGGTCCGCCAGAGCCAGGCACTATCGGATCACCGGCCACGATCAGCGACACCATCCCGGTGATGCCGTTCAAGACGTTGCTGCTGGCGCTGGTGTAACTGAAGACCTGCGTCCCGCTCTTGGCGGTGCCCCCGCCGGCCGAGAAGCCGGCCGTAGTCGCGACGGATGCCTTCAATCGGATGACGGTCAAACTGCCGGTCGGTGGCGGGTAGGCTTGCTTGATCAGGCTACCGTTGGGGATCGCAGTCAGAATCGATCCCGCACCGCTGGCCGGGATGCCGGTAATCACGTTGGCCGCTGCGCCCGTGTAGTTGATCACGTTACCGCTCGGATCGGCAAGCCTCGCATTGGCGTTCACGAACTGCGAACTGTCTGTGACCGCCATCGTCGTCGCGCCGACATTCGCCTGCGCCGTCAGTGTGGAATAACCGTTCTTGGTCGCGATACCGCCAGCCAGCGATCCGCCACCTGACGTCGCGGTATAGGTGACGACGTTCACACCAGCCTTGACCGTGCCGCCTCCAGGATCGAATTGTGAGGCATCAGCGACAGCAATCGAGGTCGCGCCGTTGGCGACGGCCGCCGACGTCTGCGATCCCGAGCCCTTCACATAAACGCGCGTGAGCGACTGCGCAATATCACTCACAGCGCGCAATGACCCATCGTTCAGGGCAGACGTGTTGGCATTGTCGATGGCATCCGGTGCGCTCGAAGTCTCCGTTAAGAAAAAATGCACATCGGCGCTGTCGTCCACATACCAGAACGCGCCTAGCAGGTTCGCCAGCGTAGTGAGGCAGGCCGCCAAGTCTTGAGATCCATCGAAGCGGATGGAGATACTCGATAGTGGCGCCTGCACGTTCGTCGCGGTAAATCCGCTGCTGAACGCGGTGATGAGATCGACCACGATCAGATTCGCAGGCTGGCTGATATAAGACTTGAATGGCCGCCGACGTCTCAGGAGGTAGGTTTTATCGATCGCGTTGACATCGTACCGGACGTTCGTGAGCACATCACCATCGGTCGCCGTCGCCACGCTGGTAATTGAGCCCGTAAACAACGTGAACGTGCCGCGCGAGATGACCACAGAGGAACCGTTCGTGGGCGCCGTGCCATCCATCGAAAACGTGCAGGTCTTCGGCTGGCTGATCGCATCGCGGATCGTGATGCTGTCGTAGCGAGTAGCGCTCGTCTTATCGACGCCCGCAATGGTTACTAGCAGCGGTCCATCAGCCATGTCAGGTTAACGACACGCGTGATTTCAAGGAGTCCACGACAACGCTCTCAACCGTCGCTCGCAACTGTTCTCGTACACGCGCATCGCCTGGCGTCAACGCCGACAGATTGATCACCACGTTGACCGACTGGCCACCGCTCCCGTTCGGGAGGATGCTCGCGCCCTTTGGAACGTACATCCGTTCTGGTCCCTTCTCTCCGACAATCGACCACCCACCTGGTGCGTTGGTCACCCCGCCGGCATAGCCGGGGACGCGCTCTTTCGGCGATGGCAATGATTCAGGATTTCCCAGCGGATCGAAGACATGCGGAGAGAACCCCCAGTCTTCACCAAGTTTCAGGGCCTCGGCGTTTTTTAGTGACCATCCCTCTTTGAGAAACGCCATAATCCGCGGGTCTTGCGCCGCCGTGCCAATATCGATCGTATTCCCCGCGTCGAGCGCCGCACGGTTCTTGGCGACAGACTTGAGTGAGGCATCCACAGCCATGATCGACTTATTCCAGCCGTCAAAGCTCGTGGCGATACCCATCACAGATGTGTTCATCGCGTCGAAGGACTGGATCGCGACGCTCGATGTTTTGGCAAGCGCAGCGGTGGCGGCGTCTGATGCCTGCTTCAGTTTGGCATTCCACAGCGAGGTAAGCGCGTCATAGAACGCGGCAGTGTCCGTCCCGGCCTTCTGCGCCTTTGCTTCGAGATCGAGCGCCCACCGGTCGATCGCGGCCACTTGCTTATCGAAGGCCGTTCCGCCCTGCGAGGCGATGTCGTTGAACTCGTCCCAGAGCTTAGTGACCTCCAACGTGGCGGCGGCCTGAATCTTGAGCTGTTCGTTCTCGTCTTTCATCTCGGACGCAACGGCCTTGATCTGCGAGGCCGTTAGCCCATACGCCGCCGCCAGTTTGTCCTGCGCCACGCCGGCCTCAAGATAGAACTTGATCGCCTCAGCCACAGAGCCGTTGATCGTGTCTAGCGTCCCACGCCACCCCATCCCCGCAGAGTTGATCTCAACCATCGCCTCGGTGAATTTTTTCAATTCCTCGGCTTCTTTCGCCTCTGCCGCGATCCGATCTTTGACGGTCTCCGTTAAATGAATCGTCGCATTGGCGGCACCCTCGACGGCGGCCTGATGCTCGCTCGTGTCTTTGGTCACGGCAGGCGTTTTGCCATGCAGCATGTCCAGAAACCCTGACAAGCCGGTCCCACTCTCCAGCCACCTGTTGTAAGACGAGACAGCTCCGAAAATTGACGCCACATGCGCCTTTAACGACACCGTTGCATGATCCAGCGCCACCTCGAAGTCATGTGCCTTGGTAATGTTGGCGTCGCTGATGATGGAATCCTTCGGCACCTCCTGCATTTTCTGCCGAAGATCGCCCAAGATCGGGAGCAATTGCTTCGCCAGTCGTCCACCGAACAGATCGGCGGCGATCGCGCCCTTCGTCATCGGGTCATCGATCCGCCCAGCCGCTTCCGCAATCTGGATAAAGGCTTCTTGAGGGCCGAGCGCGATCAGTGTCTTGACGTTGAGTCCGAGCATTTCGACCGCGGTAGTCGCATTTTTGTCCCCGCCGGCCAACTTCGCACTCAACTGCTCAACCCCGCGTGTCATCTGTTCGGTATCAATCCCAAATTCTTTCGCGACAAAGGACATCCGCTGAAGCCCGTCGGTCGTGATCCCTGTCGCCAACGCGAGGTCTTCGAGTCGAGCCGTGGACTCGATCGTCTCTTTCGTGAAGGCGATAATGGCTTCGGCACTGAACGCGATGCCGAACGCGCCAGCCAGCTCTGAGACGATGCTGTGCATCTCGGAAAATCTGCCGCTCGCCTCCTTTGAGGCATCGGCAATCTTCTGGATGCCCTGTGGCACGGTCTGCCCCAACGCGGTGAGCTTCGCGGCGGCCTCTTGAGCGGTGGCGGAGACTTTGGCCAGTTCCTTTTCCGTGAGCGTGGAGACGCCACCGACCTTGTCGACGGCCGCAGCCATCAACGTCGCGTCCTGAATGATCTTGACGCCGGAGAAGTTATTGCTCATCCGCGTGAGCGCGGATTCCACTTTGCCGGCGCCGCCCTCAAACTCGCGCAACTGGACTTCTGCCTTCTCCACGGCGTCGGAGAAGGACGAAAAATCAGCCTGGAATTTCGCGGTAACAGCCATTTACCCTAGCGTCTTATCTTCAGCAATCAATGTGTCGATGAGAACGTCGTAGATGTCGGCGTCGAGTTCGACGACCCATTCGTATCGCCAGCCGCACCGACGAGCGATGGCGAGATCTCTGACGATCCAATCGCGCCATCGAGGATCTTTTTTGAGGCCACCCTAGCATCATCCATAGCCGCCACATGTGCATCGATGGCTTTCTTGATCTCCACCACACTGTCATCGTCGATGAGGCACAATGCCTGATCGATCGCATCTGGAGACTGGCCGACTATTGGAATCACATGTCCATCGAGACCCTCCAATGACCAATCCACCAGATAGATCGCGATCTTTTCCCACCCCGCTTTGTGCAGGTTGACGGTCACCGTCCCAGCGCGATCAGCGATATACCGTCGCGCGAGCAACTCGTGATACTCGCCATGATTCAGGCGATCTTTGACACGAATCCAATCGCCGTTAGAAATTGGAATGACAGTCGATCGAGGAACCACCACACGTGACGCCATTTAGATCTCCTGCGGACCCAGAGACGCATGTAGCGTTCCGTCCGCGATATGCAGCGACAGCACCGGCCAGATCCACCTGGTGCCGTTCGGGCGTGAGACACAGAACGTCAAGGCTGGCTGCGACAGCTTGATCGCGTCGGACGAGACCACCGGTGCGGTGACCTCTCCGCCTGCATCAGACGCCGTGAAGGTGTATGGGCCAAGCTGCGCGGCACGGTGCCATCCCCATTGCACAACCGCAGTCTGATGCA
>Ga0247677_1000004_pt1 | contig 34778 bp, 45 predicted proteins | sample CNK18_metaG_FD_182796 | JGI IMG/M metagenome (GOLD analysis project Ga0247677, IMG submission 182796) | Soil microbial communities from Purdue University Martell Research Forest, Indiana, United States - CNK18 | ecosystem: Environmental > Terrestrial > Soil > Temperate forest > Bulk soil... | reverse complement strand
CAAGCGCGGCATCGTGATCCACGATACCAAACTGTTCTTCCTTTATGTGAGGGGCGCCGTGTCAGAATTTCACCAGAACCGACCCACAGGAACCCGCTATGACCAGTTCGGATGGAAATCAAACCAGACACAGTTCTTCGTCGGCAAATACCTCTATACGCCTGCGGGAAAGATCACGGTGCAAGGAGGAAACGAAGTCCAAAATAGAGCTGGCCATTTTGGTCCACGTCGACCTGATGCTAGCCTTGTTGTCTGGACAGAAGCTGCAGACGCGCTCTTTGGTAAGAGCTCTCTCCCTCTTGGGATATGCGTCCTTGCCTCGTTCGCAGCGCCCCTCATGCGACTTCTACTCAATGTCGACGGAGGCTGCATCGTCCACCTTTTTAGCTCTACTTCCGGTGCTGGAAAGTCTTGGGCTCTCGACGGTGCCTGGTCGGTGTGGGGCACGAAAAAAGCAATGATGCTGGTGAACGACGACACCAAGGTCTCGAAGCCGATCGTCATGGGTACGCTGTGCAACGTGCCGATCTGCTACGACGAAATTTGGAATAAGGACCACGAAGTCGTCCGCATGTTCGTCAACCTCTTCAGCGACGGCCGCGACCGGCTGCGCGGCACGGCAGACGGCGGTACGCGGCAGGTCGAGACGACGTGGTGCACACTGCTCCTGTCCAATTCGAACCATGACCTGCTAGAACTTCTCGACACGCTGGGCGTGGATGCCCCGGGATTTCGTGTGCTGCAGATGCTGTGTCCGTCGATTGACTTCGACAAAGAGACCGGCGCTGATCTCAAGCGACGCCTGGAAGACAATTGCGGTGTGGCAGGTGACAAATTCCTGCAGTACATCGTGCAGCCCGACGTGCTTAAAAACGTGCGAGCAATGCTCGATAAGCTGCATACGCAGATATGGGCAGACACCAGACTTTCCAACGCCCACCGATACCGCGTCGCCGCCGTAACCTGTATTCTCGTTGCCGGCCTCATTGTCAGACATCTCGACATCCTCCATTTCGACATAGACAAAATCCGCGACTACCTCATGAAAGAGCTGGCAGACCCGACCAACGCCGGCACCGTGTCGAGCGTCGCCGCCCCCGAGATGGCGCAGGCGCGCCTCGCCGACTTCCTCAACGCCTACCAAGGCGAGATACTGACGGTGTCCGACAAGTTCCGCCCCGGCCGCAACGTTAACCCGGTGACTATCATGGGCAACACGCCGCGCGCACGGATCAGCGCGCGCTATGAAATCGCCACGCGCCGGCTCTATATCGCCGAGACGTCGTTCCGAGAGTGGTGCCTGAAGCACCAGATATCGGTGCGCGACGTCGTCGGCACGCTGCAGAAGTCAGGCGTGGTGGTCGATCCAAAGCGGAAGATCACGCTGACGGCCGGCACGTCGCTGGTGGGGGCGCAGGCTTTGACGATCGAGCTCGACGGGGATCACCCCGCGTTGAGCGGAGTGGTGACGGCGATCGACCGTCTGGTCACTCAAGACCAATCTCGACAGCCTCAAGATCGATAACCCCCGGTGGCGGCAGCTTCTTTTGAACCTCGCTGACGATTTTCAGAATTTCCGGAAGCCGATCCACAGCAGCCCTTCTAAGCCTCGCCTCATCTACTTTTGCTTGAGTGCTCAGTGCATTCGCCACGATCGCCGTCTTGGCGCGCAGAACCGTGCCGTTGATCGTGTCGGGGTCCGTGTCGTTGTCGAGATCGAGGATGACCTGCGCTTCGTCGATCGCCCGGTTCGTCAGCCTTTCGAGGGCTGTTGAGCCGTCGAGTACGCCAACGACTTCGCGAACCCGTTCGTCTGCAGTTGCGGCAATTGTTTGCGAAGCCGTTTCCCAATATCCGTGCGGTACATCGGGGAGTTTGGCAGACTTAAGTCCTTCAAGGTCCGGTAGACGGACTTCGTGGTCGACAGCACGTCCTCCCCCGTCGCCGTCGCCACCAGCACGTAGTCCCCCGCCGTGACCATCATCGGCCTGTCCACGATCGTCCCGTTGACCATGTCGGGACCCTGCCCCATCATGCACTCGCACGGGTGCAAGTTGTCCCAGCTCTCCGTATAGATCGGGATGCCCACCACTTCCTTCCGTGTCAAATGACTGTACGGATAATCGGGAATTGAGAGCACCACGCCAGCCGCCACGGTGTCCATCGTGAACGTCTTGGCATCCTTCCCTTGGTGCAAGTCCATCAGCCATTCGACAGGGTCGCCTTCGTGCAGGGGCTGCTGAATGTTGAACGTCGGCCAGCCCGGACGCATCGTGAATTCGAGCGGCCACGGGTTGCCGTCGTCGTCAATGATGCAGTTAACGTCAACATAGCCTACGTATCGGGATTGCGCCAGTTGGGCAGAAAGGGGGGCAAGAACCCGCTGGGCCAGCTTAGATGCTGCGACATAGCGAAGAACAGTGCCCTGCTCCCCTGTCGCCGGTCCCATGTCATCTGCCATAAGCTTTTTAAACTCGAAGTTCTCACACCAGCCCGCATTAAACCCGTGTGGACCAAACCATCCCCCGACCGCCATCTCAGTCCCAGGTATAAACTCCTGCAGGATGAACGCGGCTTTGTGCTTCCCGAGCTTCTTCCATCGCTGAAGCATGTAAACCATGTCAGCCGGTGTCTTGGCGCAGTAGCTGAGCGCTTTGTCCTCGACCTCGCCACAAGGCTTTGACACAAAGCGGCGATCCTCTTTCTTGACGTAAGAGATTGCCTTGTCGTAATCCGTGAATTCCCGATAAGGCGGGACCGCAACGCCGGCCTTCTTGAATTTCTGCATTCCAACGACACGGTCTATTTCCCACTTAGCCGTCTCGATGCCTGCCCCCACGATCTTGACACCTTGAGGGCGCCATCGCTGGTCCAAGTCGAAGGTGTACTTGGTGTTGTCGGTGCAGAAGACGAGATCGGCCCACCGGACCCACTTCTCGTACTCGACGATCTGCACCAGACCACGCCCAATGAACCGCGTTTTCTCGGTCTGTCGGATGGCGAGACGGACGTCATGACCAGCGCGCGCAGCTCGAAGCGCAAAGTCGAGACCGTTCCCTTGAGGATCGACGATAAGCAGGCGCACAGGTCATCCTTTGGGGCGTTTGTCGACATCCAGCAGTCTCTTCTGCATCTCGGCGAAAGCGTCTGACATGCTCTTGGCGCGGCCTTCCGGGGTGTTCTCCTGCGGAGTGCCCTGCACGCCCCAGCGATCGTCGCCATACCACTTCATGCCAAACACTATTTTATCTTTCTCGTTAAAAAACCAGATGGTGCTCAACTCGATCTTGAAGTCCATTGGTCCTTACTCCCCCTGATAGATGGCGCCACGCTTGCGCTTCTCCTGTGCAGCACTCTTCCCAACCATACCGCGTTGTGTCGCGCGAGCAAGTCGTTCCCCTGCAGAAGCACGCGCCGCCTTGGCCTCGCGGGCGGCATCGATGCGATCGCGGTTCTTGAGATAGGACTGAACACGCGGGTGGTTGACCACGGCGCCCACGGCTCGCGGCGCAGCGATACCCGCCGCGAGGCCGGCAGCGCTGCCGATCGCGCCCCCAACGGGACCGCCGCCTAGCGCGAACCCTGCCGCACCGCCCACCATAGTCGCGCCTGCAGCAGCGCCCGCGTGCCTCGCCATGCCTCGCGCGCTGCCTGCCTCGTGCGCCCCGGAGAACGCGCTGGCCTCTTTCATCGGTGACATGATGCTGCGCGCGGCGTAAGCCAGCTTGTCCATGTCGTTGCCGCTCGCCATGGGGTCGCCGCCGTGCTTCTCGACAGCCGCGTAGAACTTGGCGGGGTCTACCCGGCCAAGACGTGCGGCCTCTTTAGGGTCCGCGAGGCTGTCTTGCAGGATCAGGCGCGCACGGTATTGCGAGCGGGCTTTCTTGAGGGCGGCAAATGCCTGTTGCTCTCCCGGCGACCGTACGCTTTTCTCAAGGGCTTTATCGATCAGCTGCCGCACCTGCTTCGCGTAGTGTGCCACGTCCGGGTTAGCGTCACGCATGGCACGCCCAAGCTCTGATTTGTACTTGGTCAACTCGGCGTAACTCTCGCCCTTCATCTCAAGCTGGCCAGTTGCTTTGTTGATGAACCAGCGCTCGCCGCGCTCCTGGGGCATAATGTCGTCGATCAGCTTGGCGACCTTCTTGTAGTTCTCTTCGCCCAAGATGTTGGCTGCCTGATTGCGCAGCTCCGTAGCCTTCTGGAATAGCTCCGGGTTTTCCCGTATCGTTAGCGCCTTGGTCGACCGCTCAAAATCAGCCTTGATCCGGTCCCGGGCGCGGTTCATGACTTCCGGCCCGATGCGATCAGCCCGTTCGCCCATGAAGTCCGCCGCCTTCTCGGTCAACTGCTTTTCGGCAAGCATCTTGGCCGGCTGCGCGCCCATCCGCTCCGCCTCGCGCAGCGCTGGACTGCCGGTAATGTCGCCAGCCGTAGGCTTTACCCCCAGACTTTCCAGCGTCTTGGCCGCGGCGTCGCGGACAGCGTTCTGCTCGCCCATGGGGAACATGCCGCGACCGGCGGTGCGCGCGAGTGTGGGTGCCTTGGCTGCGGCCGCGCCGCCTGCCATGCCACCGACAAACGACGCGCCCGGGATGCCCGTCTCCGCACCGGCCTGTCCGCCTAGAGCGGCGCCAAGCATGGCGAGAGCGCGACCACCCGGAGGGCCTAGGTAGCTCGTTGGGTTGCCGATCGCCTCCCCTAGCGCTCCGCCGAAGCGGCCAGCCATGCCTTGGGGTTGTGGAAGTCTGTCGACGCCGGCCAACTTGGCGCTCTCTTCGGCGCCCGGGACTGTCTGCTTGGCGCCACCGGTGGCAAGCCCTTCCTCCGCTTGACCTAGCGCAGAGGCGGCCGACGTGGCGCCGCGAACGACACCTTGAGGGATGGACTTGAAGAAGTCAGCGGCGCTATTCAACGAACCAGTATTAACCGGCTTTTTCACGCCGCGCGCAGTGGTCGCTTTCGGCCCGTCACCCTGCATCTGTTCACGGAAATGCGCAAGGGCCTGATCTTCTGTCGTGCCTTCGGGGGCGGTGATCTTAAACCGCTCGCCTTTGGGCGATGTCACCATAAATTCGGGCATATCAGCCCCCTAGTTTTGGTGCCTGCTGCGGATTGATTTTCTCAATTTTCCAGCCGCCCGTATCCTTAGCACCTGCGCCGTCAGCGCTGTCGCCCCGCTTTTCAATCCCGAATTGCTTGTCGAAGTCAGCGTCACTCTTTCCCTGATTGCGCGGGGTCGACTTCCACTGCGCCCTAAAGCCCTTGATCTGTCCGTCGAGCAAGTTACGAAATGTATTGGCGACCTCTCGGGACTGCTCCCCCGTCAATGAAAGCGGATCAAGCGTGTGCGCCATTTCAAGGCGTTCCTTGACACCGCCGCCCGACGCCGACACAGCCTTAATCACTTCCGCCGCGATCACCTGCTTGGCTGCCTCTAGATCAGCGGGGATCGTAGCGCCAAACGCCTTGCCCCAAGCGTTAGCCACCCTGTTCGCCAAAGTAAGATTGTTGTTGTCCAGAGCGTCAGTCAACTCTACCAGCGTGTCGAGATGGCGCTGTGCGACGCCGATCGATCGAATAGTGTTGCCCTGCGCACCCTTCTCAAACTGCGCTTCAGTCGTGTTGCTTAGCCCATAACCACCTTCATTGAAGTCAGGCGCGATCTTACGAGCCGCCGCCATGATGGCCTGCGACTGTGGGTTACGATTGTCAGCAGACGAATTGAGCGGCCGGGCCTGGTAGCGCGAAATGGCAATCGCCTTGTCCATATCTTCCGGCTTCATCTCATATTTGCCGTCCGGCCCGAGTTGCGCAAAGGGATTTCCAGCTCTGCGCAGTGCGGCGCGCCTATCGGCCCCTGCCTGCTGTGTTTCCACGCGAGTTTGCGCGGCGCTCAGGGCTTTATCCTGCCGTTCACCTTGGGCTGCAATCGTTTTGTCTTGTCGCTCGCCCTGCGCCGTAATCCGCTCCGTCTGGCGCTGCTCTGCTTGCTCGCCCTTGAGCTTCTGAAGCGCCATAATGTCTTGACCCTTCAGGGTGGCAAGTTCGCGTTTTAGCTCGTTGGACGCGTTGGCGCGGATATCCTTTTTCTGCTCGATAAGATCGGCAAGTTCCGCCTTGTTCTGCGCGTTGAACTGCGCAATCGCCATCTTGCCGTCTGTCGACACCTGCGTGCGCTGCAGCGCGCCGCGCAGCCGTTCGGTCTGCATCTGCTCGCGGCTCGCACGGTTCTCTCCCGCGATCCCTTCACGGCTCTCGATCCCCTCGCGCGTCTTCTCAAGGCCGATATCCTGCCCGCGCAATTTGGCAAAAGTGTTGGCTTCGAGTTGCTGCTGCAATAACTGGTTGTGCGCCATCAACCACTCTTGCCGCGACGCCATGGTCATGAACGGCAGCATCTTGGTCACGGCGCCGGCCGCCACCTTCGGGTCGATCCCCGGATTGGCGTCGAACACCTGTTTGATCATCTGGCGCCAGTCGAACCCGCCGGGCGGCCCCCCGGGAACCTGTTGAACCGGCATCCCCCCGGCGCCTGAAGGACCAGAACCTGCGCCGGGGGGCGCACCGCCGCCCATGCCGGGGGGTTGGGGCGGCATCGGTGGTTGTGGCCGCGGCGGGCCTGGGGGTTGCGCCATCGGCCCGCCACCCATCTGCGGCTGGCCGGCGCCCATGAGTTGCGGCTGCTGCCGCATAGGCGGCACGGGAGGCGCGCCAGGGAGGCCGCCAGCAGCCCAAGGCGGGATACCCTGCGGCGGTCCGCCCGGCGGAGGGAAACCTCCCGGCGGCCCGTTTCCCGGTCCCGGCGGCGGTCCCTGCGGAGGACCGGGCGGAGGGGGAGGCTGCCCGGGAGAAGGCGGCTGTGGCGGGGGGCCTTGGGGTGGCATGGGCATCCCGCCCTGCGCGCCCGGCCCCTGCGGGCCGCCACCCTGCCCAAATAGCTTAAGCGCGTTGCCCATCGCAGCCTGCGACAGCGCATCGGTATCGGCCTCAGTGATCTCTTGCTGCTTGCGGCGCGCCGTCTGGTAGGCGCCCGGGGCCGCCCCACCAAGCGCCGCCAGCATGGCGCCAAGGCCCGACATTTACTGCTGCCCTTGATAATACGGGTTGTACATCGCCGAAGGCGTATAGCCTGGGAAGTTGCCGCCGTAGCCCCCAAAACCGCCACCGTTGAACGCACCCCAGCCGCCGCCGAAGGGACTGCCGCCAAACCCACCGCCAAACCCACCGCCGAAGCCGCCCATCATGCCCATACCACCGCCGAACGCTTGACCAAGGTCCTGCCCGATCCCCTGTGCTTGGTTGAACTCCTGACCGGCCTTATTAAGGTTCAGCTGGTACTGCTGGTTCTGGAACTGCCCGGCCTGCTGCAGATAGTTCATGTAATCCTGGGCCTGCATCTGCGGGATCGCCGCCGCGCCCTGCCCGTACTGGTTCGCCTGATTGAGCAACCCGAGCTGGTTCTGGTTGATGCCGGCGAAAGTCTGGTATGGCTGCGCCGACCCCTGCATGAACTGGCCGATGCCAGCGTTCTGCAGGTTCGTCCCCGCGCCGATGCCGCCCACAGCCTGCCCATACAGATTACCCGCGGCGCCGGCACCCATCGCGGCGCGCTGCAGTTGCTGGTTCTGCCAATCGATGTTGAAATTAGAGAGGGTCTGACCCTCCACCCCCTGCCCGTAAGGTGTGCCGCCGACGCCGCTCGCCGCGGCCTGCGCGTTCGCCTGATCGGCCACTTGTTGCTGCGTGCGGTGATAGAGCGCGTTCTGCGGGTCGAAACCCATGGCAATCAGGGACTGCACGTCCGGCAGCAGGCCCGCACCAGCACCCTGCACCTGCCCGCCGAGACCGAAGGTGCCCATTCCGGCCTGTTGGCCCATCTGCCCGGCAACACCCGCGCCCTGCTGGTATTGCTGCGCCCACGGGTTGTTAATGCCCTGCTGCGTCAGGTTCTCGTACTGCCCGAGGTTCTGTCCGCCGAGATTGTACTTGCTCAACCCCTGGATCGAGTTGTAGGCGTCCGACCCGGCATAGCCCGCATAGGTGTACGGGTTGGCGCCGCCTTGAACGCCACCCGAAGGAATGAGGCTGTCGAGCCAGCTGGCCACTTAAGCAACCCGGCCGGACTGGTCGGGGATGATGTTCGGCGCGATCTCGCTGCGCGTCGCTTCAGCATCGACGTTCTTCCCCGGAGGCATCTTCGTCGACTTGTCCTCGCACGAAGGACTCATGTTCTTCAGACCCTTGAGCATTCCACCGCCTTTTTCAGCCATGCCGGCCTCCTGAATTGTTGCCCGGATTTCTTCTCCGCAGTCCGGGCCGCCGCGGTCCAGACAGGGTCACGAGCGTTGCCCCGTCAGAAGTCCGCCGAGAAGTTGATCACGCCAGCGCCCGAATTGTCGGACAGGATCGCCGCCGAACCCGCCGCGGCGAAGCCCGCCGCCGAGCCGCACACGACTGCCACGCCCTGCGTCGAGGCCGGGGTGAAGGTCGCGTCGGTAGCGAGCGACGTACAGGCGGTGACCGCCGTACAAGCCGTGGTCGTGCACCCCGCGAAACCCGTGGTGTAGGTCATCGTCGGGACCTTGAACATGATCACCGGCGTGTTGATCTGGCACTTCAGGGCCGACGTAGTCGACGCGATGCACATGGCGCGACCGACCGTGGTCGCAGTCTCGCTGATCCGGTAGAAGTACCGCTGCGCCTTCAGAAGCTCTGACTTGTCGTCGCGGAACTCGAAAGTCGAGGGTGTTGCGGCCGATCCAGAAGGAATGATTTCAAGCTGCGCGCCGGTCCACGCGAAGCCGTCCGTCGCACCCGCGCCCGTCGCGGTCGGGGTGAAGCAGAAGCCCACCGCCATTTCCGTGACGGTCGACGCAACGAGTGCCGTGGTCTGGTTACGCGACCACGCAGACGAAGAGAGCGCGGGAGTTGCCGTGTTGACCAGCGTGGCGATGCCCGTCCACGCAGGCGTGATCGCAGGCGATGCAGTCGGCGTGCCGAAGCCTTCGTCGCTGCCCGTTCCCGTGATGATCACCATGTTAGCGATCGCGCCGTTGTCGGCGAGCATGCCGGCGAGGGCCTGCATGTAGACCGAGAGCAGCACCTGCTGGCCTTGCAGCTTCTTGACGTCAACAGTCGGGATTTCCTGCCAGGTGCAGATCGGCTGCGTCAGCGCGCCCGACGTGCGGAAGAGCGTCTGTGCGTTGGTGAAGCCTTGCGGCGGGGTTGGGGTCGCCGTGATCACCTGCTGCCGACCGGCGCCGACTGCGACGTTCGCCTGACAGCCCCAGCGATCAGCGCCGTAAGCCGCCGACGTGATGCCCGCGTTTGCCGCACAGGTGATGACGCCCGTGCCGCGCTGGGTGATTTCGAGCGCGCCGTTGTCGAGCCAATTGCGCGGCGTGCCGAAATTGCCCATCGAACTGTAGGTGATGCCAGAATTGATCTGGTTGATCACGCCGTTGATGACGGCCTGCCCTTGGCTTGCCTCCCACGGACCCGTCAAAAGCGGAACGTTTGCCCCAACGGCGGCCAGTACCGACGCGATAAGCGCCGCGCCCGCGACCATAACGATATTGCGACGCTTCATGGACCTACCCTCCTGTTCGGTTCGACCTTTCTACCACAGGTGCACAGGATTTCAATTGGCGTTAACGGTATCCTTCCAACCCAAGGCCCACAGCGACGCGCCGCTGACGGCCGTGCTGCAATACTGGATCGTGTTTGCTTCAAATTCGATCGCTACTGGCGACGATTGCACGTTAGGGTGCGCCCAATATGTGTTTGTGTTCGTGTAGCTGCCGTTGGGCGCCAGAGCGATACCCCCGCCGCCGCCCGCACTGTTCGAGATGAAGTTGCCGACCGAGGCGGTTGCAGGCATCCATACCGCTACGCCAGAGCTGCCCCGAACGGTGAAAGGTGCCCAAGTAATTGCACCAGTGCAGGCCGCGCCCTGATTACCCGACGCGATGAGCGGAAGATTGGCCGTAAGCAGGAGGCCGTTGAGTTTATAGACCGTGAGGTTGCCCACCTGCTGCGTGCCAAAAAAGGTTGCCGCGCCGCCCGTCTTCACCGCACCCGCATAGCAGGCGTAACTGTAGCCGCTGGGTGGCGACGGAAGAGCCGGGGGCACGTTCACCGTCGCGAGCAGCCCAGTGGTCGTCCCGTTGGATATTCCCCACAAATAATAGAACGTGTTGTTGGCGACCGTGCCGCTGTCGAGACCGTTGACCACTCCGACGTTCGAGATGTTCAGCGTGCCGCTGTTGGCTCCGCTGAAAAAAGTCACATTAGAGCTGGTGTTGAGCGTTGCGCTATTCCACGCCCACGACACCGTCACTGTCGTGGCCGGCGAGATAGTAAGGCCGCTGAAGCCGCACTGCGGCACAGGATTGGACAGCGAGGCTCCGTTGACACGCTGATAGAAGAGAACCTGCCAGTTGCCGGCCCCGCTAGAGCCGTTCCCGAGATAGAGAAGCCATGCCGTGTCACCTGACGCGGCGTTTATGTTTGCATTCCCGGGAGTGATGATACAGCCGCCCGTCGTCGCGCAGTTTGTGTTGTTGAAAGTGATCGTAGGCGCGCCGCTGAAGCCGACGAAGTACATCGGGAAAGCCAGATTAGCCGACGCGCCAAAGCTCGTGATAGCGGCGTTCCCCGTGACTATGACGTCATGCGAGCCGATCGTTCCCAGATCGGTTACTGGCGCAGAGGCGAGGCTGGACTGCGGCCCGAAGCCGCCGAACTGCGGCCCGTTGCTTATCATCTCGAACTGCGTGCCATCGTAGACTGCGACGATCAGCTGCCCCGAGACGACTTCTCCACCCGTCATGGCTTGCGGGCCGGACGGCGTTTGCCTGTACAGATTGGACGCCGTTGTGCCGTTCACAGCGAGCGTGAGCGCTGCCGTGTTGGTGAAACCGGCGGTGAAAACAATGGCCCGCCCTGCTGCAAGGGTGAACCCGCTGGGAACGGGAGAGGCGACGATCTGCGCGTTAGGAAGGCCGGTGGACGTCCCGCCTACATAGATCGTCGATCCCCCAGCCCCGGGAGAGATTGGTGTCGTCAGCGCGAGCAGCGCCGTGATATCGTTGTTGTTCCCCGCCGCAGCCGCGTTCGTCAAGCAGGTGACAAGCGCGTTGTAATTCGCCATCACCTGCGTCGCGTCAGCGATCGTGTTGTTGAGCAGGTTGAACGGCAGCGTGCAGGGGACGCCTGCACTAGCTATCGTGGTCCACAGCGAGAAAAGAAGCCCGGTTAGAATTTTTTTCATCTCAGTTTCCTGCCATGGTAATCCAGTTGGACCCGTCGCTCTTCAAATCCGCCCACTTGCCTGCCGTACCGGCGAGGATCGCCGTGCCGGGCGTTGCGCTTGTCAACGGCGCCACATTAGAAGCGTCGCTGACAACGGTCTGGTTCTGGATTGTCTTCACCCGGATGACGCGGCCCACGAAACTCGCCGCTGCCGGCAAGGTCAAAGTGACGGTGCCCGCACGATTGGCGATGATATCGGTGTCGGTGGCGGCGACAACGTATGTTGCCCCGGTCTGCGTGTTGGGCGCTGCGGACGCGTAGAAGCCCGCTTTAAGCCCCTTCGCGACTTGTACCTCGGGCGCCCCCGCGGGGTCGACGGTGATATAGGTGACCAACGCGTTCTGCGACGAGCCAGAACCACCAGCTGGCGCCGCCTTGAACAAATGCTTGCCGCCTGCTCCCGTACCGGTCCCCTGCCCCGCGGTCCACGACATATCTGCCGCTGCCGTATTAGCAATCGAGTAGGTGAGCGTGTCATGTCCGCCCGCCGCCGTGTTGAACAGCACTCCGTCAATCGGGTTGCTGACGGTGATCAGCGAGAACCCAAGGAACACGTTAGGGGTAATTGTGGTGACAGTCGTCGCCCCAGGGATGGCTGTTGGGTTAGACGTGTCAGCTACAAGCTGACCGATCCCCGCCACCACGCCATCAATCAAATTGCCGACAGCTAGATTGGTGCTGCCGAGCTGATTGGTCATGGTCGAATTGTTGACACCGTTGAAGGTGAAAACGTCACCCTGGTAGGGGTTGCCGAAATTGTTGGTCGTAACCGTGTTGCCGATGCGGTCGATCGCCGTGACGACCGTGCCGGCGGGAAACGCAGGGTTGGTAAGGTCAACGACAGGATCGCCGATGTTAACGCCTGCGGGAATTCCGCCAGTGAAGTGGAAAACCTTGCCGGCCAAGAACTGCGTGTTGTTAGAAAGCGGCCCCGCAACATTGTAGGAGCCTAACGACTGTGCGACTGGATTTGGAACGTCGAAGCCGCCGACGTGAAGGGTTGCCGTCCCGCCGTAGCCGAGAAAAGCGTCCATCCCTGCGAAGGACGTATTAGACTTGGAGCCGAACGCACGCGTACCGTCACAAAGATCGGCACCAACATAGGACGCCACATTCGCTGGCGTCGTTCCCACCATCGACAACACGGCCGATCCGCCGGCAAAGGTTTGCCCGAACGGACACCGGAACTGCGCCGCCTTCGCCACGTCGGCAAAGATGCCGATCATATAGGCGTCGTTGGTGGGGTTCGTTACGTTGAAGCTATCGCCCGTACCGGACGACACGCCACTCACTGTCAAAGACAGCAACGAATGAAATCCGCCAGCATCGAAATACTGCGGCGGATTAATATTCTGATTGATGCTGGCGGGGCCGAATATGCTGAGCAGCTTACCCTGCGTGTCGCCCGAACGGATCGCCACGCCCGTACCGGAATTCAGCCCCTTGGTGATATCCACTGCCGGCACCGTGCCGGGTGCACTGCTCAGCCCGTTGACGACGATCCCTTTCCCCGAAGCCGGCTGAAACGTCTGCGTCGTGGTCCACAATCCCGAGTTATTATCCAGCTTGGAGCCAAAAGCTGTATTGATCTCCGCCGCTGTCAGCACCTGCCCGGGAACAAAAGTTGTCGGCGTCTGCGAATAAGCCGCAGTCCCCAGGAGAACGGCTGCTACTGCAGCATACCTACCCCAAGACATCCGGGCCTCCTAAAGCGCTGTGGTCCAGCGTGAACAACCCGCCGCCGCTGAGTGACGGGTCCAAATCTTCCTGAAGATATCCCAAAACCTGATACTTGAGATGCGTGCGTCCAATCTTAAGCCCCGGCACGCACGATCCCAACATGACGATGGCAACCCTTCTGAAGACAAGGGGGGCATGCCATGCGAGACGGCGGGGGTAGAGAGCGTTGCTGCCCCCAGCATCGACCTGCGACCCGTACCATATGCCTTGGCCCCACACAAATTGTCCCCACAACGTCGGCGTGCCGTGTCCCGTCACGTTAACACTGTCCAGCACTGTCCCGTCAGGCGTAACAGCCGAGACAGTCACGTTAAGCCCCGTAGCAAGCTGCATGTAAATAGTGCTCTCGACCATTGCACATTCGGACATCTGGTCCGTGTCGGGAAGCATCGCCGTGCCCCATATGAAGGACATCGGCGCTCCGTCCTCAACGAATGTGCTGGTGTTCGACTGCACCTGATCGCTTTGATAAAGTATTCCGTTAGACCCCTGCCGCGTGATGATGAAAGTGTTCTGGTATGGCACCCCCAAAGACACTTTGGTCGTGTGCGGGCCGGACCACAGGTCTCGAACGAAGTCGTACCACCATTCCTGTTGCGGAGCACCGGGCACGATGCTGTTCTGTATCTGCACACGGTAAATGCCGCTGTTGAACATGCCGCTGACGCGAGACGGCGTCTGCGAAAATATGAACGGAACGGTGATCCCGTCGCCATCCTTTCCGATAGGATCGCTGATCACAGCCGTGAAATCGATCAGCCGAACGCCGTCCGGCGCGACGAACACCAGCCCCTTCTCACTAGACACCACCGAATTAGGCGACATCGTGCCGGTCGCGACGTTGAGCGAGTTGACCGCCAAATTTCCCAGCGCATAGTCGCCCGTGACTTGAAAGATGTTGCTCACACCCTTGAAAACCATTAACGCCTGAATGATGCCTCCCAGCTGGTTGTTCAGCGCCAGCCCCGCGGCAACCGTGATCGGCGTGTTGTCCCCGAATGTGAGAATTTGGTTTGCGTTGGTGATCGACGTGGCATTGAGGCTGTCCGACATGTACGCCGCCGGCTGAACAGTCGGCGGGTTCACGAGGAAAAAACATCGCCCGTTGAAATTGGCCACCCACGTAGGCGGAAAGATCAGCGGCGTGCCCGTAGTGTTCTGCGACGTCCACGTAAGTGCGAATGGATTGGTGACATTGATCACCCCAAAGAACCCGTTGCCCTGCGTGAAACCCGGATGCGCCACAATGATCTTTCCGCCCACCAGCGCCATGGAAGGCGGCGCCCACGGTCCTACTGTTGGCGGGCTCACGGGAGTATTGGCAGCGGTTATTCCCGTTATCGGAATGAACTGCTGCGTCACCACGTCATAGCAGAATGGCTGGTCGTGCCCTGGGTTGAGCTGCGTCGCCACCATTCCGTAAATACGGGTGCCGATGTTGAGCAGCGCGGAGATGAAACCGGCCTGCCCAGCAAATATCCCGCCAAAGCCGCTTGAGAAGCCAGACGAGAATGCGTGGCTATTAAGATTGGTGAGAGGGATGGCCGCCGGCCTGCACTGCCACAAGTCGCGTGTCGTGGGGTCGGGGATCAAATTCTGCAGAGCGGACATAGTTCCGGGACGACTGGACGACGCGTCCAACGTGTCAGCCGCGGTGTGCGGGCTCCATACGATCGGGTTCCCAGGAAGCGCCATGGTCTCCTACAGACATATGTACCGATAGATGGTGTTGGCCAGCGCTGCCCCATTCAAAACCCATGTGTTTGCGCTAGGCGCACCAACCCACGCCACCGTCGTCCCGGTCGCCGCCGCAGCCGCGTTGCCGGGGAAAAGTACGCAGGCGTTAGGAGGCGTTATCGTCGTTGAAAAAGTTATGGTGCACGTCGTAGTTGCCGCGGCGCCTATGGTCACAGCGCCGGACTGGTTAGTGCCGGCTACCGATCCATTCGCACCGGCTCCGCACGCACCGTTCGAGATCGAGGGCGTACCGAAGGTGGATACGATCTGTCCTGCGAAGCTGGACAACCCATTGAATGTGGCTGGCCCCGAAACGATAGTCCCCGCTGAAAACGTCTGCAGCGCCGCCCATGTATTGGCAACAGACGTATTCCCGAAGCTGGAAACTTGATCAAGCGCCACCTGCCTGACATCGAAAGGCGTTATCAGACCCGTGGTGTTGTCCGCAAAAAGGGAATTGATCTCTGTGTTAAGAGCCGTGGGAGTTTTTGGAGAACCCGTCTGCGCGAACGCAGGACCGACCATAAGAAGACAGATGAGGGTAAGAACTCTCCACATGCCTACCACCCGATCTGCTTCGTGTTCTTCAGTCGATCGAATGCGCGACCGAAGCGTCGGCGGTCCAGACCGACCGTAGCTACAGCGCCCTCGCGATCCTTGGCGTTCATGAGATACGACTTGAGCAGCGTGCCAGCCCCGAGGGGGAACTGCTCGCCATCCCCCAAATAGGCGGTCTGTCGGTCGTCCCCCGTGAGGCCCATGAGACGCCCGGCAAGAGAACGAATAAGGAATTGCGTGTTGGGGAACCACGGCACGGTGTTCGACGTCTCAGGCGTCGCAATATCCGGCATGAGGCTGAAGTAATTCAAAAACGAGTTGTAGCTGCCGCTCGCGGGCGGCCACACGAAAAGCTGCGGGGGAGACGTGTCGAGGTTGGTCGCGTAATTGTAAGGGTACGACTGAAAGCCGGGCGTTTGCACCTGCCAATTGTACTCAGCAAGCGTTTCCTGAATGAGAGGGTACGGCACGCCGTTGATCACGTAGTAAAAATTATCCTTGCCGTCGATAACTTCGGTCCTAAGGTAGTCGGCAGGAAGCGTGTACGGACCCGACCCGTTTCCTACGGCAGAGTTAAACATAAAATTGAACGTCTTTCGACACTGGTCGAGGTCGTAGTCCTGACAAAGGTCCTGCAACACCGCGTTAAGAAGTTGCCCCGACTGCGAAGTGAAGCCGGGGCATTTAGCTTCTTGTCTGGCAATGGTGCATATTTGCGCCGCTGTCAGGGGCATGCTGTCTCCTAGGCGACGGGCGTCTCCGCCAATTTCTTTTCCAGCTTCGCGAGCAGCGCCTTCTTGTTCTCGATCTCAGAGCGGCAACGCTTGGCGTTCGTCTTGCACTGCTCGCGCTGTGTCTCTTCCTGCGGTGTCAGTCTCGGCTCGCCCTTACGATTTGAACTCTTCCACTTGATTACGCTGTCCGCCTCGATCCGGTTAAAATCTTCCTCGAAGTTCGCCATCATCTTCTCGTCTTGCGCGAGAGCGTCCCTGAGGTTGATCAAATCCTTCTTCCACTGCTGCCGCTCGATCACCGCATATAGCTTGTCGGCCTCTCGGTGATGGACGGCGATCGGGTCGTCACGCCGGACGAACGTCTGCTGTATGAAGTGCGTGCCCTGGTCTAGCTGCACCTGCAGTGTGTACGCGGTAACGACGTCGTCCCCGCCGGCAGGCGGGGCCTTAGAGATTGGTCCTTGCATCTGGTCCTTCCTTCTTCCCTACGCTGCGATCTCCTTCTCTACACCGGAATGCACGGCGCCGTCTCGGGCAATGAACATGCCCTGGGCGCGGCGATAAGGGGCGAACTTCGACCGGCCGTCGATCTCGTCCTGGTGCTGGAACGACCGCTGCATCTGCTCGTTGAGCACCGTCGCGACAGAACGGCGGACCCGGTACTCATAGCCGGTGTAGAACACTTCACCGTCGAGCATGAAGCTCTTCACGTAGGGCGCCGCGTCGATAACGATGCGGACGTACTGTTCGGAAGGAGTGTGCCGACGCCGCTGTCGTTTTAGCTCTTCCTGATAGTAGGCGTCGCTCGCAGCCTGCTTGCGATCCTCGTTGACCGCCTTAGCCGCTTCCTTAGCGAGCGCCTCGCGCTCTTCCTTCGACAACAGCAACGGGTCGACGTCCATCGACACGTTCTCCGGTCCCTTCTTCGACATGACGAACTCCTAGCTGTGAACCCATTGCGGATTGGACGCAGCCGCATTCTTGGAAACGAGGATAGGCCATCCCGTTGCTGCATCTACCCCAACAAAGTCTCCCGGCAAGCACCGCAAAATGCCGCGGTTCGGAACATATAGCAGGCCCGTCTGCGCAAACGCCCCGGGCCAGATCGGATGAATGTTGTTCTGGTCGTCGAGGATCGCGTTGGCGATCGTCGCGATATCGGCCGGCGCGAGCGATCCGCCGAAGGCCAAAGCCGTCAACGAAGTCTGCGCGGTCGTCCCAAGCGTAACGGTCGCCATGTGTCAGTCTCCCGCTGCAGGCTAAAGGATCAACCGCCGCCGGTCGCGAACCCTTGTATCTGCGACTGTGCCGCGGTGAACTGCGTAACAAGCGCTGCGGCCACCGCGTTCGTCAGGGTCGTGATATCTCCCGCCGCGAATGTTTTCGAGCTGAAGGCACCCTGCGGGTTAGAGAACTCCTTGGTCTGTGCGCCGCCCCGACCACCCTGCGGCAGCGCAGGCGCCGTGTTGCATGACATCGGACCCATGCCGTCCCCGACCCAGTCGATGTTCACCTGGTACGTGAGTCTGTAGGACATTACAACCTCCTGTATACTTGCGCCTTACGCGCCTGCATGATACGTTGATCCATCTTTAGCACGGAGATGGACCAAATGACCCGCTTGGCTTGCAACACCGAGACCCACAAGCGCTGCGCCCGCTGCGAAGAGGTTAAACCGCGCACCGAGTTCTACAAGAACAAATCCGCCTACGACGGCCTCCAGGGGAGATGCAAAGCCTGCAACATCGCCAGCGTGAGCGAATGGCAGAAGGCAAACCCCAAGAAGCATAGCGAGTACAACGTCCAGTGGGACAAGAAAAATCCGCGAAAGAAGCGCGACCGCCATCTCAAATGGCGCCTCGGTATCCCCTATGGAACCTACGACGAGATGCTCGCCGCGCAAGAAGGAAAGTGCGCCATTTGCAGACGCACCGACCCCAACGGACGAGGATCGACCGTGTTTCACGTCGACCACTGCGCCGAAACAGGAAATGTCCGAGGCTTGCTTTGCCACTCCTGCAATCTGGGCATCGGACATTTTTTCCATCAGATAGACTTCCTTAAATCGGCTATTGAATACCTTATCCGAACGTCGAGTTGAAGGCGGAAGTTGACTCTATCCTCATGAAAAATTGGGCATTTTGGATCAACGTGCCGTAGAAATTCTTCCAACCTACTACTCGGAGCTGATTTAACGGATCCGACTTGTCGGCCCCCTTGAGGTAAGTGAACTTCACATTGTCGAGCACGACCTGCGCGTAAGCACCGCGACCAAAGATGAACGTCGGATACACCGTGACACCCGTGGCCGGCGCGGCCGGCGGCACCTGAAACACGCCGGGGCCTGTGATGACCACCGTAGACCCCGCTGCCAGCTGTGTTGCCTGCCCCGTGAGCGGACCAGACGTCGGACCCGAAGTCGAGAGGCCCAGGTTCTGCGGCACGGCGCTGCCCGCCGGGCTGACGTAGACGTTGTAGGTGAAGCCCGCCGTCGAGGGCAGCGTCACCTGAATGGCTTGGTTAGCGAGCAACACGACGTTGCCGGACACCTGATAAATCTGGCTCTCGTACTGGTTCTGCGTGTCCTGTCCCGTCACCTGAATGACGTAGGTGCCGGCGCCGAACGTGCCGCCAGCGACCGCCGCGCCATTGACCTGTGCGATGCCAGTGAAGAACGGACACATGTTGGTCTGGCAGAACCGGATGCCACGCCACTCGCCAACCTCGTAGTTGTAGAGGCGGTTCAAGTCGCTGTAGGACCATGCCGTCACGATCGTCTGGTTTTCCGACAAGTCGCCGACGACGAACGGATGGCAGACGGCGACGTAGTGCGGCATCTTGCGAGGGTTGTTCGACGCCTTCGCGCCGCCCGCGTCGGCCTGCAACTTCATGTCGGTGACTTCATCACCCATGTAGCGCGGGGCGCCGAGATTGATCAGCATTGCCGAAGCGCGGTTGATCTCGTGCGGGTTCATCACGTCGCCAGCCACGAGCGACGCCCGTGCGCCGCGGCTGTTGACGTAGTTGATCTGGGTGCCGCCTAGCAGGTTTAGGAACGTGTTGCGCTCCAGCGTTTCGCCGATCTGAAGGGCAACCAGCTCGATCGCCTTCTTGAACAGCGGATGCTTGATCGTCATCTCCGCGACGTCGGTGATGGTGATCTTGTCGCCCCACTGCTGGGCCTGCGCCGACACCTGCTGCAGCGTCATCTGCTGCCCAATCGGCGGCACGCCTTCAGACAGCGGCGCAAAGGGCAGCGGCACGCGAATGTAGCGGCTGGCGGTGTAGGTGGTGCCCATGCCTTTCGGCAGGGTAGCCGGGTCGCCGAACTGGTAGACGACCAGCTGACGCCGCGTGAGCGGAAGCGTCTTGGCAGCGATGTATGGGGTAATGTCGCCAGAGAATTGCGAGGCAGTATTCGTGGCCATCACTGTGCTCCACAGCTCAGGCGACGAACAATTGCCGTCGCCAGGTTAGATCGGGACGTCCCCGAAACGCTCTTCGTAATCGGCCGCGCTGCCGGGCTCGCCGCGACCTCGCCTGTTAGACGGTGCGTCGGATGCCCCGCGCTGCGGCCTAGCTGCTTGCCGGCGCCGGTTCTCTGCAGGGCGCTTTTTCTCACCCTTCTCGGCCTGGGCAAGAACCTTCTCGCCGAGCAAATTCTTGAGGATGACGTGCCGCTCGACGTAGACGCCCTGTCGCTGAAAATCCGCGAACCGCTTCTCGACTTCATCGGTGTAGCGCTGTGCCACGCGATTGCGCGCAGCGATGCTGGCGAAGTGAGCACGATCAGATTGGGCTGCCGTCTGCTGCCGCAGCTGCTGCATCTGCTGCTGCATGCCCTGCGTGAACTCACGCATCTCCGTCTGGTAGCGCTCATCGGGAGAGAGCAGAGACAGGCGGGCTTCGCGCTGCTGCGGGGTCTCTTGAGGCTGGAAGTGCTGGGGGCCGCGGTTGAGACGTTCTTCGAGTTCTGCAAGGCGCCGAGTGTTCTCGGCATCACGTCGCGCAAGCTCTCGATTGGTTTCGCGAAGACGGCTGAATTGGTTACCCCCGCGCGACTGCGGTCCGGGCTCGCCACCGCCTTCCTCGTCGCCTTCATCGCCCTCGTCGGGTTCATCTTCGTTGTCGTCGTCCTGATCACCATCGCCCGCAGGATCGTCGACTTGTTCGTCATCTTCGGGATCAGGATCGAGAACGTCGTCCGGTGATCCACCGCCGCCTTCAGTGCCCGAAAACGAGACGCCTGAAAGCAGGTACTTCCGAAGAAGATCGAGGGTCATTGTCCTGCACTCCTGTCCCTTACGGGGACTACGCGATCTGCTGGTTACGCCAGCGAGGCGATCTGCCGGTTAAGCCGGCGAAGCTAAGTCTTGGGGAACATACGACCTAAAAATATAAAAAGTCAACGGGGTCCGTTCTTCTCGATCTTGTTCTCAAGAGACACCCGAATTCGCTCTAGCTTTTCATCGGTGCTCTTGTTGGCAGCTTCTTGGCTGGATCGCATCGCCTGCACAGAGTTGTTCAGCTGCTGCATTGCTGTCTGAAATTCGTCACGCCGAACGAAGCTATCCCGGATGAACAGCTCTACCTGCACGATTTTCTCGCGCACAGCCTCGACACTGTCTCCATAGGAACGTCCTTCAGCAACGATAGCTGTACGCATCTCAGCAACCTCTTCGGACAGCACTTCGAGCAGCTTTGCCTGCTGCGCGTCGATCTTGCTGTGCAATTCAGTACGCTGGTCGTCTATTTTTCGATGAAGCGCTTCACTCTTCTTGCTTATTTTTGCGTCTAGAAGCGTGTAAAGGTAGCGCGAAGCAGCCGCGCATATGGCGGACGTGGTCGCGACGAGAGCCGTCGCAATCTCAGCCCAATTAGGGGCGCCGCCTCCCATGTTGTCTTCCATTGCTGCAATGTACGTTGCCTAGGAGGGATTGTCCCTTTGTTGCTTGACGCCTTCCGCAAACGAAGCTTTGGCCGTGCTCGCGATCAAAGCATCTTTGATGCTGTTAGTGTTCTTCTCCAATTCGCCGATGGCGTTGCGCGTCCGCCTTGTCGCCCAAACAGTGTAGACAGACAGCAGCATATTGCCGAAAAGAGCCAGTCCAACCAGAAGCTGGGCCAGCTCGCTCATGCTAATGGAAGACTTTGGTCAACCCGCCGAACAACTCGGCGGCGACGAAGAAGGCGAAGGCAAGCCAGCCCAGATGCGCCCGGGGCCAAGCGGTGGGGCCAATAAACGCAGCAATCACTGCCAGCACAAACGAAAACACCAGCAGCACCAGACCGACGTTTTGCATGGCTTGCCTCCTGCTAGAGACGGCCCCCGCTACTTCGAGTGTGAGAAAAAGCTATTGACCGCCGCGAAGATCACGCCGACGGCTGCAGACGCAGACTGCACGTCGATCGTCCCATGCGCGTACATCGTCACAAGCGACACGATCGCCGAGAGGATCGCCGCACTGCCGATCGAAGTCGTGACCGTACCCGGGCCGCTGTCGACGAGCTGCTTTACGGTCGTGGGTTGATCAGCCATGTACCGGGTCCTTTCAGTTGTCAGGGATTGTTTGTGTCACGCCATTGCCATCTGTGATAATATTAGCACGCTTTCTCCACAGAGCGCCAGCCCCGTTTACACCCACAAACGGGTTGGCCCCTGCCGTCACAGAACCCGCGCCCCATCGGATCAAGTTGCCATCGGCGATCACTGCGCTGTCCAGCGCGCTTGGCTCAAAGCTGATCAACGGGGTAACCCCGACCGGCGCCCCGTCAACGTTGTTGTTTGAGAACGTGAAGCCGCCACGCATTTGAAAAATGACCAGCTTGTTGTCGGGCGCTAAGTTGTTGGCCGAGATACGGACCCCCTGAACCAGCACTGGCCATCCCGTGCCGGCCGCCGCCGTTGTCGTCAGGAACCGTGCCGAGTTCTCAAAGTCGCCACCAGTGATGACGATCGTGTCGTCGGGCGCGCCTAGGAAAAAGTCCGCGATCGAGTTGTTGTCGCCCAACATGTTAATGGCAACGAAAGAGCCTGCCCCTGCGCCCAAGCCTGTTGTGATGCAGTATTTTGAACCAGTCGTTCCGTTGCACTGCGAGTGCAAAAACAGGTGCGCTTTGCTCTGCGCGTTTTCGATGCTATAGGCCGCCGTGCCGTAATTGTTGACCTGCACTCGCTCAATCAGCGATGCGTCGTTGTTTCCGCCCGCGCCGTACCAGCGCATGCCGATGTCGAGGCCGCCGGGACGATTGGCCTGTAGGATCAAATCACGGAAAGCGTTGTTAGTCGTGACACCGCCGGCACCCGGCGATTGCCCTATCCCGCATGACAGCGGGAACGTTATGTCGGACCAAGTCGAGAAGTGTTCAAGCAGGCTTCCCCGGCTCGCGGTGAACTGGAACATGCAGTCGGTGGCGTTGCCGGCCCACATGAACCGGGTGCCCGCCGTGCTGAAATCCTCGCCGCAGCCCTGCCAGCGAAAGGCGCGCACGGTATTGATGAGAATTTTCCCGGTTACAGTGTATTGACCGCAGGGGCCAAGGATCGTAACGCCCGATCGATTGATGGTCATGGCGGGGATTGTCCCGGTCGGCGGAAGATTGCGCGCGTCGCAAATGCCTCCGCCGGGCGGAAGGGAAAGCGTGCATACCCAGATTTGATCGCCGACCGATCCCGGAAAGATAGAGGCGTCGATGACGGTCGCCTGAGATTTACCAATCCCCCCCTGACAAAGCAGGAAGACCAGCACCAGAAATGTGCGCCACATCAGAAATACTCGATAATCCACAAGCACCCGCCGCCGCCTTGCCCGCCTGCACCCGCCGTCCCGCCATTCTGCGTGCTGCCTCCGCCGCCGCCCGAGCCGCCGCATAGACCGCCAGTGCCGCCCGCACCGGCGGCGGTCGCATGGCTGCCCCCGCCGCCCGCACCGGATCCGCCTTGTCCTATTGGCTGAGTTGCTGCGTTGCCGGGATTTCCAGGATTGCCGGGGTTGCCGGTCGTCCCGCCTGTGCCGCCCGCGACACCCGTGCCGTCGCCTCGTCCACTAGCGGCTCCGCCTGTGCCGCCGGTCGCCATGGCGTTGCCGGCTGTAATGCCGCCACCCGTGCCGCCAGCTGAGCCTCCAAAGATAGAGCCTCGCCCACCATTTGCGGCGCCGGCCGCCGTGCTGCCTGATCCGCCAGGGCCCGCCTCAGTTGATGTAACCAGCGCGCCTGCCGCACCCGCACCGCCGGCTGTTGCGCCGAAGCCGCCCGCGGCGCCTCCGGTCGTTCCCGGACTGGTGCCGCCATCAGCTCCGTAGCCTCCGCCGCCACCGCCGCCTGAGTTGGCGGCAAGCTGACCACCGCCGCCGCCACCGCCAGCGGGGCAATAGAGCAGCGTTGCGCCAAACGTGGTTCCCGTTCCAACACCGCCGTTGCCTCCTGCAGTGGTATCGGCCGCCGCCGCAAGCCCAGCCGTGCCGCCGCCGCCCACCGTGTAATTCTGCGATGCGCCGATCTGCGCGGCGGTAAAGAACCCGGAATTCTGGGCACCACCGCCACCGGAACCACCGCCACTGACTGCAGTCGATGCCGCCTGCCGTGCGCCACCGCCCCCTCCGCCACCGCCGCCAAGGCAGTAGACCTGCACCATCTTCATGCCGGCGGTCGGCGTATAAACACCGGCACCGGCCGCTACTATGCTCGTGACTTTGGTCCCACCGCTTGCGGCGGCGCTGCTGCAAAGTTTTCCTGTCGTGTCGACGGTGATGAGACGCGTGGCCCCGGGCGCATAAGCGAGGGGCAACGATCCACACGTTTGAACAACCAGTGCGTCCTGCGCTAACGCAGGAGAGCATAAAAATGCTAGTGTGAGTAAGATTGATCCGAGAAAACGCGCCATCAGCAGGTGTTCCCGTTAACGTCGACAGTCAGCGATCGCGTGCTGCCGGCAGTGAAAGCCTGGGGAAGAACGCCGCACGTCTGCACAACGAGCGCCCCGCCACCACTCTGCGCCCTGGGGCTGATCATCGCGCCTACCAACGCCAGTGCGGCGCCGACTGAAACCACTGCAAGTATGCGCAGCATCTCGCTATCTCCGCGGTGCGACGTCTGGCCCTTGTAGCCGATCCTGGTGAATTGCACCAGCCGGATTTTGACCACCGCGCGCTTGGCCCGGCTGGGCGCCCGGTCGCGGCGTCCCCGACGTTCCCGGCCCCGCGCCTCCCGGGGCGCCCGGCGCGCCCGTTCCCTGCATGCCCTGCATTGCAACCTGCGCCTTTTTGTTCATCTGCTCGCGATGAAACAGCATGTGCGCGCGGATCGCTCCGGTCGGATCGTCGCCGCTCTCCTGCATCGCCTCCATGTGAGCCAGCATGTGTTGCTGATCGTCGTCCAGCTCGTGCACGGGCAACGTCAGCCCCATGAGCAGCATCTTGTTCTCTAGCTGCGGGTCGATCGACAATTTGTCCTTGATGCCCTTGAATATCTGCGGTGCGAGCCGCGCACCGAACGTGTTCTCGACAAGCTGCTGGATGACTGGCACGAGATCAAGCTTGTAGCCGGGCATCATGTCCGGCGGAATGCCGCGGATCACGTTGATAGTGGCGATCTGCTGCTGCATCTGCTGCGCCGAGCGCGTCGCGTCGATGCCCCACCATCGAACCTCGTAGCGCGTGCCGGAGTTGATCGGCGGCACGTCGATCATGTTGACCTTCAACCCCAGCTCGCCGTACTGCCGCACCGTCAGCGCCTTGTCGCGGAATTGGTGATCGAGATCGACGAACCACCGCAGCAAGGGCGAAAAGACTTCATCTTCGATGTTGGTCACCGCGTCAGCCGTCGCCAGAATTTCGGCCTGCTGCTCCGCCGCGATCTCCGCCTGATTGCGCTTCGTCTTGCCCCCGCTCGACTGTGCGATCATGGCCGGCGTCACTGACAACGCCTGGTAAATCTCCTGCTTGGTCGACGCCACCAGCGACAGCGCGTCCTTCCACAACTGCGGGAATTGCGCGAACTTAGTATCGTTCGGACTGGTCTGCCAGATCGCCGCGAGGTTCAACACCATCGATCCCACGCGAGGGTTCTTGCTGGGGTCCGTCATGACGATGGGCAGCAGGCCGTAGCTCGCGCTGTCCCAGCCCATGTTGACAGCATCGTTCGCCGCGTACTGCATATCGGCGACGAACTTGACCGGCGCGAGACCCTTGAACACCCCCGCGATCTTGTCCTGCGGCGCCGAGATCAGCGGTACGCGATCACACCAGTACGGGTTGCGCTTGACCGACAGGATCGTATCGCGCTCACCGCCGGCAAAGTAGATGCGACAAATGCGCTTCTCGTCGCCCTTCTTCAGATGTATCCAAACCTCGTACCCGATCAGCAGCGCCTGCCCTTCGCTCAGCGTGATGCCCGCCGCGTCAACGTGCTTCTTCACGACGTCGGGATTGTTCGGATCGAGCGCCTTCTTCATTTCCTCAAGGATGGTCTCGCCGGCTTCATCGTCGATCTCTTTGTCATCAATCATCTGGCGGACCTTCTCCTTGGTCCACCGCCGGATGATCGCCCCGCCGCCGCCCTGCGCCAAGGCGTGCTCAACGCTGTTCGCCGTCGCCGGAAACACGACCACGTCTGCGTCGGCAAGAACTTCGACGATCGGGTGCTGACTTTTCAGCTCTTCCTCGACAACGTCGTACTCGTCATCGGTGTCAAGATCGGGGTCATCGTTCTCAATCTCTTCTCCGTCGATCTCGATCGCCGTAGGCTTCTTGTAGGCAATGTATCGCGTGCTGTCAGCCCACGTCACATAGAGATTGTACTGCCCTTCGACGTCGCCATTCTTGCACACGGCCGGCGCCGCCTGGGTGCGCAGCCGCGTCCGACGAATGTAGTATTCGAGCAGCGCCATAAGCTCCCAGGGCTTCTCGTCAGACGTGATGACGTCTACGTTGCGACCGGAGCGGGGGAACATCTGGTTGACGAAGCGGGTGCGCCGCGCGTCGACCGCCGTCTTGACGATGGGGACGAAAATCTGTGCGTTGCCTGCGTAGTTCTGCCGCCCGGTAAGCTGGCAGTTGTAGCAGTCCCAATAGTCTAGCTGATCGTTGCCCCGGTCCCACTGCCCGCGAAACGCGGTCGCAGTCGTCTTCATCGCGTCAAGCACCTGCTCGCGAATGTCTTCGTCGCGGCACAGCTCTTCGTCCCGCTCCCCCCACTCGCTGTCTTCAGAAGCCGCGTCTTTCTTGCGTTCTACCGAAGCGTCATCGTCCGCCATGGTGCTGTGCCCGCGCTGACAAATACCGCCGACCCTGCGGGTCGACCGCGTAATTGCCTTCGCCGGCACTATCGCCCGAACCAGCCGCCACGGCAATAGTGCTTTCCAGCCCTTCCATTAGGACTTTGTAGGGTCCATCGTCGGCGATTTCAGTAACTCGTCCTGTATCCCCCACGGCGCGGGCATAACCGCCCGCCAATGCGTTAAGGGTCCACCGGGCTCGTGTTGACACGAGAAGAGCAGGGAAATTTCCCACCGTCCTGTCGATAAGATTTCGCAGTTCATCCCTCCCAGCAGGTTCCGCGCCGCCTTGGCTAATGCGCAGTTTAGCTCTTCGAGCTGCTGGCTGTAGTCCGATGCTGTCGAGACCAACGAAATGTCGGGACGGGGCGTAGGCATGGGTCGTTTCTCCTAACGAGGCTAGGCGGATATCTCCCGCCAGTGCGGGAAGAGTGGCGCCGGGATCACCTTCGGCCAGCCAGTCGCGGAGTACAAACACGATCCCCCCTCGACGTTGAAACAGAACAGCAGCTGTGTACTGTCTGGAAGCATTAACCGAAAGCACGCAATCGGCTCCACGTAGCAGCTCGACGTCTTCTTGGACATTCTTGAACCCGAAGTTGTCGTAGATCGGAAGGCCGGGCCGCATGCGCAGCGCGTAGGCTAGCGCATTGGCGACGTCATTCTTTCCAGTTGGATACGATAGCAGTTGCTGGAAGAGAACGGGGACGTCCTTCGCAAACTCGATCAGGCCGCTTAAAAAGAAGGGCTGCAAAGATCGGATGAATTCCAGCTTGCCGACAGGCGCAGGCATCGCAACTACAGGGATAATAGATCGTCGGAGTGTCATCTCCGCTCTTAAAGGCTGCAAGAGAAATTCTTCGAGCCCTTCTTTCTCGACACCAATCTTGATAGGCGCATATGTCTGAGCCGTCTGGAAAACATCGTTGATAATTTGGTCGGGCATCCATGCCTGCCCGTCTGCCTCCCACACGATCAGCTTCTGCCCTACCCATGAGAACACCACCTTGCCGGTGAGAGACGACGTCCGCTTGACCGTGCGCGCCGGGTCGTACATCGCATAGCACGGCTCCCATGTCCGCACGCGCAGCACTACCTTGAACGTGGCCTGCGTGAACACGCGCGTCGAGGGGTCGACTGCCTGCACCATGTACTCCTGCATGTACTCGTTGACCATGCCGGCAGCCTCGTACTCGGCTCGCGTCTGATCAATGTGCTTCAGCGAGAACCGCGACGGCCACGTTGCGCAGCGGACATTGTCAGCCTTGCGAATGAATTCCCAGGGGTACTCTCGGACAACCCAGCTGCCGGTCTTACGGAGACGAACAGCAAGGCAGTCCGGGTCAAGAAGGTTTGCAAGCATTCGCACCTTGGCTCCAGGAGCCAGCGCGGGCAGTAACGTTCGCATGATCCATCGCTGGACCTTGTCCCGGCCTTGAGGCGTCTCGACACTTTCTTCGTCTTCGACGTCATCGATCAACGCTCCATCCGGCCGTACATCGTCATGCTTCGTCCCGCGGAGAGATTGCAGGCGTCCAAATGCTTGAATAACGCAGCCATTCGTGAGGACAACTTTATCCTCGTTCCATACCGGTCCGTGAAGACTTCCGAACAGATACCCGATCCATTCGTTGAAATCGATCTCGTGCTTAATAGCCGCCAACCGCTCGCAGGCCCGCGTCGAACTTTCACCCACAATGATGAAATTCCTGAACCGTGCGAAACAAGCCGATAGGCAGACGTACTCTTCAGCGATCGTCGATTTTCCGGCGCCACGAAACGCCAGCTCGATAATTCGCTTCTCGTCTCCGTGAAGGTCATCGATCATCTCGTAATGGAAAGGCGGCGTCTCCTGCGGGTGGCGGTGCCCAAAGAGCGTCTGATGCGCCAGCCGGTGGTCCTGGGCCAGCTGGGCAATCAGACGCTCTTTGTCCGTGAGATCGGAAGGGAGCATCAACCAACGCCATCTTCGACGTCGATAATGTCTTTCGCAAGTTTCTCCAGCTCAGGGATGGCCGCCCGCATCTCGCCGGCCATCTCGTAGCATTCGCGTTCTTCTGGTTTTGGGCCGGGGCGAACTATTTCGAGAATGATGCGGTCAACAACAGCCATAACAATCTTTGCCGCCAAGGCTGTCCTCGCCTTTGAAAGTTGCGCTTCAGCGTCCAACCGTTGCTGCTGTTCACGGGCGATACGCTCTTCTCGCGCAATCGCCGAACCGAAATAGCTGCTGCCCATCTGCTATCTCCCGCGCTTCGCCCCGCGGCCCTTGCCGCCACTCGCCGACTTCGCCTTGGGCGACTTGGTCGGGGTGCCCCCGGGCGCCGTGCCCTGCTGTCCCCGGTTGAACGGCATCTTCTTTGGCTTACTGCCTTTCATCCTCGTGCTCCAAAGGGCGCGGGGTTGGTCGTCCGCGAGCCGAGCGCGCCTTCCTCGTCCTGCGTCTGCTTGGCGTCCTCGCCCGTGACGTCCTCGCCGCGCTTCTTCGCTTCCTCCCGCGCCTGCTGATTGACGTGCGAGGGGGCGTGCGGGTTGTAGCGATAGGGTTCGATCACGAATAAACCTCTCGGATGTTCTGGTGGAAATACTGCCCTGCGGAGCCGGCCGATGTAAAGCCGTCCCACACCGTCTCAGGCACATTCTCGTAGATGTAAGACCGACCCGACTTGAAGACGATCGTCAGCTCGTTGCTGTCGTCGTCCCACGTCGCGGAGAGGATCGAGGACGAATTCGTGAAGACGTGGGATCGAACTGACATGGTCCCTCTCGCGTTATCGTTGCGCACACTGTATGCTAGGTGTGTCAAGCTTGTCAACTGTACTACAACAGGAGATCTCCAAAATGTTTTCGATCAAAGAACAGGAAATCACCGACGCCTTCACCAGCGTGCAGCTGGCCATCGGTCGCCACCCGCTTCCTCCCGGTGTCGATCCCGACGACCCGAAGTCGAACGAGACGACGCAGTGGCTGCGGATCACCGCCAACGGCAAAGTGTCCACCGTGTTCTTCTATCCAGATGGCGGCGTGAAGAATATCCAGAACCACCCGAAGCTGCCAGGTGTGGACACGCCACAACCGAACGATGCGCCAGCACAAACCGGCGTCGGCAATGCTACGCCTCTCGGGTCGGACTGGCACGACGCGCAGGCAGCGCAACACCCGGACCCCGCGGCTGCCAAGGCAGAACTCGACGCGAACCGTGCGATCGGCGTTGCCTCGGGTGAAACGATGAAGCAGCACCGCGAGCGGGAAGAAGCTGCGGTCACGGCGAAGCAGGAAGCGCTCGACGAACAGCGGCAGGTGCTCAAGCGTCATGACGAGCAAGCCGCGAAGCGCGACGTGGAAGACAGCCAAGTGCAATCAGACGTCGCGCAGCCATGGGCGCCGGTCGGCAGCGATCGCGATCCGCCAGTGCCGGCCATGGTAGATGACGAAACGCTGCCACCGCAGAAAACCGTTGCCAAGCCGATCGATCCAGCGCAGGCTGCGGCGTCGGGGTCCTAACCAGACCCCAGGGTTCCTCCCTAGTCCTTGGCCCCGCGGTGCGGGGTCTTTTTTTTATGCCTTTAAATACGCGATCGCCCTTTCTAAAAATTCGACCGCGTCTTCGAACATGCCAAGTCCTTGATTGCACATCCCACATAGAAGTCCTCGCACGCGCCCCGTTTCATGGTCGTGGTCCACCGCGAGCATCCAGCCGTCAGGGATGATCCCGCAAATCGCGCAGCGCCCATGTTGCTGCACCAGCCTTTGCTCGTACTGCTCCGCAGTCAGCCCATATTTTGCCAGACGTTTCTCTCTCGACCGACGCTGGTAGCGTGCGGCGTTTTTCTCGCGGTGCTTTTGATTGTAATCTGGGTTCGCGGCTCTCCACCTCGCCTGCCGCTCGCGCGCCTTCTCGCGCACACCGGGGTCGTTGGCGTGCGCCCGCATGTACTCTCGCATGTAGCGGCGCATGCACGCTGCGCAATATCCGGCCCGCACGACTTCGACAACTTTGCATTTCGAACATAAGGGCATGGGCAAACTCCTATTTTTAAAAATTTTCGCCTAATAATTTAAGTTTGTCAAGCGATTTCCCAAAAATCTGCACCTCGGAATTCGGGTGACGAAATTTTTCCAAGCCCCGCCTCGGCCCCCGCTATCCCAAGTTCTTAGCTAAGAACCTTAAATCCTTAATAGTATCAATGCCTTAATGGGGTAACGCGCGGAGGTTGTGGAGGCTTAAGTGTCGCGTGTAAGTTCTTAGGTTCTAGTTTAAACACCAATGATATCAATGGTTTACAGTTATAACTAGGCGGAAGCTAGCCAGGGGGGTGGGATTGTTTAAATGCCTAAACATTACAATAACTTACAATACCAATTTATTATAGTTGTAGTATTACTATCTAACTATCCACTCTGGAAAATAGGACTTAGGAAAAAATTGTCGTGTCACATCACATGCGTCACTGTCACATCTAATTTCCAAGGCGCTATTTCCCAGCGGGATACTATTGCTAGACAGATTTCTAGCTAAAAACTAGCACCTAGGTACCTCCGCCACCGAGGGCGAGCGACCCGCTGCGTAAGCTTTTAAGCTAAAAACAGCATTTGAGACGCTAAGACGACGGTTTTTAATGTGTGACATGTCACGTGATTGTGATAAAAAATACCGTTGAAATATAACGATAATCCGTGTGATGGTGTTGTCACTGTATGACACTAAAAAAGGACATGGATCATGGGACCGTTCGACTTCATAGCGTGGCGCAACAAGCTTGGCTTCTCGCAAGCAGGCATGGCACAGCACCTTGGCGTCTCGCGAGAGACCATCAACAGGTGGGAAAAGGGAAAGCAGCCAGTCCCTGCCAAGTACGATACAAGCGGCAACGCAGCTGCGGTCTCGGCCAAGCCAGTGGTGCAAAAGAACTACCCCGATCTATACCGCAAATCGATGTACAAAGCCGCGCTGTGGGTAAAGCGAGACATACACCCCGACAACTTGCTAGGGCCATGCATGGCTGAGAACGAGTTCGGCGAGACCGTGCAAGTCCCTTGGAGTGATGACGTGCTCCGCTCGCAGGCATACATCGAAGCGCGTGCGGCCAAATCGGCCGAACTGAAAGCCAAAGACGAGCGCGCTAAAACCATGTCAGCCGAAGTGCACCCCGACGCCTTACCTGGCGAAACTCTGTTCGACTATAATAAACGCCATGGCCTATAACTTTTTATATAAAAACTGTTGACACCGCTGCTACACGTGTTATAGTGCGTACATCGGAGCACAGAAAGGACCAACGCCATGTACGCTCATTACTACGCCACCACGCACCGGAAAGTCGTCGTTATCAGCAACAGCCCGGCGCCGCGTTTCGGCACGCCTTGCGAAGAAATCGTTGTGTCGGGCAAGGTGGAAGCCCGCCGGATCGCAGCGGAACGTGGCGCGCGCTGCTGGAATTTCTGACAGCGCGCTAATCCACACCAATCAAACGAGGGGAACGAAACCGGAAGGATCAAAGGATATGCCAAGTATGGATCGACTTTCTAACTACCGCACGTTATGGGACACCTGCGGCGACACGGGCGGTGTTAGCTACGTGCGCACTCGGATTGTGGAGTGGGATGCAGACACAATAACGCTACGCACTGGCGGGTGGCGCACGGTGACCACGAAGCGCAAGATGAACCAAGCCGCGCGTCAATTTGGTTTGGGCTACAGCGTGTTCCAGCATGATTTCGACTGGTTCATTCGCAGGCCAGATGGCGGAGATATGCCTTTCGATAAGGACGAAATCACTTTCTCGCGGCGTAAAGCGAAAGTAGCCTGATTGCTCTTCCTGGCGTGTCGCGTGCACGCTAGTGACGGCAACCAAGTCGAACAGGAGGAAGGACTATGAAGCGCTACATTTGCATCTGGGAAATCGACATAGAAGCGGACACACCGGAAGAGGCCGCGGAGATGGCGCGACAAGCGCAGCATGAAGGCACTTGGGCAACTGTGTTCACAGTTAAAGACTGCGACGCACAAGTAACCCACACAGTGGATTTGCACGAACAGCGTGGAGTGTCGCCGTGAACCGCGCCGACAAGCTACGCCACGCGCCGCACCTGCAAGCGCAGTACCGCAGGGCAATCCGCGAGCATGAACTTGAACAGCGGCTAGACGTCATGTGCGCCGTCCTGGGGCTGTTGCTCTACTTTTCCATCTTCATCGTGCCACTTGCAGTGCTGTACCTCCGGGAGATGTTGCCATGGCAATGAACCGTCTGCCCGCTGTGTCTCGAAAGCTCGAAGAGCATGCCCGCGAATTGCGAGCAATCGCTACGTGCGGGGCGACCTTAACCGAAGGCGAGCGGCTGTTGATCGCTAAGGCAGCTGACAGCGTGGCCGCGGCGTATCGCATCATATCGACGGGGGACCCAAATGCCTGAAGATTACAGCCGCGCCCGCGCGCTGGCGACAGTGGAGCACCTAGGCGAGACTTTTCGCGTCGTGCGGCGCCGTTTCGACGGCAAGCATTGGCGCGGCTATCTCGCCTTAGTACACGGCGCAGCGCTCATGTCGCACGGCACCTACCCTGATACGACCGATCCAGGGGAGGCCGCTGCTTTCTTCAAGAGCCTCTTGGTTCGCACGTTTAAGGACCGAGAAAGCTTACAGCGCGCGATCCGTGAAACCAAAGAAAGGGGCGATCATGCGCGATACTAAATTCGCCACCGAGCTACGCGAGCGGCGCAAGGCGCGTGGCTTGACACAAGCGCAAGTCGCGTCACTCTGCGACGTGTCGACGGTCACGGTGTGGAACTGGGAGAAGGGACGATCCGCGCCGTGGTCGAAAGATCAAGCTAAAATTCTGTTGACCATCGGGGAGGCTAAAGATGTATCGAAAACCAACACTGTACTGCAATCTGGCCGCGTTGAGCCCAAAGCAACTACTCCACGTGAAACGGATGTTCGAAGGATACGAACTGCGCCAGATATCACCAGCCCTTTGGTTTTGGATGGTGTGACGGGGAGGCGACGCCTGATCGATAATTTTGGAGATATCAAATGCTGACGATAAGGGTTTTCTGTCGCTTGATGCTGCGTTCAGCTGCCATCGGCCTGTTGAACTGGTTGGGGTCGCTCGATGAAGCCATTCCCGTCCCGCAGTCGTTACACCCCGACTGGTGCAATCTGCACAACAGGCACTGCAACTACCGCTGCAAGCAGGTGTGCCTCGATAGCGACTTGCCGCGGGGGAGCTATGAGACCATCGGGAGGTTCAAGCGCAAATGATTTTTAACAGAGTGTTCGCCATGCCTAGCGGCGACACGTTCTCAATTCCACCTATAACCGCGTTCGTGCAGCGGTATTTTGCAGTGTCCAGGTGCAGCGTGGACCCCTTCGCGCGAAATAACGAGGGGTTCACCTACACAAACGACCTTGATCCGGCGACTAAGGCGCGCAGTCACCAAGACGCAGCGCAGTTTTTGCGCGCCCTGGCGCTTGAAAACGTGCGCTGTGACCTCGGAATATTCGACCCGCCTTATTCGCCCAGACAAATATCCGAGCTCTACAAGACTATCGGCGCGTCTTGCGGCACGCGAGAGACGCAGAACGGACGGCTGTACAAGGAAGCGCGCGACGCCCTGGATGAGTGCATGGCTGTCAACGGTGTTGTGCTGTCCTTTGGCTGGAACTCGTGTGGCATGGGGAAAGGACGCGGCTATCATCTGTTAGAAATCCTCCTGGTAGCGCATGGTGGGGCACACAATGACACAATCTGCGTTGCAGAAGTTAAGCTGTGATCCGTTCGACCTTGAGGCCTGGCCAATCGAGGACACGCCACAGCGCATCTATGGCGACGCGGCGTTGTCCATCTGGGGATTGGTCGACCCTATCGACTACCCGTGGGCATCGCAGTGGTGCTGGAGCATCCTGCGGCGTCCGGGGAGGAAGCCTTACCTCAAGAGAACGAGGGACGTCTACGCAGAAGGCTATGGGCGCCAACGCTGCGAAGCGGTCTACCTCCACGTCGAGATCATGAAGCGCACGGGCATCGCGCCCCCGACGCCCGAGCATGTGCTGGTCGACCATATCGACTACCTTGACACCCTTAACAACTGTAGACATAATCTGCGGTGGGCAACGTACAGCATGAACAATCGCAACAGGTGACGTTCATGACATGGGCTGGTCTAGTAGGCGCAGCACCGTCCTATTCCCAGTGCTGAGGGAGCACGCGAGTGTTAGACCAGCCTTTGTCATGAACGGGGAGCAACGAGATGACCAACGCTTGGATAGCGGCGCAGCGCGAGGCGGCATTCCGTCAAGAGATCAGTGACAACAATACGTGGGTCGATATCGCCGCGATGCTGTTGAGCGAGGGAACGCCGCAGCAGACGCTCGAAAGTCTGTTTAACCGCACGATGTATGTGCGCTCGCACGGCTTG
>Ga0247677_1000001_pt1 | contig 69906 bp, 109 predicted proteins | sample CNK18_metaG_FD_182796 | JGI IMG/M metagenome (GOLD analysis project Ga0247677, IMG submission 182796) | Soil microbial communities from Purdue University Martell Research Forest, Indiana, United States - CNK18 | ecosystem: Environmental > Terrestrial > Soil > Temperate forest > Bulk soil... | reverse complement strand
CCAATCCTATCCGCAGCCGTTCATTCATCCGACCCTTAACGGGACGACGGTGTCTTTGGATGGACCGATCAATGATCCCGTGACGGCGGTGCGGTTCACGGTTACGTCCGGGACCGGCGCAATCCGCGGCACCGTGATTCAAGCCGGGATCGGCTCTCCGTAAGGGGCTTCCGTGACATCCAGCGGGACGTTCTCCTACTCGTTGTCGAATGGCGAGGCGGTCCTGGCCGCCTATGAGCGCATTCAGATTCGTGCGCCCGCGCTGCGTCAGGAGCACATGCTCACCGCGCGCCGGGAGTTGAACGACCTCTTTGTCGAGCTCTCCAACAGACAGGTGAACCTGTGGTCTGTTGTTTCGCCAAGCTCCACAGACGGAACATCGATCACACTGACACAGGGCACGGCAACCTACAGCGTCACGCCCCAGACGGTGATGATCCTAGACGCCTATGTCAGTTTGAACAATGGTACTTCGAATCAGACCGACACCTACATCACGCCGATGAGCCGAACCGAATATGCCTCGCTCGGAAACAAGCAGACGCAGGGCAGACCGACCTCGTACTGGTTCGATCGGCTGATTTCTCCGACCGTGACGCTGTGGCCGGTGCCTGACAATGGCGGCCCGTACACGCTCAATTTCTATTCCTGCGTGCAGTTGCAGGACGCGAATTTGACCTCGGGGGAAACGCCGAACCTGCCTTATCGGTGGCTCGGCGTTCTGGTGGCTGGATTGGCGAGGCGTCTGGCGCGGGTCTATGCGCCGACGCTAGAGGCGCAGCGCAAGGCCGACTATGACGAGGCGTGGGGCTATGCCGGGACTCAGGATGTCGAAAATGTGCCGGTGACGTTCTCGCCGTCGCTCAATTCGTACTATCGGAGATAGGGACTCCGTTTTCCACAAAACGGTGGTACAGTGAAGGTATGTTTATCGTGTACATGGCCACAAACGTTATTAACGGGCACCGATATATTGGTGTTACCGGAAGGCTCCTGGCCCGTCGTATTTGGGAGCACTTTTACGATGCCCACAGGGCCCGGACAAAGGGTGCGTTTTACGCGGCTATCCGCAAGCACGGTAATGCGAGCTTTTCGTTCTCTGAGATAGAGTCGTTTTCCTCTCGTTCCGAGGCCCTAGAAACGGAACGTCGTCTGATTCTAGAGACATCTCCAGAATACAATTCCACAGTTGGCGGTGAGGGCTACTCCCGGCCTGTGATCAGTGAGGCGCAGAAAGATCTCCTGCGCTTGTTGCACAAGGGCAATACCTATCGTTTAGGTCAGTCACATTCCGAGGCGACGAAGCAGAAGTTGCGTGACCACGGCATTAAGAACCGATCCAAATGGGCGGTTTACGCTGCCGACGGCCCAAAGGCATCCAGCAAGGAAGTGATTTGTTTGGACGATGGAATGATATTTCCAAGCGCCAGCGCGGCGGCAAGAACTTATGGGGCTGGAAGCGCAATGATTTCCGAGGTGTGCAATAAGAAGCGTGCGACTGCCATGGGTCGGGTGTTTCGATATATCGGTGACGCTTGCGGCGGCCCTGAAGAGGCGGCGGCGGTTAAGTTAGCTCGGCGGGGCACATCAGAAAACAGGCCGATCATTTGCTTAAATACGTTGCGCGTGTTTCAGACGAATATCGAAGCTGTGGAAGCGACTGGTATCTCGAAGAATACAATCAAGCGCAGTTGTATGCAGGGCGGTCAAAGGGGGACGATGTCTGGAATGGAATTCTGCTTTCTAGATGAGTGGTGTCCGAACCCGCTATGAGGCCTCACCCACGATACGCAGAGACAGACTCAAGCGCCCCTTCTGTCTGGGCAACTTGTACTCGTTGCGGGTTCGTTTGGAATTTGCGCAAGCTCAACTGGCAGTTCGAGTGGAGGGGCGTTCGGCTAGCTAATACGAGGGCGATAGTCTGTGATTATTGCCTCGACCAACCCCAGCGTCAACTCGGCAGCATCTTCCTGCCTCCCGATCCCGTGGGCATCGTCAATGCGCGGCCGGAAGCCTATTACATCGATGAACATCAATACCGCTACCAGCAGGACGGAACGATCCGGCTTCAGTTGGATGGGACCTCGCGGCTTGAATCCAATCTTCAGGACACGGCGACTGGAACGACTTCTCCTCCGGCGACGCCGAGGGCGTTTTCGTCTGGATTCTCCAGCGGATTCGGGTGAGCATTAAATGGTCGCCACTCCCGGCACAATCCCGGCGCTGCCGCCATATCAGCCAGATGCGCTCCCGTTTACCGGGGGCGAGGCGTTGGAGATCGCCAGTTCTGTCACGGCGACATCTGCTACATCCGGCAGGATATTCCTGACCGATCTTCCGAAGATCGCGGGTGCGCTCGGCAATCAGAATCCGACGACGGACGACCTGATCGCCTTCATGGACAAGTCCACGGGACTGCCATTCTCTTGCTCGATCGGCGCGCTTTCGATTCCGACCGGCAATATCCCTCCCGGCGGCGCGACCGGGCAAATCCTTGCCAAGAATTCCGGAACCAATTTCGATGACAATTGGTTCGACATCACGTCGTTTGTGTCGGCTGGCACCAGTATCTTCCTCACCGGATCGACGACGGTGGCGGTCGGGGTTGCGACCGGCGGCATCGGCTCAACCCAAATGGGTGGCCATGCCGTCCAGAATGCGGCTATCCGCCAAGGCGCGGCCCTGTCTGTCATTGGCGTCACCGGATCGGCCATCGCGGATGTGTCTGATATCGTCGCCTCTGGGGCAAACCAGGTTCTTCAGGTCAATGGCGGGGGCACCGGGCTCGTTTTCGGCGCGCTGTCCAGCACCCTTCTGCCAGGTCCATTCCAGGCCTCGTCGTTCACCACCAACCGCGTCCTGATCGGGAACGGGACATCCGCGATCCAGGTGTCTGGTGTCGCGACGGCGGCGCTGCCTTTGGTCGGCAACGGCACGACCTCGCCTCCCGGCTTTGCCGTGCTCACGGTTCCCGGCGGCGGGACCAATACCACGACGCTGACCGCGTTCGGTATCCCTTACGGCCAAGGCACCTCGACCATCGGTATCACCGCGGCCGGCACCACGGCTTGGCCGCTGGTCGGCAACGGGACCGCGATCGCGCCGGCCTTCGCGGTACTTACGGTCCCCGGCGGGGGCACCGGCACCACCATCCTGACCGCGTTCGGGGTGCTCTACGGCAACGGCACCTCGACGGTCGGCATCTCGGCAACGGGTGCCACGGCGCTGCCCTTGGTGTCAGGAGGCCCCACAGCGGCGCCGGCCTATGCGGTTCTCTCGGTCTCGGGCGGCGGCACCAACACGACCATCCTGACTCAGAACGGGATCGTCTTCGGCAACGGCACCAACACGGTCGGGATTACGGCGCAGGGCGCGGCCGGGACTTTCCTCGCCGGCAATGGCGGTACTCCCACATTCACAACGGCGGTATCGAGCTTCACGACCGGATTTGGCCTCGCCGGAGCCACGATCGCGACCACGGGGCTGGTGGCAATTTCGACCTCGGCGCCGCCCGCCGGTTTGGAAATGCCGATCAATCTCGGGATTACCTGCTCGGTTGCTGGTGGCGCGCTGACGATCAGTCTCGTCCAGAACAGCTTGGCAACGGCGACCGCCGCCAATCCGATACTGATCCCGTTCCGGGATTCGACCCTGGCGACGGGAGACATCGCTTGGCGGCAGATCACCGGCACCCTGACCTACACGACGCCCACCAGCGGGGCGACGTTCGGTTCTGCCAATTCGGCACCCTTCCGGCTCTATCTCGTGCTGTTCGATGGCGGCGGCGTGCCGTTGCCGGCCATTATCAATTGCAGTTCTGGAACGGCCGGCGGATCGAGCATCTATCCGCTCAATGAAGCGATCTTCGGCTCGTCGAGTGCGATCAGCGGTTCGGCGACGAGCTTGGGAACCTTTTACACCAATCCTGGGACGACGGCGTCGTCGAAGCCTTTCCGCATCGTCGGTGTGCTCGATTATGGGGCCGGATTGGCGACTGCTGGAACCTATGCCTCGACCCCGACCACGCTGCAAGTGTTCGGACCTGGAAACAAGAAGCCCGGCGATGTGGTGCAGGCGCAGACGTTCTTCACCACCACGCAATTCACGGCCTTGAGCACCACGAACTTCACGTCGACCATCGTACAGGTGAGCATCACTCCGACCTCGGCGCCTAATCTGGTCCGCGTGACGGTCGACGGAAACATTGCCCAGAGCAACGGCACCATAGCGAATAGCGCCTTGCGCATTGTTCGAGGCGCCACCGCGGTCGGTGGGGTCAAGTCCATCCAGGGGATTCTCGCCAACCATCCGCTGCCGGTGAGCCTGACTTGGACGGACGCGCCCGGATCGGCGGCGGCCACATCTTATATCGCGCAAATTGCGGTCGCTTCGGGGACGGCTTATTTCCCGACGACGTTTGACAACGCCAGCGGCGCGATGATCGAGGCGGTGGAGCTGCAGGGCTAACAATGCTGAACTACACGACCTATGTCGCCTCGCTGGTCAATCTCATGCCGGTCGATTCCGCGAGCGACCCGAACTTCGTGACGGTGTTGCCCAATATCATCGATGACGCCGAGCAGAGGCTTTATCGCGAACTCGACTTGCTCAACACCAATACGACGCAGACCGGGACATTCACCACGGGGCAACGGACGTTCGATCTTCCTTCGGCGAATGGAACCGTTGTCGTCGTCAACCGCATCAATGTGTGGACACCGCTCGCGTCGTCATCGGCAAACGCAACCCGCAATCCACTGCTGCCGATCGGCAATGATGCCCTCGATGCGCTCTGGCCCAGCGCGACCGGATCCAGCGTGCCGCAGTATTTCGGGATGGTGACGCAGACGACCATCTTGGTCGGGCCATGGCCTGATCAGGCTTATACGGTCGAGGTGACCGGCACGGTGCGGCCGGCGGCGATCTCGACCACCAATGCGACGACGCTGCTGTCTGTCTATTTCCCCGATCTGTTCATCGCCGCGTCGATGGTGTTCGCCTCCGGCTATATGAAGAATTTCGGGGCGCAGATGGACGATCCTAAAATGGCAGTGAGTTGGGAGGGGCATTACCAAAGCTTGATGCAGTCGGCCCAGACCGAGGAACAGCGCAAGAGATTCAACATGGCGGGATGGTCGAGCAAGCAGCCGGCGCCGCAGGCAACGCCGGAGAGGACTTAGGAAAGGACTTAGGATTCCGCTTTCCATTCGTCATACAGGACCCGGAGCGCCTCTTCTATCGTCTTGATGCCGCTTCTCTTGTTCCAGTACTTCATATCATAAGGCCTATGACGACTAACGCCCATCATGTCGCACCAGTCAGCGACGCAAAATGAAACTCCATCCATTTCCACCATGCGATTGTAACTGGTGTTTCTGGATTGAGTGCGAGATGTGGCCCATCGACAATTTTCTGGGGAGTATGGGCCGTTGTTATCTATCCTGTCGATAGAGTGTTTTTTTGATGGTCTTTGCCCCATGTCGTCGTAGAAGTTCTCGAAGCTATAGCGCCAGCGCTCGCATACGATTATACCTCTCGCGCCGTGGTGTTTGTAACTAGGATGATCTTGATTATGGCACCTTCTGATCATCGTCCCCCATATGGAAAACTCTGGCGTTAGCGACATCCCGTGAGTCGTCAATCGTTTAGATGATATCTCGCGCTGATAGCATCCGCAGCTAGTTGAATCTTCCCGGATAAGTACATCGGCGCGAATGTTTTTGATCGTGCCGCAATCGCATTGGCAAACCCAAATCGCGTTCACGCAACCTGGCTTGTTTGGCGCCCTTGTTACAACGGCAAGTCGTCCAAAGCGTTTTCCCTGCAGATCACGAATTTTTCCCATAGATGATACCTCCTGAGATACCTACAAACCAGTAGCTCAGAACAGACTGGGAGTCAAACTGTGGTAGAACCATTGACAGTGAACCGAAATTTCACTGTAGCAAACACAGGTGATCTCGTCGCCGCGTGGGGAACCGCTGCGCTCAATCCGAACTTCGTCGCCATCGATGGCATCCTCGGCGGCATGGTCACCTTGAGTCTTGCCGCGGCGAGCACGATCACACTCACCGCCCCTTCCGGTTCTGTCACCCCGAGTCCCGGCCCCTTTCAGCAGCAGAATGCCTGCATCAAGCTCACCGGCACATTGACCGGAAACAATGTCCTTCAGTTCACCATGCCGGGGTTCTGGATCGTCGATAACCAATGCACGGTTGGGTCGTTCTATGTATCCGCTGCGGCATCCTCCGGTGGCGGAAACGTCATCGGTATCCCGCCCGGCAAGAAGTCGCAGATTTTCTTCGACGGAACGTCGATGGACTTCGTCAACGCTCCTGATCCGGGGACTGCCTACGACCTTCATGGTGTTACGTCGCTGCCAGCATGGATGACGGCCTGCACGGTGCAGCCCTATCTCATCAAGGACGGCACCATCTATTCCGCCGCAACTTACCCGGCGCTTGCGGCTGTGCTCGGTTCGTCCTTCGGCGGCAACGGCATCACCACCTTCGGCGTGCCAGACGAGCGCAACCGCGCCCGCATTGCATTGGATACCAATGGCCCCGGCACCTATTCGCTGCGGGTCACTTCGGCAGTCAGCGGCATCAATGGACAAGCGATGGGCGCTGGCGGGGGCGACCAGAACGTGGGGGCGCATATTCACGTTGCGAACGTCTCCGATCCCGGTCATGGCCACACGATCTCTTTTAGCCAGATTGCCGGATCGAGCGGCGGCGTGACCAGCTCCAACAACACGAACGCGATCACCACCAGGACCGGCACCGCAACGACTGGCATTTCCGTGACCATCGCTACCGGCGGAACTGGTGTCGGTGCGAACATGCAGCCGACTATTGTCAGCTTCTTACCGTTAATAAAGACGTGAAATATCAATTACTTAGACGTGTTTCCATATTTTTCTGTGGCAGATTGCCCAAACGATATAGAGGCTGGAATTGTATTTCTTGACGAGGCTTGGATATGTGGCACCAGATTGTCTATCGCGCCGGATACTCAACACTTGTTGCTCCGTAAGTTTGGCCGCCGGATTGTCCTCTCCACGCTTCATGCGTTTGTTCTTAATGGCGTGATCGCTGTTTTCCTGACATGTAACCCATTCAAGGTTTTCTGGTCGGTTGTCTGTCTTTATGCAGTTCTTGTGATTCACGGAAATCTTACCACGCCCATATTCTGATGGGGGAGGCTCTAAGAAAGCGAATGCAACCAATGTGTGAACAAGTGGGGAGTATCGCTTTCTTTCGTTCTGTAAGATGACTTGCAAGTATTGCCCGGTTAAATGCGGTGTGATGGTTTGCGCATATCTCATGCGCCCGCCGCAGTCCTCGCGAGCGAGGCTCCGGACTTCTCCAAAGTTGCTGACTTCGTAGGGAAGGGTGGTGCCTTTATATGACACCTGACGCCAAATCGTTTCCATGGTTGGTATATGGTGCGGTTTTTTCCGCATTCAATACTTACCCAGGTCAGTAAGCGCGATTTTAATGGCCTACGGAGAGCTTACCCTCGTTCCCGGCGTTGATGTCGAACGGACGCCCACCGTACAGGGCGCAGGATACAATCAGAGCCAATTTATCAGGTTCAAGGCTGGTCTCGCGCAAAAGCTCGGCGGCTGGCAGAAATACTACCCCTTTGCTGTCGCGGGAGTGCCGCGCGATCTCCATGCCTGGGAGGACTTGAACGGCACCAATCATCTCGGCGTCGGCACCACGACGCAGTTGGGCATCATCACTTCGGGCTCGTTCAATGATATCACCCCGCAGACGTTGACGACTAATCCCGCGCCGAATTTCACGACAACGATGGGCTCCCCCACGGTCACGGTGACGGACACGGGCATCTTCAACGTCACCACCTATGACTCGGTGGTGTTCAATACTCCGGTATCGGTCGATGGGATCATCCTCTCCGGGCTATATCCGATCGTTTCCATCATCTCGGCGACCTCGTACACGATCACGGCTGCGACCAATGGTGCGGCCGGAGTCACCAATGGCGGCGCGGTGCCGGTGTTCACCACCACGTCTGGCTCGGCGCTGGTCTCGGTGCTGCTCAATTCGCACGGCCTCGCGGTCGGCAATACCGCCGTGTTCCCGGCTTCCACTACAGGCAACGGAGTAACCATTCAGGGCGGGTACACGGTCTCGACCGTCGTCGACGCCAACAATTTCAAGATTACGTTGCCTAATCAGGCGAGCGCTTCCGGCTCGTTCTCGATGAACTCCGGCAATGTGCAACTGGTCTATTACATTCAGATCGGGCCGCCGGCTGCGGGATCTGGATACGGCACGGGAGGCTACGGATCGGGAGGTTACGGCACCGGCTCCGGCTCGAGTTCGGACCAGACCGGAACGGAAATCACGGCAACCGATTGGACCTCGGACAATTGGGGCCAACTCTATCTCGCCTGCCCGATGGGAGGGGGCGTCTATCTATACGATCCCACGGGTGGATTCACCAATGCGGGGCTGATATCGACGGCGCCTCCCTTCAACGGCGGCATCTTCGTTTCGATGGCGGAGCAGATTTTGGTCTGCTGGGGCTCGACCGCGGCGGAAGGGCTGGGGATCGAGCAAGACCCGCTCTTGGTCAAGTGGTCGACGGTCGGCGACTTCACCGTGTTCACGCCGCTCGTCACCAACCAAGCCGGATCATATCGCATCCCGAATGGGTCCAAGTTGATGGCTGGTGCGGCTGTGGGGAACCAAAACCTGTTGTGGACCGACCTCGATTTGTGGGCCATGAACTACCAGGGGCCTCCATTTGTATTTGGATTCAACCGAATCGGAGTCGGTGCTGGGGCGATTTCGAGCCACGCCGCGCAGGCTTTGCGCGGGAATGTCTACTGGATGGGGCCGACCAACTTCTACCAGTACAACACGAATGGCGTTTCCGTGATGCAATGCCCGGTCTGGGACTTCGTGTTTCAGAACCTCAATACCGCCTATGCCGCCAATGTGCGGGCGCTGCCGAACACTCCTTTCGACGAGGCCGGTTGGGCTTTCCCCTCGCTGGCGAGCGTAAACGGTGAGAATGATTCCTATGTCAAGTTCAACCTGACGGAGCCCAATGGACCCTGGGATTACGGATCATACGCACGATCTGCTTGGACCGACCAGACTATTCTCGGTCCTCCGCTTGGAGCTACTCCTACGGGGGTTGTCTACCAGCACGAAACATCCCCGGATGCGGACGGAAGCCCGCTCGTCTCGTCGTTTGTCACTGGATATTACTACATCTCGGAAGGCCAAGAAGTCTCGTTTGTAGACGAGATTCGACCGGACTTTCGATATGGCGCGTATTCCGGGCAGCAGACGGCACAGATACAAATTAGCGTAAATGCTATCAATGATTATGAGTCTGAGACGCCAGTCACCTATGGTCCATACACGATGGATCAGAACACCACATTTTTTAACACCAGGATACGGGCCACAAGAATGTCATTTACCGTGTCGTCCAGCGACGTTGGGAGTTTCTGGCGTCTCGGGAAAATCCGTTTTAGGTACACTCCGGATGGCCGCAGGTGATTGCGACCATGAAAATTCTTTCCAGTGGGCATCTTGGGCTACTTGCCTTGCTTGTGACGCATCATTTAGGCTGGCAAAACCGCCTAACGATTTGCGTTTTCCATTTACGTCGATGTAGGGGTAGAACCGACCGTCTCGTTTGTCGAAGTACACCCCTTTACGGCCGCTTGCACTGTCTGGCCGCACTGGCTTAAATGCTAGATTCTGGCTTCGGCTTGCAAGGCGCAAATTCTGTATCCTGTTGTCTGATTTATCCGCGTTGATATGGTCAACGTCTGTTAATGGCCACTCCCCATAGTAAAACGCCCATGCCGCCCTATGAGCTTGATATCGCGTGTATTTGTAAGAAAGAGATACGTACCCGCGTTTGTCTTTATGCCCGGCGTTGGACCCTTTTTTGAACTTTCTTGATGCGTCGATCTTCCATGTGAATGACCCATTATCTGGGCTGTAGTTCCAAATCGTCTTGAGGCGGACGATTAATTCGTTTTTCTCTGACCTTGGCTTCATGACTGGAATATAATACACTTTCTTGAAAAGAAAGCAACTAGGAAGTCTGGAAAAATGGCCGCTCTTGACGACGCCGTATCCACTCTCAAAGGTCTCGTTCAAAACGTCAGCCGGATTGCGGTGACGCTGCCGTCGATCTTTCCCCAACAGACGGGAACCGCGACGACGGCAACGGGCGGGGCGGCGACGCTGCCGGCGAATCCGGTGGGATTTATGCAAGTGACCTTGCAGTCGGGCACGACAGTTTTGGTCGCGTATTACAATCCATGAGGCCGTCATGCCCCTGATCCATTCGTCAAGCGCGCCGGCCTTCAAAGCGAATGTCAAAACTCTCATGGGAGAAATCGGGAAATCTCCGCATGTGAAATCGCGCGAACAAGGACTCGCCATTGCCTATGCCATCAAACGCCGCGGCCACGCCGATGGCGGAGAGGTGACCGAGGACTCCATCACGGCGGATTTCGCCCGCCAGGCGGCGGCCGATCGCACACGGCGCGCTGTAACGCATCGGCCGGCCTTTGCCTTTGGTGGGCCGCCTGCACCCTGGTTCGTTCGCAATGAAGCGCGAGGGCTCGGCACGCACAGCGGCCCCATCCTCAGTGCGGTGGCGGGACGAACCGACCATCACCCGATGAACGTGAAGGCGGGCAGCTACGTCTTCCCGAGTGAGCACGTTGCATCGATTGGTCAGGGCAATACTCTCGCCGGCATGAAGCAGCTCGGCGCGATGTTCAACTCCGGCCCCTACGGAACAAAGCCGATGGGGACCAAGCACGGGATGGGGCCGCCGAAACCTCCGCATCTGCGGCATATCGCAACGGGGGGCGCAAGCGACCATGGCGGCGCGCGGGGCCACGGGCATCCGGTGCCGATCGCGGCGGCCGGTGGTGAGTTCGTCGCCGAGCCAGACCAGATTTTGGATTGGCTGGAACGCAATGGTTTTCCGCGCGATCTCAAGTTTGGCCATCAAGCCCTCGATGCCTGGGTGATGAGTCAGCGCAAGAAGCACATAAAGACCCTCAAAGGCTTGCCGCCTCCGGCGAAAGGATAATCATGGCTGATACTCCGTCCCTCACCGATCCCGATTCCATCCCCATCACCTTCGTCAATCAAGTTGTCGGCAGCGGCCACCTCTATGGCGTCGTGAACCTCACCTTCGCCACAGCGCGATTCACCCCCGCCGCGGACGGCAAGGTCGATCCCGATCTCGTCATCTCGTCACGGCTGCGGATGGATTTGGTGTGCGCCCAGCAGCTTCGTGACGCGCTCGATGGAATCCTGGCGCAGAATGCCAAGCCGGAAGGGCCGGCGCATTGAGGCGCGTCTTCGTTTCGGAATTTGGGCGGCTTCCGATCAGCAATATGTTCGATGTCGACGGTGACGATACCGATGACCCGCTCCAAGCCAATACTCTGGTGGCGGAATTGCCGGACGGCAGGTGGTTGGCAGCCAAAGTGTTCGCGGGAGAAATTGTGAGCGAAGCGTTGTCGTGACCGTCCGCAAACCGAAAGGGCCGGCGCATTGATGTTCAAGTGGTCGCTCTGGCAGACAATCAAGCATCAGTTTTTCGATTGCCTCCAACTTATCGGGCTACGGGATCGGCTTCGGTGCCCTGAGTGCAAGGCGGTCGGCACATGGAAGCCCCATGGTGGGTGGTTTGATGGAAGCCCGGCCGATCGCGCCTTGGTGGAGCGCGTCGTCCGGGAATTCGGGGCGCGGAAGGCGCCAAATCGGCGATGGCTGTGCAAATACTGCGGCTTCAATCTCAGCACTGAGGGGCAATTCTGGTGCTGCCCTGACGACAAAACAAAAGTGTGGTGCATCAAAGAGCGAGCTGAGAAGCCGACGCTGACTCCCAAGGAGCGCGTCGGCCCCAATGTCTGGCCGTGGCGTGGATGACCGTCCGCATCGCGACGCCTGCCGATCTTCCCGAGTTGATGCGTCTGCTGCGGCTCATGCACGCCGAGGGCGGGTTGTTTCCCTTGGATGAGGGCCGCGCCAAGGCGATGTTCGAACTGACCTTTGACCGCAAGGGCGGGATCATCGGAGTGCTTGGTGAGCCGGGAAAGCTCGCTGGGTTTATTGGTTTGCTGATCACGTCGTTCTGGTACACGCGATCGAGTCACCTCGAAGAGATCTTTAACTTCATCGATCCCGACCATCGCAAGTCCAATCACGCGCGCACGCTGATCGATTTTGCCAAGTCGTGCGCCGATGAAATCGGGATTCCCCTGGTGATCGGTGTAATGACCAACAGGCGTGTGGTGGAGAAGGTGCGGCTCTATCGGCGTGCGCTCGGGTTCCCGGCTGGGGCCTATTTCGTCTACGGCGGCAAGTGGGTGAGCGACATGACCGAGAATCCGGAATTCTGGCGCACGCCATTCCCGGCTCATAGCGAGAAGCGCAAAGGGGCGGCTTAGACATTTCGTTATGTATATGGTATATCGCATTATGGACGCACCGAAAACGAAACGCGAAGCAAAGTCGGATGGCGTTCGTTGGTACAATACGGGAGTCCCGTGCAAACGAGGCCACCTAAGTAATAGGTCGGTGGCCACCGGACAGTGCCTTGGTTGCGTGGCGCTCAGAAACGCTCAACCAAAAACGAAGGAATTGGTGAAGGCGGCGAGTGCCGCATATTATGCAAGAGAAGACGTTAAAGCGCGAAAAAGGAGTTACAGCCTCAATAGATATCACTCGATCCCTGGAGTGAAGGAGAAAAACCGATCCTCTGATAAGAGGCGTAGCGCTTCTGAGAAACGCAAGCGATGGCGCTCTGAGTTTGCCAAGACGCCGAAGCAACGGGAGAAGCAGAAGCGTTTTAGGTCTTCTGAGAAGCGCAGAGAATGGCTACGCGATAATTTTCAGAAACGAAAACAAGACCACAATTTTAGGCTCAAGTACATCTTGCGGAATCGACTGGCTATGGCGCTTAAGCGTGGCACCAAGACGGGCTCTGCTATTCGCGATCTTGGATGCTCTGTGGAATATCTAAGGAAACATTTGGAGCGACAGTTCAAAGTCGGGATGTCGTGGGAGAATTTTGGCAAAGGGGCGAGGATGTGGAACATAGATCACGTCATCCCGCTTTCATCATTTGATCTCTCCGACCTAGAGCAGGTCAAGGTAGCGGTAAACTACAAAAATCTTCAACCTCTGTGGCAATCCGACAATTCCCGTAAGGGAGCTAAGCATCCCACTGAATTTGCTCAATCACAAGGCCAGCTATTATGAGTTTTGGCAAGGGAAGCAACCAAAACCAAACCACCACGACGCAGACGCCCGATCCGGCGGCGATGGCCGCCTATCGTGGCCTGCTCAATCGTGCCGCTGGCGTCGCAAATATGCCCTATCAAGCCTATGGCGGGGAAGGCGTCGCCCCGATCAATGCCCAGCAGTATGCGGGCATCGGCAACATCAATCAGAATGCCGGGTTTGCGCTGCCCTATATCCAGCAGGCGACACAATATGCCAATCAGGCGGCGCAGCCGATCACCGGGGCGCAGATCGCTGGCTTTCAAAGCCCGTACACGCAGCAAGTCGTCAACGCCACCGAGGCGCAGTTCAATAATCAGAACGCGCAGCAGCAGCAGCAAGTGCTGGGCAACGCGATTGCTCAAGGCGCGCTCGGCGGCGATCGGACTGCGGTCGCCCAGGCCAATCTTGCCGGGCAGCAGCAGATGGCCGAAGCGCCGGTCATCGCCGGGCTCTACAATCAGGGCTACCAGAACGCCCAGCAGATGGCGCTGGCTCAACAGCAGGCGATGGCGCAAGGCGCGTACTCTCTCGGCAACCTCGGCGTTGCAGGGCAGAATGCGGCTCTCACGGGCGCCAATGCGCAAGTCGGCGCCGGCTCGCTCGAGCAACAAACGCAGAATGCCTTAGACCAGTATCTCTACGGCCAGTTCATGCAGGGCCAGGCATTCCCTTATCAGCAAGCGCAATGGCTGGCGGGAATCGATACCGGCGTTGGGTCACAGATGGGGGGCACCTCGGCCACGACGGGGCCGCCGCCGAATCCGTGGAACACGGCTGCGGGGTTGGGGATTGCGGCACTCGGGGCGATGGCGCCATCGAAAAGCGCAAGCGGGGGCCGCATCCGCGGCTTTGCGCCGGGCGGCATGGTGTCTCCGACGATGGCGCCTGCGATGGGCAGGGCGCCGCAGGCCAACCCGATGGCGGGCTTTGCCGGCAATCCGACTCTCCAGCGGGTCGGGGATGCCCTGCAATCCGGCTTCGGCAACATGATGCAGCGGGTCGACTCCAATCCGCGCCTTGCGGGGCTGATGTCTGAGTTCCAGAAATACATGCCGCAATGGGGCGGTTGGGGCGGGCAATCGGGACCGCAGGCAGGATTCGGCCCGATGATGGGGCGTCCCGGCTTTGATGATGGTGGCGAGGTCTCGGGATTCGGTGGCGTGCCTTATGGTGGGGCGGGCGGGTACATCCCCGGCGCGTTTCAGGGCCAGCATGGCAACACCATGCCGAAGCCGCCGGGGGTGCCGTCAAGTGGCGGATCGTCTGGGGCTGGCGGAATCCCTGGCTTGAATGCCAACGCGCTCGGTGCTGCTGGGAAGGGGCTTGGTGATATTGGAAGTTCGCTCTATTCCGGCTTCGGTGAGATGTTTCCCGAGGCGGGCGCGTATCTTGAAAATCCGTCTTTGATTGGGGAGGGTCTGTCAGATGTTGGCGGCGCTTTGATGGGGGGCCTGGGTGACCTCGGCGGCGCGATGGCTGGCGCATTCGGTGGGGGCGAGGCGGCGGCTGACCTTTTGCCTCTGCTCTTGTTGGCGAAACGCGGTGGTCGCATCAATGGCAAGCGCGCGGGGTTCGCCCCGGGCGGCGATGTCGATGATGGCGACAGCTTCGCCGACAGGTTTCGCACCACGGACTTCGACAATCCGGAACTTGCAGCCGCCGCGGAGCCGCTGGCGATGGCGGGGCTCGCCCATGAGCCGAGTCAAGTGCCGATGCCGCGTTCGCGCCCGACATTGGGCGATGTCACGGCACCGTCTGACAATGGCATCTACATGCCGGTTCCGCGGGAACCTGAACCGACCCCGATCGTTGGGGCCGCCCGTGTCGGTCCTCCAGAGGAGGAAAAGCAATCCGGCTTGTTCGGCGGCTGGGGCCTCTCCGATGCCGCCCGCACCGGATTGATCACAGCGGGCCTCGGCATGATGGCCTCTCGGTCCCCCAATCTATGGAATGCGATCGGGGAAGGCGGCTTACAGGGAATCTCTGCCTACTCGGGGCAAAAGAACAAGGAAGCCTCGATCGAGGAGGCGCGGAAGCGGCTGGAACAGCATGCCGATGAGGTGAGTAAGAAGCTGGCGTTGGAGACGAAGAAAGAGGCGGCGGCGGAACAGTATCGGCAGGACCATCTCGGCCTGCAGCGGGAGCAATTGGCGCAAGGCAAGACGCCGCCCGGGTTCCGGATGGTCAATGGCAACCTCGAATTCATCCCCGGTGGCCCGCAAGACCCTGCAGTTATCAAACGCAGCCAAGACGCCAAGCGCAATACATCAGGGCTCCTTGATGATGAGACGACCGACTTGATGGCCGAAGCGATGTCGCGGGGCGATCGGTCGGTGTTCATGAACATGGGCGCCGGTGCCACCAAGGCAGAGAACGTCGCCAACGTCTGGAACAAGTACGCCAAGATTCTGAAGGACCAGGGCAAGAGCGGCGCCGAAATCGCGGCAGCGCGGGCGGATTACCTTGCGCAAACCGCTGCCGCTCGGTCGCTTGCCGTGCGCCAGGGCAACGTCAGTTCTGCGGTCGAGGAAGCGCAACGCACGTTCCCGCTCGCGCTCCAGCGTTCTTCGGAGTTGCCGCGCACCGATTGGGTTCCGATCAACAAGCTCATGGAAATGTGGCGCGCGGGAACCAGCAGCCCCGAACAGGCGCGTTTTGCCGCCGCCACGCAAGCGGCGATCACGGCCTACAGCCAAGCCATGAGCCGCACCGGGGTCAACACGGTTCACGCCCAGCAGGCGGCAGAACATATCCTGTCCCGCGTCCAGGGGCCGGAGAGCTACGCTGCCACGATCCACCAACTCGAACAGGAAATGGCTGCGGCCGAACAGGCGCCAGAATCCGTGCGGCAGAAAATCCTTGGTCGCATCCGCGAAATGGGCGGGGCTGGCGGAATGCCGGCGTCTTCGGCCGCGCCGGTGTCCATTCCCCCGCCCGCACAGCGGATCGTGGGGCAGACCTATACGAATCCTCAAGGCCTTTCCAAGACCTGGGGCGCTGACGGGATGTGGCACTGATGCCCGGCATGACAGACGCGGAATTTCTCGGCAGCGGCGCGCCCCCGCCCGGCGGCGGCATGTCCGATGCCGAGTTCATGGGCGCGACTCCTGGGTCTCCTTCTGCCGCTCCCACCATGGCGTCCTCTGCCCAGCAATGGGCCAAGGACATCTCGACTGTTCGTCCCGATCAGTCTGCCAGCATGTTCGGCACTCCCGTCACTCAGCGCCAGGACACCTACGGGCAACAGGTCAAGGCGTATTGGGATGAGGGCGTCCGCAAGGCCAAGGAAGGTCTCGGCCGCGTGATGGAGGCAACCGATCCGCTCAAGCCCCATATGGGGCCGTTCGGGACGGTCGGCGGCCTCGGCGAGGCGGCTTCCGGTGCCGTGTCTGCCCTTGCGTCGCCTGTGACGGCGGTGACGAATCCGGCTTGGGAATATGCGACCGGCATCCCCGGCGAGAAGGCGATCAATGCGCTCGGTGCTGGAACTCCGGTGCGGGGTGCCGGAGCCCTCAACTTGCGGCCTCGGGCGCCCGTGCCTGAGATCAATCCGGCGATCCCGCCCCGTGGTTCGGCGCTGGCGCTGCCCGGCACCCTTCAGCGCCCGCCCGTGGTTGACATGGACGCACTTGAGGCGTCCTTGGCGGGGCCTGCTGCGGAAAGGGAGCCAACGGCCTCCGCAGTCCCGTCTGAGGCTTCCGGTACTCGGTTGCTTCCTCCCGAAGCTCCCCATGAGTCCTATTCCGGCCGCGCCAGCGTCGGTGCTGCCGGCAATGAAAATCCATTGGCGGACTACTCGCCGCAGACGATCGCGAAGCTTCGGGGCGACCTCCAGCAAGCTTTCCCGACGCCACATCTGCTGGAACAGGCGATCGAGGAGCGGTCGGCGCACCATACGCTTGGGGAGTTGAGTCCGGACCTCGAGGCCAAGATGGGCGGCCTTGCCGCCAGCTCGGGACCGGAACGCGCGGAAATCGTATCGGCGCTCGCCCAGCGAGCTCGCGAGGGCAAGGACCGCATGCGCGCGGTGCTCGATCGCGGCTTTGGGCCGGCGCAGAACCGCTTCGAGCTGGCAAAGCGTCTCAAGACGCAGCAAGCGGAGGAATCCAAGCCGTTCTGGGATGCGTTCAAGCGCACGGTGATCACGCCGACTCCCGAATTGGAGGCGTTGATGCCGCGCCTCAAGGCGGCGGGCGCGCTCCAGGCGGCCAACAAGGCGCTCCGGATCGAAGGGCTCCCGGAAACGCACTGGTTTGAAGGCAGAGAGTTGGGGACCGAGGTGCGCGTTCCCACTGCGACGGCGTTCCAGTATGCCAAGGAGCATCTGGACGATCTGATCGAAAGGGCCATGGCCGCCCCTGGTGGGGCCAATGAGACGCGGCGTCTTGCCCAGCTCAAGACCGACCTCGTCAACGCCATCGATCGTCATCCTGATCCAAACACGGCGGGGGTTTGGAAGGCGGCGCGCGAAGCTTACGCCCCGGCTTCTCAGATCGAGAAGGCGATGCGCCTCGGCGAGCGCGTGCTGACCGGCCACATCCATGAGGATGAGATGCCGTTCCTGACGGCCTCGTTTGGCCCCAATGAGACCGCAGCCATGAAAATAGGCATGCGGAATTACCTGGAGGACCGTTTCGGCAAGCCCGGCAAGGTCGAGCGCGGCACCATCAACACGATCCTTGCACCGTCCAATCAGAAAAAGATCGCATGGGCGATCGGAGATGAGGCGGCGGACCGCATCGTTGCGGCGATCGAGCATGAGCAATCCATGCTTGACGCGCCAAGCCGGATTCATGGCAATTCGCAGACGATGGCGCGAAGCGAAGCGCGCAAGGAATGGGTGCCGGGACCGGGGCCGCTCGATAGGCTCGGCGGTGTGTCGCTCGGCGATGTCGCTGGGGCCGTCGTGCATCCCGGCAAGACGGCCGGCAAAATGGCGGCCAAGGTCGGGCTGAATAAGTTTGCGGCCAGGAAAGAGGCAGAGTTCGCAAAACTCCGTGAGGAGGCGGCGCGCATCTATACCTTGCAGGGTGCGGAACGTGACGCGGTGGCGCGGGCGCTGCTGGGGAGTGAGGAAGGGCCGATCGGCGCGGCAACCGCGGCGCGCGGGCCAACCCCGCAACCCTGGTCACCTCCCGCTCGATTTGCAGCCGCCGCGGCACCGCCGCGCCAAGCCGCCGCCCGGGCTACGCCTGCCGCGCGTCGAACAGCGCCAGCGAGCCTGGAAATGGACCAGTGGCAGCCATACAGCAACGAGGAATTGCGGAGGATGGCGCAGGGGCCTTCGCCACAGCCGCCATCCGCGCCTGCTGCCGCGCCGATTCGTCCTGCCGATGCGGCGCCGGCGCCCGCGCCGACGCTGATGAAACCACGCGCACCGCGCAAGTTCGATCCGAACAAGGTGTCGCTGTTCCAGTTTCTCGCCCATGCCGGCGGCCTCCGCGAGACGCCGGACCTTCGCGCCATTCTCGACGGAAATCCGTTCGTGCCAGGCTTTGGCCGATTACTGCGCAAGACGGGCATGACGGAGGACGCGGCGAGGGAACTTGCGGTGCAGGAGGGCTTTCTACCGGAAAATATGGGGGAGGGCGTTCGTACAAGTTTCATCTCGGATTTACATGAGGCAATCCGCGACGAGGCTCATGGCAAGCGTCGCTACCGGCTTGGCTCTCTCGGCCGTGAGGAAAAGATTGACCCACTTGAAAACAAGCGTCTCGCCGACGAACATATCGACGCCGCATTTCACGATGATGGTATCCCTCCTCCCACTGGTGCATTGCGCGATCGTGTGGCAGAATTGGTATTCCGCGAAGGCGTCGAGGACCCGCTCGAAGCCTACGAACGCGCGGTGATGGAAGAACACTATGCCGGACGCAACGAAGCAACCACGCTCCCCGGAATCCCGAAAGGCATCCCGGGATGGGACCTTCCTGATGAGCCCGGCCCAGCATCGCCGGGCGGCCATGGTGCTTCGCCGGCACGTCGACCCAAAGGCGAAGCTGCTGGCGCAGCATCACGACACGCTGGCGAACGCAATCGAGCACCGGCTGCAGGAACGGGCGCAAAGGCCGTAAAGCCTCCTCCGTTCGCCTCCGGCGGCGCCGTCCGCCCACCCCTCTCCACCCGCAAGCAATCCAACTATTCCCCGACCGCCGGAACCAAGGCCCGTCACTGCGGCCCCTGCAAGGCTTGGCCCAATGGCTCATGTTCCATGTACCGAGAGCATAACAAATGCACGGCGGTCGTGGGATTCATAGCCGCCAAGGGCGCATGCGATTGGTGGGAGAAGGGTGTTCCCCATAGGGCAGATGGCGGGGCGCTGTCAGATGACGACATCGCCGCCCAAGATGCCGCCGAAGCCGCCGCAGCCCGCGTCCGCGCTCCCTATGCCAAGGCCAATGCCCGCGCGAGTGGCCTTCCCGATGTTGTGAACTACTTCGGCAACAAGCTCGCATCCGCCGTCACAGCGCCAAGGGATGCGCTCTATGGCACCATGCAGGTCAACGACCCCGAGACGGGAATGCCCACCAGGGAGGCCATGGAGCGGGGGCAGTCAGTCGCCAATATGGCAATGACCGGGGCGGTGCCGTTTGCGCAGAGAGGAGCGGCGGGGATGGCGGGAGGCAGGCTTGCGCAGCCGTCCGCCCTCAAAGTCGCGGACGACGGCATCCGCATCAACATCGCCCCTCACGACATGCATGTTCCCGAATGGGGCAAGGGCTTGTCCTGGGGCCTCACCGCCTACCGCAGCAAGGTCAATGGCGAAGACGCCATTCATGTCCGGGATGCGCGGCTGCCCCCAGAAATGCGGGGCCAGGGCCATGGCACCGCAATGTACGAACATGCCGCCGAACTCGCCGCCAAGGAAGGCAAGCCGCTGCTGAGTGACGGCACGGTCACGCAAGACGCCGCCAACCGATGGATGGCACTCAATCGGGCTGGCTACAACGTCCAGATGGCGCCGGACAAGGTGTTCCGGTCGGGGCCGCCGGAGGCCCCGCAGTTGGGCCGGTTTGAGACGCCGGATGGATCGCCGGTGTTTCGGGTGGCACCGCCAGAACCTCCCGGCATCACCGCCTATCACGGCTCCCGCAGGAAGCCTTCGCCCGACCGCTGACATGCCATCCGCGCCGCATGAAGCATCCGCGGATATTCTGCCTTGCGACGCCGAACATCTCTGAAAGCTTCCGATAACCGACGCCTTGATCATACAGCGCCTTCGCGCGCTCAATATCGAATGTCGGGGCGTGGTGATGCCTTTGGTGCGCGTGTCCTGTCAGCACCTCAAGATTTCTCAATCGGTTGTCGCTCTTGTCGCCGTTCTTGTGATGGACATGCTCAGTAGAGCGGAGTTTCCGGCCTAGCTTTTTTTCCATAAGCCAACGGTGTTCGTAAATTTGACGGCCATCAACTCGGATCATCCGGTATCCGGCGGCATTCAGGCCATCAATATATTGGCCGCGAACATGGCAGGAGCGGCTGCAAAACGTTCGCTGGTTTGGCCGAATGGCGCTGCGCTGCTTGGTGAATGGCTTGCCGCATGAGGCACAAGTGAGGGTGATTTTCATGCTCGGCAAAGTAACATGCCCACGCTTCGACGACAAGCTGATCGACATCCTGAAGAAGTATGGCCTCGCTGGCCTCGCTGCTCTCCCCGCAGCCGGTGCCTATCACTTCCAGGACAAGGACATCCCCAAGCGCGCCCGCGGCGGCTCCATCAAGCCCAAGCCCGACTGGTGGATCAAGGCCAAGGCCAGACGTGTGGCCTTCGCCTGAGCTATTGGCATCTCATCGTATCCCTTCCCGTCCGCGTGCAATCCAATGGCTGTGGTGCCGGTTGCGGGGCGGGAGGCCGTGTTGTCGCAATGGCGAGTCCGGCGGCCATGGTGTCGGCTGCTCTGGCGTGGCGATTGTCGCGCCGCACCGTCTCGATCTGCCGGCATTGGACATATTCAGGTGATCCCGGAAGCGCCCCCAGTTTACGGCAATAGGCGTCATCCTGCCTCGCAAGCCCCTCGGGGCCGAGCATGGCATCCCCGACAAGAGAGCCGGCGCAGCCGCCGAGGCTGATCGCTGCAATCAAAACGATCCCGCGCATGAGTTGCCCCCTTCTTAATCAGGGGCGCAGCCTGCGCAACCAATGATGGCAAAACTATGCCGACCGAACGCTATGGAGAACTCGCCCGCACCCGCACCCATGAGCCTTCCGAGGGCTGGCCCACCATGATCGAGGTGGTGGCCTATTGGGGCGAGGGGAGACGGGGAAGGCGGCGCTCGATCGAGATACCGGCCGATGAGTTCTTCGGGCGGGGAACTTACGGGGCTCCGCTCTCGGGAGCGGCGTTGCTCGGGATGGTGGAGCGGCTGCGACGGCAGGGGCCGAAATAGTTCAATTCAGATGAAACGACAGGAGAGATTCGCCATGCGAAGGCTGATTGCGGCGTTTGGATTGTTGGCTGGGTTCTGTGTGGGAGCGGCGGCGCAGCCGACCGGAACCAACACGGTCGGCTCCTCCCTCGTTATCGGCACCACGCTGATCACGGGCGGGACAGCCGGGTGCCTCCTATATCAATCAAGTGGAAATGTCGGATGCGATTCCTCTGTTACACGAAGCGCGTCTGGATTGATAGATGTTCCCTTGGGCCAAGGGTACTACATGGGAACGGCGGGAACGAGTAACGCCGGAATGTCGGCATCAGGCAATGGCACACTCAATTTTGTGACGAATGCCGCGAACGCTCTTTCGATTGTCAATACTGCCGTAGGTGTCAATGAATTCAGGATGGCGCCTAATGCGGCGATCCTGAGCAATACCGCAGCAGCCACAATCCATATGGGCGCCATCGACGCAGCCGCGCCTGTTGCACAGACATTTGGCGTTCAAGGTGTCGTTGCTGGAACTATGGACACCGCTGGTGCTAACTGGATACACCAGGCATCGCAAAGTACAGGAAGCGGTGCAGGCGGTAGTTTCATCTTCCAGGTCAGTCCGGCAGGTGGATCTGGCACGGCAAAGAACGCCTTTGTGACGGCCTTGACGATCGATAGTACGAAACTGGCGACCTTCGCGGGGAGCATCAGCGCCACTTTAGCCTCGGCTACGGGAACTAATGCGGTGTGCAATACTCCCGGCACGTCTACCGCTTTGACTGTTCAAGTGTGGGCTACAGGGTGCGCAGCGTCTTCTGCGCGGTTCAAGGAAGGTATTGCATCGATTTCTCGTGAAAGAGCTTTGGCCGACGTGTTGGCGTTTGACGCTGTGTCATATCGGTATCGTTCAGATTCTAATATGGATGACGGAATGCTCCACGTCGGATTTACTGCCGAGCAAATTGGTTCTGTTGATCGTCAATGGATTACTTACGAGAATGATGGTGTTACTCCTCGTGCCGTGAAGTATAATGAAATGGTTCCTTTACTAGTGGCTGCAATCCAGCAGCTTAAATTTGACAATGACGCCCTGAAAAAAGAAATTAAGTTCTTGAAAAAAAAATGAGGCTGTCCGATGACTAGATTTATCGTTGCGCTGTTTTTAGTTTTTATGCCACATATGGTTCTGGCTCAAACCGGATCTAATAAGACCACTACGCAATTGAATGCAGAGGTTAACTCTTTGTGGCCTGATAATTCGTCGGGTCTTATTACTCCTTTTAATAGCCGACAAACGCTTCTGGATATTATTGCGTCTACGGCATCCGGGGCAGCTAATGTTCTTTATGCTACGAATTTTTCTGGGGCTACCGTGGGGGATAAGATATCAGCCTGTGTTGCTGCTATAACTGGAGAGGGCGGGGTATGTGATGCTCGGGGGGTGCCAGACAGGGGGACTATTCCAGCTATTACATTGTCTAAAAGTGGGGCGGTTCTTTTGCTCCCGTGCGGAATCACTTTTGTATCAGGAACCATAGATATTACTTCGGTATCTGGAGTGTCTGGTTTTTCCATGATCGGATGTAATACTTCGGTAGCTAATCTGGTGGGAACGGCTCTTATATGGGCAGGCAATAATACGGACCCATTTCTGAGGCTGCGTGGAGTTCGAGATTCAAACTTTGAGAGGTTTGGTATTTTTTCTAACAATTCTACTCCCCTCGCGGTTGCAATCCGCTCTGAGACTGTGACAGGTTTAAGTAATACGGCCAACAATTTTTATAAGATTTCAATGAATGGGACCAGTGGAAATGGCCTTACAAAGGGCATGCAGTGGTGTACTGGCAATGATTGTGGGGGGTCTGGAACAGACGCGAATAACGATCTTAACTATATTGATTCAGTCAGCGTTATTAACTACGTTAATTGCGCTTTCAGCATTGAACACGGTCAATCGAAGACGCACACGTTTATTAATTCACAATTCGTAACTGGTCAGCGAGGCGTCTGTACGACTCAGGCGGCTAGCGGGCCTAACAATTCTGGTAGTTTTAGGTGGTTTGGAGGCGCGGGGGGAAGTAATACGGTTGCTGACTTCGATCTTGGGAGTGCTGACGATTCGATTGTCATCATCGGTTGTAATTTTGAAAATTCAAACAGACTTTTGCAGCAACCCAATGCTACTTCTAGCCCTTGGCCGATAACAATTCAGGGGTGTCGTTGGGCTGCGAATGGTCTTAATGCTGATAACTTAGTTGTAAATTATGCAAATTCTGGTGTTCTTACTTTAATTAATAACACTATTGATGGTGTGTCAGCTCCTAAAACCCCGCAGTTCAAAATACAAAATGGAACTCTGTCTGTTGGAGTAGCAATTGGAAATGTAGTATTTTCAACAACTCCTACTGCGGCTACAAATCCTTTTGTTGGTTCTCCTAATGGCTGGAACTTATCTGGTAATATTGTCACTAACGGGGGAGGAACCAACTTTAGTGTTCCTAACTTTACGTATAACCAGATCGCTTCTGGGGCTAGCATACCTACCATTGCAAATGGGGCCTGCGGAGCCGCAGCCAATGGGGCTGTTGTGGCAGGTAGTACAGATCAATCGGGGAACATAACAATTGGAGGCGCGGCTACGGCAACGTGCACAGTTGTTTTTTCTGCGACGCGGGGGGTTGCTCCACGCAATTGCTGGCTACAGCCGACCAATGCCGCTGCTGCTGCTATCGGCACAACTGGGGCGTATGTGTCATCTGTTACCACTGCTCAGTTCGTCATAACGGGAACTTTGGCAGGCGCCAATTACGGCTACACATGCTTGTGAGGGACACCCCCCGATGGCTCGCCTCGTCCTTTTGTTTTTCATTCTGAACGTTCCCTCCGCCATGGCCCAGCAACCACTTCCTCCCCTCGACCCCACCATCCAGCTCGGCGTCTGCCAGGCCCAGCGATCCCGCTTCCTCTCCGACAGCGAGCAGGCGCAGGCCTATGCGACGCAGTTCCTCGCCGAGATCGCGGATCTGAAGAAACGCCTCGCTGAAGCTGAGGCGAAATTGCCGAAGACCGAAGCCCACCCGGAGACCCAGCCATGAACAAGTGGGCTGGAGATATGGCATGAAATACCGAATCGATCCCGTAACATTCGCCGGTCTGCTTGTCATCCTCGCGGTGACGATTGCTGCGTTCCTGCTGGCGCTGGGCATGCGGGCGCATGCGCAAGAACTGGGCGAAGACTTTACAAAATTGCTTCAGAAGGAGATCTGGCGTTGGCAATCCTGTCCTGTCGGCGGGGAATGCCGTCAGACCCGCGTCGAGTTGGATGACGGTACGATTCTGATGTGGGTGCGGGAGCAATTCGCTGGACAATTCGATAACATTGACCCGACGACGCGGGAGTGGTTCAAGTCGGTCAAGAGCAAGAACGGCGTGCCGTGTTGCGACATCGCGGATGGGCATAAGACAGCGTTCAAAGTCGACAGCGAGGGACATTTCTTTGTCCCACTAAACGTCGATAACCCCGACAATCCATGGATTCAGGTCTCGCCTGATGCGGTGGTGTACGACGCTGGCAATCCTTATGAGGAGGCCGTCGTCTGGTATCACGACTATGGCGCTCAGTATGAGGAACCGGCACAGCGCTACTACATCCGCTGTTTCGTGCCGGTCGGGGGTGTGTGATGGGCCTCGCTCCTCAGAACGGCATAATCCCCATTCTCGCGATCGGCGGGCTGTTCGCGTTCTTCGCCTTGGCCGTAGTGGCCAGCGTAATCGCGTGGATTTTCTCCTAACAAAGGAAACCGGAAATGCTGAGTTTTCTCTATCCTACTAAGGACCAGATGATTAGCTATCTGGGGACTGCCTCGAAGTGGATCGGCTCTGGCCTTGCAACGAGAGGTGTCACTATAAGCCCGGATATTGCATCCGTTGTTGCGGGGCCAGAGGCGATTCAATTCTATGCCGGCATCGCCATGATGCTTGTTCCTGTGATCCGGGATAGGTTCATCCATTCTGATGCAGGAAAGTTGGCCGCGGCCGCTCAACTCGCAACGGGAGCCAACCCGCAGATCAAGCCGATCGAGGTCACACCGGCCGCGGCACCCGAACTCCAGAAGCTCGCCATGGACCCCACCGTACCATCGGTCGTCGTGGCCCGCCTGCCTACGTCCCACCCACCGTCTCAATGAGGCGATAACACAAGGAGATCGACCATGAATTGGGTAACTCTACTTTTTTCTCTCCTGACAAACCCTGCAATGGCGGCGCTTTTGAAGGACATCGAAGCGTTGTTCCAGCAGAAAACGTCGGCGCAGGGTGCTGCTCCGATCGACCACAAGGCTGCCATGAAGCAGGCCGTCGATGAAGTCGTGGCAAAGAGGATCAAGCAATGAAGACGATCTTGGCCCTTGTGGCGATTGTATCGTTCTGTGCTCCAGCCTTCGCGCAGGACGATACGGACTGCAATCAGTTGCAGGACAATGTTTGGTCTTGCCCGATCCCGTCCAAGCCGGCGGACCCTCCGACTTGCCACCGCTATGGTGACAACCTGATCTGCACGGGGCCAGTGCTGGTAGCCCCGCCGCCTGCACCGAAAGGTCCTACGAACTGCGGGTGGAGAAAAGGCAGGTATGTCTGCTGGTGATCGCAATTTCTTGCGTAGGGCTTGGGCCAGGCTTAAAAGGTTTGGTCACGATGGACCCTGGCAGGAGCCCAAGTGGAGGCTAGAATGGCCGAACAAAACAAATTGCCCTGGTGGAAGCGGCCATTCTACTTCTTTTGGGCCATCTACAAGCTTCTTACAAACAGCAAGCAGTGAGATTGGGGCGCCGATTATGTGGGTCTGGCAAGCTGATCTCACGGCACTGAATACCAAACTCGATGCTATCCATCGACTGCTACAAGCGGTCAAAAAAGAGGAAGATACAATCATGTCTCAGCTTACCGACCAACTCGACGCTCTTGAAAAGAACACCAAAGCTATCGATGATTCCGAAGATGCGGCAGAGGCTGCATTCACTCGGCTCGCCTCCATGATTGCCGACCTGAAGGCTGGCGTGACCGATCCCACGGTGCTCGCACGTATCGATGCGGTGTCAACCGAGTTGGCCTCGCGAGCTGCCAAGCTTGCGGCGGCCGTAGTTGCTACGCCCACTTGATGGACACGCCCTGACGGGAAGCACAACCCCCACACCCTCCTGTGCCCCGTGCAGCCGTCAGGCGTAGCGGCCCCGGCTTCCTCAACGGCCGGGGCTGCTTTTTGAAAAAGGAGAACGACAATGATCGGAGCAGTCATCGGCCTCATCCTGCTAGTCATATTCCTCGGTGTGGTATGGTATTGTGTGAATCTGCTTCTGCCGCTGATCCCGATGTCGGAACCGTTCACGACTATTCTGCGGGTGCTGATTATCTTGCTGGTGGCCGTGATCGTGCTCTACGTCATCACCGTACTGCTCGGTATGGCCGGGATACACGTTCCGACGTTCGGAAGCGTTCGATGAGACGTAGCGAATATGAGAGATTGCTGACTCTGCGGCACCGTTGGACGCATGATATGCGTGGTGCCCCGCGTCGGTTCCTGATCGCGTTCGGGGCCACGTTCGTCATCATGGTCGCCTTCTGGCTGGTGTTCTCGGTGTTCGGTGGATGAGATACCAGACCTCAAAGCTTGGCAGGCAGCCCTCGCCGCTTTCCAGGAGGCGGCGGGGAAGGATGCCAATGTCAAGCTGCAATACACGATTGCATGGGCGGGGGCGATGAACGCCTGTCTCGCATTCCATCGGACGCAGACACTAATAGACGATGCCCCGGACCCGAACGATGGCTGAGGGCGACGACAGGCGCGGGCATATGGAGGGGGGGCGGTTGGTGCCCATCCCCGACCCCACGCTCCTGACGACGGCGCAGCTGGACCGGGAGATACGCAACCTCGAGATGCGGATACAGTCCGACCTCAAGGCCATCAACGAGCACATCAACTCCATCAGGCAGGTGGACCAAGGGCACTTCGAGCGGATACAGATACAGTTCGGCGAGCGGGACAAGCAGACCGCCCTCGCCCTGCAGGGGCAGAAGGAGTTGGGACAACTCACGACCGAGTACATCAACACGACGATCGGGAAGATGGACACCACCTACACCAAGCTGTTCGACCAGATGCAGGTCCTCCTCTCCAGCATGGTAAAGAACGATGACGAGAAGTTCTCCGACATCAAGGGCCGCATCGACCGCGTCGAGACGCTCAGGGGCCGCGTCGACGTGATGCAGATTTTCTCCGCCGCGGCGTCCATCGCGGCCATCATTACGGTTATCTACGTGTTGGTGACGAGGCACTGAAGCGCCGAGAGAAAAACAAGAGCGACCAATTCAAGAGCCGGGAAGTGACCAAAAATGAAGATGACCTGAAAAAGTTGTTCGAGGACTTCAACCGAGAGCAAATGTCCGAAAGATTCAATGCGGACGAACGGGCGCAAATAAGATTATTCTTCAGAAAGGACGGCCCCGCAGAGCAGCTTAATACAGTGCTGGAGGAACGCCGCCGAAACAAATGGCTTCTCAAATTGCTCGGAATGTTCCTTCTGGCCGCTCCGGCGGTCGCAGCGGTGAGTCAAGGTTTTTCCAAGATAATCGAATGGATAAGGGGTCAGTAATGCGTCCGAGGCCGTTTCTCATTTCATTTCTAATCGGTGGGCTCGTGTTCGGGGTCGTCTGTTACATGCTTAGGAATGATCCGTGTGTCGAGACCTCCGATTTCCACATGGAACCGAACGTCGTGAAGCCGGGCGAAAAGTTTTTTGCGGTATGGACGGCAAAGACCTTGCGCGAATGTAATGGAGAGCTGAATAGAAGGTTCGTAGATGAGAACGGAATTGATGTGTGGGTGTTCCCGCTCTCTCACGTCGTCGAGAACGGTTCACCTGGAGAAGTGCACCGGTTCCACACGCCGTGGGTCGCCCCGGTGGCTCCTCCAGGCAGACATATAGTTTTACGGAAAGATATCAGACGCTGGGGAAACTGGCTTCAAAAGTGGCTCCCAATGAGGGAGACTCAGGAAGCCGGGTTCACGATGGCGGAGTGACGCTTTGTCCATAGCAATTCCGCAAACGCAGCCGCAGCCATCCTCATATTGAGAGGCGTTCTGTTCTTCTGTTATCTTCCACTCTTTGATTTCTGTCATGTTCATTTCTCCTTTGGAGTCAGCTTCAGAGCGCATAACAACAGAAGGTAGATATCACCTTTTGTCAAGTTGACGGGGAACAAGGTCGGTGGTCTGACCGCCAGCCTGGGCGACGAGAAGCTTGCGCACGCGGACCGGCGAAATGGCAATGGACGAAGTTCGATCGGGACAATAGTTGCGTTCAAAACTATTTGCAATTGGCGGGCTCCGCGGCGGTAGCCAGGGCGGCGCGGGCGCCCTCGGCGGATTCAAGGGCTAGCTTCATATAGAACCGACATTGATGTCTCACGCCTTCGCTGTAGTCGTCCCAGCCCATTATCTTGATGCCAGATGGCGTCTCTCTGGGATGGAATGCCCTGCAAGCAGCCTCAATCTCAGCTTCGGTCGCCATCACTCGGCCTCCTCTGGTGGACGGGGAGCGAGGGCGGTGCGTGCCGCCCAAAGATGGTCCACCTTCAGGCTGACTGAGATGCCATAACGGCTCTGCCAGAGCACCACGTCTTCCGTGCAATAGTCTCGGTCGTACCAGCGCGCCGCCTCGGCAAACGGCTCTAACGTCTTTCGCAGCCGCGCGATCTGCTCGGCGTCGCGGCGAGCCGCATCTCGCCACGTATCACATGCCGCCAAAGATACATCATGAAGCGCCTTGACCTCGGCGAGTTCGGCGCGGAGGCGATTGATCTCCTTGCCAAGCCGATTGACTTCTTCCGCAGCCCCATACGCGGAACTACGAGATGCAGCGAGTTCGGCGCGGAGGCGGGCGATCTCGGCTTCCTGCTTCTCGATCGTCTCGACGTATCCAAGCTCGACGCCAAGTCTCATGCTCCGCTCCCCTGCCTCCGCAGCGCCATCTGCGCCATCGCGGCCTCATATTCCCGCTCTCGTCGCCTCTGCGGCGTGTCGTAGTCCTTATTGCACAACGGGCACGCGACAATCGGACCGTTGTTCAATGTCTCGATGAAGCCGGGCTCCGGCTCGCCTTTGCAGTACAGGCATTCGCTCACGTCGCGCTCCTCCTCAAGGCAATCATCGCTCCGCCTCTGGTTGGGGTGGGGGTGACGCGCCTAGGGAGTGCTTTCCCATATCCCGACGAATATCAGCGTGAGGACCAGCGCAGTCGCCAGAACTGATATAATGATTGCGGGAGCGCAGGATGGCTCCTCAATTTTATGGCTGATCTCGGCGATGACCTCCGGTGCGATCCCGCGGAAGCGCAACTCGTCTTCGATCGTCTTCTTGGTCTTTGCCATCCATTCCTCCTCGTACCCATTGGCAACCCCGATGCTCCGAAGGCGACCGGCGCTCCCTCCGACAACATGTCCGCCACCACTGAAAGCTGCGCCGCCACCCATCAAAGCGCTCCCCTTTTGGCCGATAGTTTCATCTGCAACGTTGTACAAGTCGGCGGCATGTTCCGGCATCGTTCACGGTGTTTTGCCCTCTGCTTGGAAAACGCTTTGCTTGTGCCATCAAAGGGTTGACCTGTTTCCTTGGAAATGTCTCATTTCCGCGTGGCCTTTGAATTGCTTGGGTTTTCGGTGTTTGTTTTACAGTGTTTTACAATTAGCCTCACTGGGTTTGATGCTAAGTGAAATGCCTTCCCCTGACTTCATCCGCTCTACGAGGTCATCATAGAGAACCTGAGCCTCGTATTCGTCGCCGCAAATGACTTCAATGGTTACGGTGTCAAAAAGGACGCCGATAACTATTTTGCGGCTGACTGAATCGCTCATGATCCGCTCCCCTGCCTCCGCAGCGCATCAAAATAGGCGGAAACCGGCATGAGGACATCTAGGACCGCTCGATGCTGCGACGGGTCGCTATTGCGGACGGCGCTCTCGATGACGAGCACGTACTTGTGGACGCCTTCCAGCGCCTCCCGCAGCGCGTCGCGCTCGGCGGCGAGGGCATTATAGGCCATACGCCATTCGTTAGCCTGGGCCATAATCCTGGCATTGGCAGCGTCGCGCTCGGATTTGAGTCGTTCAATTTCAGCCCTCACGTCGCGCTCCTCCTCAAGGCAATGCCAATCCAGCCGAATCTGGATTGATCCGGGCCGTGCTGCCTCTTGCAAGTCCTTGAGATCGGCCGATCCGTGGTAGATCCTGAATCCGTCTACGCGACGGATTGAAGCCGGGCGGGCGATCGTAGCTCATCTCGGCATGTCTCTTTCAGCACGGTCTCACGGTGATGCTGGCCTTGTTGCGCCTGACGTAGAAGTGCTTGAGGCTGTCCCCATTATCCTCTCCGTATGCAAGAATGGCGTCTTTCGTAAAACGCTCGCCGAGCCATCTTGCAGCCCGAACGGCAAGAATCATGTCGTCCGCGGGAACGTCCAAAAAGATCACCCGCTTAGGAATGCCGCTCATCTGGGCACATCGCCTCCGGGCGTCATCTCGGTCTGGCGAACCATGACACGGCAGTTGCCGTTGGCCCCCATCCAGAACTGCCAGTGGCTTCCATCGCTGGCATCGATTCCGAGATACCACGCATTTTTGTCCATCTGTTCGAGGTGGATGGCGCCATTGGCGATGACCTCATCTATAGAGCCGTCATCGTTCTTTCTGATCTCGACGCTCATGGCACATCGCCTCCGGGTGGCGACCCTCGCCATTCGTGGATCGAGGCGAGCGCAAAGTCGCGAATGGCATTCTTGTCCAAGTCAACGGCCTCCATCACCCATTGTGTTTCTGGATGCCACTGGCTGTTCTCGAATGAGATTAGGCCCAGCGGCAATATGTGCCGCCATGCCCGCTCGCCACGGTGGTTCGTGTAATCGATCCAGACTTCTTTGCGAGGATCGCTCATTCGTCGCCTCCGGGTGGAAGGTGGAAGCGGAGGGTCATGACTTAAGTGCTCTCCCGCGCTCGATTCCGGCGCGCAATGCGTCGCTGAACGTCGGCGGACCATTGCGGGCGATCGGGCCGAAGATGGGATGTTCACAGCGGAACAACCGTTCAACCCGCAATCGCGTCTCGTTGTCGTGGTATCCGGCGAAATAACCGAGGTTGGCGCGCTCAATCTTCTCGGCCTCGGTACGCGGGTTGCCGAACGACATAGTATGCTCGACGCATTGCTCGAAATAGGCATCGGCTTCGGTTTGATCTTCGATCAGCATGGCCGGACCGTATTTTTCTCCGATGGTGATTTCCCTTTTCATGCCAGCGCCTCCCACGGCAGCGCCCCGCCGTGCGCCTCGCATTTGCATTCCTTCGCCGGCTTCGCACACAGCGGGCAGAGGCCCTTGGCAATGCGTGCCGCCTTGGTCGCCTGCCAGCGGTCGGCGCGCTCGGATTCAGTTTCGGTGGATTGGCTGTCCCAGCCGGGGCGGATCATGGTCATCTCTTCTCGGAAAACTCGACGACTTCCATCGGGAGCGGTCGCTTGCTCTGCGCGGCGACTTGCATCTGCGTCTTGACCGTGCGGAGGATTTCCCGTGCCTGCCCAGCAATGGCGTCGCCGCGGCTCGGCAACATCTGCTCGGTTTTTATATCGAGCAAAGTTTCCCATAGGACATCCTTCAGGCTATTGGCCGTCAGCGGCCTTATAACGGCGACGGCCTGCTTCGCGGCTTTGTTCTGCGTAGTCCTGGCGACGCCGTTGCTGTGTTTTACCAAAAGTCCCGTTTTCTTGGCGCGTTTCATAATCGGTGATCCTTTCAGCGATGTTCTGGTCGAGTTCTCGGAGAGCAAGAAATGCCTCGGCAAACTCTCCAAAGTACTTTAGTGCTCTGTACTTCCGGTCATATTGAGACTTCCAACGCTTGTACTCTGGACGCTGGCAATACGCGACGTGGGAGGGCATGCGCTTTTTGCGCACTTTGGCGGCTTTGATGGGGTCGTATGTGCGCTTGTGTCTCTCCGCGTTCTTCGTCTTCAAGAGCGCGAGATTCTTTTCCCGGTAGTCTGCGTCGTAAATCCTCTTTTCCTCGCGCTTCTGCGCTATCGTCTTGTGCTTGCGGCGGGCCAGCCCTGCGCACTTGAGACCGCAATAGATCGGCGCCCCGATCCGCGTTGAGCGGTTGACACAGCCCGCTTCTTTTGCGGTGAGCGAGCCACAGCGAGCGCAGATAACATCGATCTTCATGGCTCGCTGTCCCAGCCGGGGCGGGTCATGGTAGGCGCTCCAAGATGTGCAGGCCGCTCTTGGTCACTCCGCATCGCCGCCATCCAGCGGCCATAAAGCAGAAGCCCGGATTGCTGCTCCGGACTGCTTTCGGATTGACGTATGTGTAATGCCTTTCACCAGGCCAGCAGAAATCAGCAACGGCGTCAGCCTGTCGGATAAGCTCTGAGGATTGCCAGGGGCCTTCGTTGCGGAAGACGGCGCAGTTGATGCCTTCCTGGCCGCTGTCGTCGATGAAGTTTCGCCAGACGAACATGGCGTCGGCATCGCCGGTTCGGAGAACAATGTGCTCTCCGGGGCCGACGAATTGGCTGCGGCGTCGGCCGTCTCGGTATCGGTAGCAGGAATAGTGCCGCTCGTAGAGTTCGAGGCAGGACACATCGCCGTCCTTTGTCACATACCAGAGAGGTTCGCTGTCCCAGCCGGGGCGGGAGGTCATGGGGCCTCTCCCTGCTCGATCCACGCCCGCATGGCCTTCGTCGGCAGGCCGTGGAACAGATTGCATTCGATCGCGACGCGGCTCGGCTGATGGTCGTCTCCGCAACCGGCCCATCGATCGAGGAATCGGATTGGCACATAGTTGCGCAAGGCCCGTAGGCGTTTCCATTCGCTCATGCGGGCATCCCGTCATGTGTGCGTCCGTCGAGAAGGCGGCCAGAGCGCTTGCCGACAAATCGGCCAGTCTTTTGGTCTCGCTCGCAGACCGAGTGACGCTGATCTTCCCCAGATATCGGTCCGCCCTGCTTAGGCCGACGCTGCCCGCGCACCAACTTCGATATGTGCTGGAAGCTGACGCCAAATCTCTTTGCCAGAACGTCCATCGTGTAGCGACCGCTCGCATAAGCAAGGCGAATCTGCGCGATTTGATTATCCGTGAGTTTGGCGGCAGGGTTCCGTTGGCCATGCTGGTCCAGCAGGCCGGTGCCGTGAGCGTGTTTCGCTTGGTCTGAATATGTGGCCAGGACGAAGTTGTTCGGATGATTGTCGTCTCTGATTCCGTTATCGTGGTTGACGGTCATCCCTTCTGGAATGTCGCCCTTGAAATGCTGCCAGACCAAACGATGAGCGAGCCCGCAGACGCGCCGACCACCCCGCATTGCGCGAACCATAAGATAACCGCTGGGCAGCAGCTTTTCGACGCGCCTCCGCTTGCATGGAGTCAAGCGGGTGCCACCACGGCTGTCTCCGGTGCGTATGCAGACGCGCCAGATCGACCCATCCGGATCAATTTCCCATTCGCCATCATGCACAAGCTTAATCAGATCACGTTCGGCTAAGCGGTGATTCGAGGGAATTCGAGCCATTTCCGTCCATCCATTTCGGGGGATGATATTTTGCGGCCGTTCTCGATGTGCTGTTTCCAGAAGAACGGAACCTCGGCAGCTTCGCACTGATCACGAAGGCTGCGGACCCAAGAAAGATCGCAGGGCCGCGCGCTTCGGCCGCTCTCCGAGCCAACAATCACCCAATCCGGCATATGCCGGCGCGCATCGATCGGACCGAGCATGGGCTCGACGCTGGCGAACGAGAACATCGCGCCGAGGGCATCACGCGCTTCTTCAAGCTTCTGCGCGTCCCTGTCCCATTCCGGTTGAGTAACCATCGTCGCGCCGAGCGCGGCGTTCTTTGGCAGAGGAAGATTGCCCGCCATCGGGTCGCACATCTTGATGGCGTTGCCGATGCGCTTGGACAGCAGTAGCCAAGTCAAGTGCGGCGTCTTCTCGATGAGTGCGAATAGGTCGCGCCGCCACAGCGGATCAACCTCGTTGTCCCAGATATCGCCGAGCGAGAGGCAAAAGACGGTCGGGCGCGACCCTTCCTCTTGCGCGATGCGATCCCAGCGCAACGGCTCACGCCAATTCGCGGCCGATGTCCTCACGCGATCCTCGCCAGCACCCCATTTCACGCGGCGATAGCGGTTCGCCATCATGTCTTCGGCGTAGCAATGGTCGCAGGCGGGTCCGACCTTGGTGCAACCGAGCCACGGATTGAATGTGTGTGAGGCCCATTCGATTTTCGTGTTCTCACCCATGTCGTTGCCTCTGTTCCCACGCCCGCGCTCTGCGTTCGATCTCTTCTCGCTCCCGGTCGCGGCCGAAGCCGTCGGCCATTGCGTCAGCGCACCGAAAAAGCGCATCGCGAAGCGCGGCCGGGCCTGCGGTGATGGGAGAGAGGGCGCGCACCGCAATCCGGGGAGGACTCGGTGCGCGCTGGTGCGGAACTATTTCAACGCCGTTTGCGGTCGGCGCCATAGTTCCGATTGGAGTCCCTGACGGGGACCGGCTGAAACGGCCCCCGTCAGGCGTTGGTCCGTCGCCGGGCTTGGCGGGACCAAGGGGGAAATTGTGCATGTTCATTAAATGAATGCCTCCGATGGAAAGTCGCCGCCCTGTTCCTGCTCGCAGCGCGCCAGGGCGGCAGCAACAACGACGATTGCCTCGCCCAGCGTCGCCTTGGCGTGCGGAACACGGCTGTTGGAACGCAACACTTTCAGCCTCTCTATGAGGCGGCGCAGCTCTACCTGGCGCGGGGTCATTGCAGCGTTCCCCTCAGCGAGGCCCGCCCATCACGGCGAAGCGCGTTCAATTCCGATAGCTCGGCCTGCAGGCGCTCGTTTTCCTCGGTCAGGGCGCGGTTGAGCGCGCGGCTGCCGTCGAGCTTGAGTCCGGCCTGCCTGATGTACTCTGCATCGTCGGCGCGGTGGCCTGTCGTGAACATCGCGCAGAGCAGCCATCCGACGCCGGCACCAAAGGTCACTGCGAGGTAGATTTCGAGTGCGAAGGTCATGGACCGGCCCTTTCCCCATCCCGTTTATTGCCATGTTGCTTGCGGGCCGCATCGGCGCGGTATCTCACGTCATACCCCTTGCCATATCCTCTTTCGTAGAGTTCGCGCTGCAGGCCGGCATACTGCCGCGCCCTGGAGGGCAAGCCGCGCTCGCCGTCATGATGGCCTTGCGTGCGGATGGCGCGATCATGAGTATGGGCGTAGGTCATGTGCCGCCCTCCGCCTTGGCGATGGCGGCGCGTGCGAGATCAATCTGTTTCCAGCCGGGAACGTCGCTGGTTCGTCCTTCGGCGATATCGATGAGACCGCGAAGGGCGCTCAACATCTCCGGTGCGGCGGCGATCAGTAGCTTGTCGCCCTCGGTTGCGTTGTACACGCCGGCCCCATCACGGATGATTGTCGTTCGCCCTGCATCACCAACAAGGTGATCTCCCGGCAACCAACGCCATGGCCCAGATGTGTGCTCGCTCACGATTTCCTCTCCGCATAAAACCTGATCACCCGCAATACAGCCTTCATTGCCGGTACATTGGGCGAGTAGTGGTAGAGTTGTTGCGCTGCGAAGATCGGGGCGACGCCTTCGCGTTCCCAGAATGCGCTCTCGCCAACGGCGTGCTGCTCCATGTGGCAGGAGTGGCACAACGGCAACGTAAATTTATCGTCTGGCCGCGCGCCGATTCCCGCGTTGGGCTTGCCCGGCTCGGACATCCGCACATGCGCGGCCTCTCCGCAGGGCTGCCGTCCACAGGAGAGGCACATGCACTGGCGGATGGCGGCAAGGTGCTCGGGGTCACGCTCTCGTGGGTGGCGGCCCAAGTCCTTGCGCCGCTCTCTGATGAGGCGCGTGGATTTGAACAGGCTGCTCGGCGGGGCGGGGGCTGCGATGCGATAGGCCATCATGCACCTACCCGGTCGGCAACCTTCCAGGCCTGGAAGGTTTTATCGAACGCGGACCAATGCTTCGCCGTCAGATCGCTTCGCGATTCTATGCGGAAGTAATCCCGCATAAACATCGCTGCAGAGTCCTCGTTATTGAATTCCTGCCCATAGTTTTCCTCAAGGAACTTGCGAAAGATTGGATCGGCGCATCGGATCCCGCATTGCTGTGCTGGAGATAAGTCATCCCAGTGCCGCCTCGCCTTCGGCGCTTCTGGTTGGCCCCCGTCGCGGGAATCGAACCCGCTGTTCGGCGCACAGGACGCAAGCGGAGGGCTAGCAGACTCCAGTTGCTTTTGCCCTGCGAGTTCGCTTTGATCCATCACGGGGTTAGTCAACCTCGCCACCGCTACCGGAACCGGGCTCACCATCGTCGGCCAGCCGAATGCCGCGATGATGCTGGCTGCCTGCTCGGCGGGAACGTCAATGAGCAACCGCGCAGACTTATGCGCCGCTATGTTGCGAACATCGACGAGCTGGCCGGTTATGGCGATCGGTTTCATGCGGCCTCCCACTGATAAATCTTGGTGAGCGCTGCGATTTTGCTGTCGAGCTCGGCGAGGAACGTCGTCACCTCGGCGTTCAACGTGGCTATGGCGGCATCGTCGCGATGCACGCGCTTGACGAACAGGCGCATGCTCTCAGGCAGGCGCGGATCATAGGAGACGAAATCACACCACTTCCGGCCGGTGCAGGCCATCTGGAACTGCATTTGCGTGATGTATTTCGACGGGACGGCCTCGCCCAAAAGCGTATCGATGTGCGTCGATGTGCTCGGGCATTTTATTTCGAGCATGCCATCGTCTCCCACTAGTCCGTCAGGACTACAGCCGGCCGCCGCGATTGTGGGATGTTCGACGAACCCGACCAGCACTACGGGTTCATCGCAAAGGAATTCGTAAACAGTGCGGGCCTCCGGTTCCTTATCGGTGCCCCATTGCATAGCCGCGTTGGTGTAACCTTCGGCTGCGGCGCCGGTTAGACGTTCGGCGATTAGCTCGGCGAGATAGTTGGCGCGGGAGGCTCCCCACCCAGTTTTGATTCTTGCTACAACGTCGGAGGCTCGGCTTGCAGTGACGCGGCCGACGCGGGCGGCATGCCATTCTGGTGAGCCCTGCACGCATTCAATGATCTTCATGGCGCACCTCGCTTCGCCGCCTTCTTGCGCTCCAGCCAACCCACGGCCTCGGCAAATTTGGTGGATTGGATGTCGCAGACGCTCGGTGCCTTGGCGAGTTTGAGAAATATGTCAATGTTGCATCCGCTCTCCTGAATGAGGCGCTGGATCGTTTCGATCTGCTTGTCGCTCAGGGTGTCGCCACCGCCTCCAGCGCCGTTCCCATCGTCGTCCCGCTCGCCCGTGGCGATATTGAAGATCATCTTCAGGAGATAGCGCATGCCATAGGTGACGGCCGCGCCAGTGGCGTGCGTCTTCGTCATCACGTCGCCGCCCTTGGCCCCCTTGCCATCGGCCGGCATATCGATGGAATATCGGCGCGAGTGCCCCTTGTTCATCACGTCGCAGATCACGCGGACGTGGTTTTCGGGGGCGTCTGGCGCGGTGTTAAAACTTAGGGCGAAGCCGTGGCTCGTGTAGGTCGGACGGATTGCGCGATCGAGCGCGGCATAGCTCGCATATTTTGATCGCGTCTGCGGATTGTCGGCATCCTTGACGACCGGCCGCATTTCCGTCTGTGCCGCAGCCATGGCCTCATTCCAGGCCGACTCGGCATTGCGCGCCGATACGCGCTCGTGCATCTCCATGAGCTTTTCGAGCCGGTCGATCGGGAATGAGACATCACGCGCGACGCGCTCGATCATGTGGACGAGCGCCGTGTTCTCGGCTTCGGGCCGCATGGCAATGGCTTGCGTGTTCATTACTCACCCCTTCTGCATCAAATAACGCTGGTAGCTCGGAAATATCTTCGACTCCGGTGCCCGTATCCGCGCGGGCTCCGTGTCCCGCTCGGTCAGGATCAGGCTCGTCGCCACCATCAGAGCGCCGGCCTGGAAACCGATGGCGAGGCAGCATCCGCAGGTCAAAAGCACGGTCATAGATCGTCGGCCTCATGCTCGCGCTCGAACTCGCGCATTGCCTCGGCGGCGTTCTTGAATGCGCCCACCAGATCGCCCTGCATGTCCGATAGCCGCCCCGTCACGTTCACGTCGAAATCCAATCCAGATGTCCGGTATTTCGCGTCGGCAATGACGGCTTCGGCGTATTTCTCGACCGCCCCCATGACCCGCCGCATGTGCTCGGCGAGTTCGTCGATGTCGTCGGCGTCCATCTCGCCCATGATGGGCGGAGGCATGTTATCGGTCAGAGTAGTGAGTAGATCGCAAAAGTCAGTGCGGATCGACGAGACTATCGTGCGCTTGGCGCGGGCGCTTTCGGCGGAAGCCGGAGTCCACGGGCAAACATGAGCCTGCGCCCTGTCGGGGCAGATGTGCGGCGAACTCTCATTCGGCTGGGTGCCGCAGAATTGGCAAACGGTCGAGGCTGTCGTGCGCTTGGCGCGCAGACGCGCGTCGATCCGTTCCAGCGTTGTGATGAGGTCGGTCATTGTGCGAGTTCCTTGTGCAGATCAAAGCGTTGTCAGAGCACGACAACTCCCAGCCAGAAGACCATCACCACGAACATGGTGAATAGGAACGAGCCGATCACGGCGAGGTCGAACAGCGCGTGCGGCAGGTGGAAGGCGAATTCGCGAAGGATGCGCATCACGGTCACTCCTGTTGAAAGGCGCCGGTACTTCGAGCGCGCCCCGGCTGGCGCGCCCCGCTATTCCGCGGCTTTACAGTCTGCGTGTTCGATCTGATGCAGGGTGCATTTCTTGGGAAGGATGCCGCGCGGCCGGTCCTGATGGTTCCAGCAGCAGCAGCGGTCTTCCTCGGGGCCGACACAGCAGCCGCACGAAAGTCGATACCCGCGCCGCTTATTGGGCGGCGCTAGTCCGGTGGAAGCGAACTGGATGCGGTCGGTCATGTGGTCTCTCCGTTTCGATGGGAGAGACGTTACCGTATCGGCAACACTGGCGTCAAGCGAAATGTTGCTGATCCGGTAACAATTTTTATTTTCTGCCTGCAATCCGGCGCCATACGGTCTCGCGCGAGACGCCGAGACGAGTTACCATAACGGTAAGCATAACCGGCTACCGTTAGCATGTGGATTGCCGCCTTGGCAACACAAGCCTATTGACGGGATGTTGCTGATCCGGTAACACTCGCGTCATGACCAGCATTCACCCGCTCACCAAATTCCGAAAAAACAACAATCTTTCCAAGGCCGCGCTGGCCGACCTTCTCGGCACGTCACGAGCCAACATCACCCGTTGGGAAAACGAAAACCGCCGTCCTGGGAAAGACTTGCTTCCGGTAATATACGAGAAGACCGGAATCGCGCCGCGAGACCTCCGACCCGATCTCGTCGAGATGATTGGGGCAAGAAAATGAGACGACAGGTCGTCTGAAAGGAGAAGCGCGATGATTATCCGCGCGGTCTTTTGCGTTGGGGCAGGCCTGTTAGCCGGGTTCGCCTTGATAGCGTTAGGAGCACCGGAGCCGGTGCCAACAATTGGCGTTTGCCTCGTCTCGGCAACGACCTCTTGGTTTACTTGGAAGGACACCGCTCATGAGTGACCGCAAGTCCGATGATCCTTGGGTGCCCATCCCGAGCGAAAGCGTGGAGGCCGGAAGCCCGCGATAGGGCTCAAGCCTGTGAAACGTGAGTAGGCTAGAGCCGGGCGGACGGCTCCGACTGGTTGTGGGTGACAGAGTAGACAGGAACCATCACCGAGTTCTTGGTTCCACGTAACCGCTGCGTTTCGTTTCCACTCCGGGCATGGGGATGCCGGATGCTTGATATGACCTCAAATCCGGTCGAACCGGATGTGCTTCCTGTTATATCGCGCGCCGACGCCATCAAGGCGGGGCTCCTGCGCTACTGCACGGGCGAGCCCTGTATTCATGGGCACCGAGCAGAGCGCTGGGTCTCGAGCTGCCATTGCTGCCAATGCGACCGCGGATCTGCGGACTACAAGGGGGGGCCGGCGTCCACTTGGCACCCTGACGAGGACGCCATCTTGCGTGCTCAATGGGGAAAAACTTCGGCGCGAGACATCGCCGCACTACTCAAGCGCAGCCGCAACTCGATCATCAGTCGGGCTCACCGGATCGGCCTGGGCGAGTCCTATTACGTCCCCGGCCGAGGGCATATGCCGCGCCCTCGCAAGCCCAAGGCTGCAGCCCCGCCCGTCACGCGGGGCGTAAACACTTACGGTGGCATGTTCACCAAGATCGCCAATGCCAAGCGCAAGCGGAAGCCCGCCTTAAGAATTCCGGCCCCGTGGACGCCGGAGGCGAGCATCGGGCAACCCACGCAGCCAAGGCTGCGGTGCGAGCCAGAGCCGATCCCCGTCACCGCTTGCTCGATCTATGACCTAACCACCGAGACCTGCCGATGGCCGGTCGGCCCAGACACCGGCCGCGATCAACTATTCTGTGGCGCTCCTGGGGCCGACCTTGCGGCGGGGATGCCCTATTGCGGGAGTTGCGCCCCTCGCGCCTATGTGCCGGCACGGTGGCGACCATGATGCTTCGCGTCATCTCCCTCGGCGCTGGCGTCCAGAGCACCACCATGGCGCTGATGGCGGCGCATGGCGAGATTGGGCCGATGCCGGACCACGCCGTGTTTGCCGATACGGGCTGGGAGCCGAAGGCCGTATACGACCATCTCGCGTGGCTGGCGTCGTCAAACGTGCTGCCGTTCCCGATCCATGTCGTGAGCAATGGGAACATCCGGACCAACATTCTGGCGCGGCGCAACACGTCTGGCGGGCGCTTCGCGGCGATCCCGTTCTTCACCGACATGAAGGGCCAACTTGGCATCGGCCGGCGGCAATGCACGTCGGAATACAAGCTCATCCCGATCATGCGGGACATCCGCACATCGCTCGGCGTCAGCCGTCGCGCTCGGATCAAGAAGGCAAGCGCCGAGGTCTGGATCGGCATCAGCACCGACGAGGCGATCCGTATGCGACCGGCGCGGCAGGCCTGGATGGTCAACCGCCATCCGCTGATCGAGAAGGGCATGTCGCGCCGAGATTGCCTCGCATGGCTCAAGGCGCACGACTATCCGGAGCCGCCGAAGTCGTCCTGCATTGGCTGCCCGTTTCACTCCGATGCGCATTGGCGGCGTATGCGCGACGCCGCCCCGGATGAATTTGCCGATGCGGTTGCGGTCGACAAGGCTATCAGGCTCGGCGGCAATGCGCGGGGGATGCGCACGGTCGAGTACATGCACTCTAGCCGCAAGCCACTCGATGAGGTCGACCTCCGCACCGACGCCGAAGCCGGCCAGCCCGACCTATTCAACAATGAATGCGAGGGTCTTTGCGGTGTCTAAAGGGCCAAAACCAATCGTTGGAATGTGCGGGGTATGACCGAGCGCTGGTGGCGGGCATACGCCGAGGCGAGGAACGACCCTAAAATCCAGGGTCTCCCGCTAGATATGTTCAAGGCATGGTTCAACTTATGCTGCCTCGCCGCCGTCCGCGACGGGCAAATACCTTCTGCCCTTGATGCCGCGCTGGCCCTCCACATGACCGAAGCGAAGGCGAGGGCTGCCGTTGCATTCCTTGCCGGACGCAATCTTCTCGACCCCGTTCCAGGCGGTTACTTTGAGCCACACAATTGGAACGGCAGGCAATACAAGAGTGACGTTTCAACCGACCGCGTGAAACAGCACAGGGAACGTAAACGAAACGCTCAAAGTAACGGCGATGAAACGTTTCAGAAACGCCACCAGATACAGAGTACAGAGTCAGAGACAGAAAAGAAAGAAACGCGCGCGAGCGCGCTTGGCCCCGATTGGCCTCCGGACTTCGCCGATAAATTTTGGGGGGTATTCCCAAACAAGGTCGGTCGCAAGGCCGCGCTCGATAAGCTTGAAAGAATTGGGAAAACTCGCCGCGTGTCGTTTGAGGAATTGATGGCCGGGTTGCACGGCTACGTCAGGAAAACTGACGATCGCCCGTGGTGCAACCCGTTGACGTGGCTCAATCAGGAACGCTGGACTGACCAGCCGGCGGCTCAAAATGGAGCAAAAAATGGACAGCCTCAAGCCGTTAGCCCACTCATTGCAGCCGCTGACGCGCTCGTCGAAAGAGCTCGCCAGCGCGTCGCGGAACTCAGCGGAACGAACCTCTTTTGCGACGACGAGAGCCCGCCTTTTGCTGGGTCAATTTCGGAAGGGTGAGGCCAACGATCCCGGCACTTTCATCACGTCGATCGCGGCCGTCTTGGCGCGATATTCGGAGGCCGTCGTTGTCGAGGTCACCGATCCCCGCACTGGTTTGGCAAGCCAAACTGACTGGTTGCCGACCGTGCGGGAGGTTTCTGAGGCTTGCGAGAAACTGGCGCAGCGGGCCGCCTCGGCGAGCAAGGTAGAGGCTGCGATTGCGGAAACCTTGAAGCGCAGAGCCGAGGAGCCAGTGCGATCGCACCGCCCCACGCTCGAGCAATTGCGTGAGAAATACGGGGAAAATTTCGGCCTGAATCGGTTCAAGAAACTTGTCGCCGAAAGGTCTCATGAACGCGACGAACGCGACCAGGCGAGAACAAACGCCGCGATCCTCGCCGAATATGAGCGCCTCGGTAAGCCTCCCGTCTATGCCGGCGATCTCCTGGTATCGCCCGGTCTTGCGGAAACGATTAGGGGGCAGTCGTGACCGACCGTGATCCCCCAATCCTGTACACCGACGCAGCCATCGCCAGCATGGAGGCCGACCAGCGCCTAGCTCCTGCGCGGCTAGCGTCACCGATCGTTCCCGGCAGCCACCGCAAGAAGCGGAATGCGCTCATCGAGTTGGCGCGCAAGGCCCGTGCGGATTTCCAGCGCCGCCGCGAGTCGGATGGCTTGCCCGAGCCTCCGGAGGCCGCATGACCCAGCTCGACCTATTCCAAGCCCGCCAGCGTCGCGACACCGGCATGGCTCGGGCCGCCGCCGCACAGGAGCTCACCACGCCAGATTTTGCGGCCGGCGCCGCATCCGCAATCTATTGGCTCGCCCGCTGCCAGCCGACCGTCCACATCGACGATTTGATGGCGGCCTGCTCACTGCGCCCGGCGCATTTCAACGCATGGGGAGCCGTCTGGAAGCGCGCCATAAAGGCGGGGTGGATCGAGCGGAATGGAGAATACCGGCCATCGCGCGACCCGATTAAGGCGGCGCATTTGTACCCCGTCTATCGCAGTTGCATTTTTGGGAGCAGGAAATGAGCAGGAGAGGAGAAAAATGCTGATGGGACACGAAACTTGGGAAGAACTGTTGAGTCGATTTGTCGAGGTGCGCGACGCGCAATATCACAACGATAATGAAATGGCGGCGGCCCGGATAGAAAGCATGGAATCAACGCTACAGGCGATGCTCGAAAAACTTCGGGACGGCGACAGGAAATGACATTTTCCCGTGGTTTGCGCATCTCCGTCGGCCACCGTCGCAGCGCTGAAGCCAAGGCCCGACGCCGAGAGCGCGAGAGAACCCAGCGGGCTTTGGTGCGGGAAACCATGGCCGCGGCGCGAGAGGGCGGCACGTACAGGGGGCCTCCGCGCCCGCCGGAGGATGTCATCGCCGAGCGCGACCATGCCATTGCGGCACCGCGTAGCCTGAGTGCAATTGCATTCGGCGATCCCCTGCCGGGGAGGTCCGCGCTGGATCGGAGGGGCGCGGGATGAGCGATCCGTTCGCCGATCTTCCGCATCGCCATTATCGCGCGATCGTTGCGGATCCACCCTGGCATTTCCGCGCCAGGACCGCGCTGCAAGTCGGCAACTGGACAAGCCGGCGCGACGCCGAGAAGCACTACGCCGTCATGGGGGCGGACGATATTGCCGCTCTTCCCGTAAGGGAACTGGCTCATGCGGACGCGCATCTGTTTCTCTGGACGACGGGGCCGTGCTTGCGCCAAGCTTTCGAGGTGATCGAGGCCTGGGGCTTCCGCTATTCCGCGGTGGCATTTACATGGGTCAAACTCAAACGCTCGCATTCGCGCACGCAGTTGCGGGTGCTTCCGCTCGAAGAGTGCGATTTGCATATCGGCCTCGGGCTGACCACGCGAAAGAATGCTGAGTTCGTACTGCTAGCGCGCCGCGGCAATGCAAAGCGCGTTGCAAAGGACGTCCGCGAGATTATCCTTGCCCCGGTCCGCGAACATAGCCGCAAGCCGGACGAGATGTTCGATCGGGTTCGGCGATATTGCGAAGGCCCTTACCTCGAATTGTTCTCGCGCGAGTCCAGGCTGGGATGGACTGGCTGGGGGATCGAGTCCACTAAGTTCGATGTGGCCGCCGAATGACCTGCCGTTCCCTCTGCCCGATCTTAGCCTTTGTGCCGCACCACTTGATCCCGGACTACGAGCGCTTGGGTTGGATGCGGCTTGCCCAGCTCGGGCCGGTGCACGGGAAGTGGTCCGAACTCGTGGGGTGGCCGTGTGACTGCGAGGTCCGGGTTCCGGAACGGAGGGCGGCATGACATGCGAGCACGAATGGATTGAGGTGCTTAACCGACGCTGGTGCGTGCGCCCGTATGATGAGGGCGGCTGCGGCGCATACCAATATCGCCGCCACCGCGACGCCAAGTGGATAACAGAGCGTCCGTCTCCTGCGGTACAGGAGTCCCTATGGCCACAGGAGCCTAAATGAGCCAGAGGTGGGTAGCCGTCCAATCAACGCACCAAGCCCAGGGGCGCGTCTGCCTCGGTCTCCAGGATGTCCTGGGGCCGGAATCCGTGTTCATGCCCCATCGGGTCTATTGGGCCAATTTCCGGCATGAGCGGCTCATGAGATTCGAGCCGCTGTTCCTCGGCTATACGTTCGCGCGGATATTGCCAGAGCGCGTGAGCGACATTTCCGAAATCGACGGTGTGTCCGGTTTCGTCCGAAACAATGGTAAAATGGTATTTATTCCGGACGAGACAATCAAGCGATTGTGGCAAGAATGGCGAGGGCGATTATTTGACGAGACCAAGGATTACGGCCTCCCGGAAGGGACGGAGGTCCGCATCACCGATGGCCCATTCGCCGATCTGGTGGGCAAGATACGCTGCGCCTCCCCGAAGCAGCGCCCACGGCTATATATACAGTTGTTCAATCGGGTAGTTGAAACATCGGTGCCAATTGACAAGCTCGAACGGCTTGAGGCATAAGGGCAAAAGCGGTGTTTTGCGGCCTTGCCATCAGGAAGGGCGATCACCGCCGCCGTCATGACTAGGACGGTTTGGGCCTTGAGGCCAAAAATGGGCCTCGGCCGGGGGAAGTATTCACAACAGCGCCCTGATCTCCGCGAACCGCGCCTTGGCGATCTCGCAAACTCTTATTCGTCGTTCCAGCATTGGCAACTGCCATGCTTCGGCTGTTCGTCCCCGCAGTGCCGGCAATACTGGGTAAAGACATGGGAGAAGACATCGAGTCGTTCTTCCGATTTCAGGGGGGAAAGTATCTCAACGAGTCGATTGCCAGCTATCTCGCGCAAGTCTTCCCACACTCCGGGCCGCGGGTTCATGCGGCCCTGCTTCCAGTCCTGTACGGTGTCCTTGTGGACGCCGAGGGCTCTGGCCATTTCGGACTGCCAGCGATCGCCCCATAGGGCGCGGCCGTAGCGGGTGATGAGGTCGGTGTCGGTCAAGAGTTCCCCAGCCCTGTGGTTCTTTATCCTCTCCAATCTTCCTGTGGGGGTCATTTCGGTGCCTTGTGCGCGGTTGTGAATGGTGGGGCGCCGAAGCGCCCCGGTTAATCTTGGGTGCGGAGTTTGTAGTAAGTGGAAACCGAGGTCCCGCCAGCCGCCACCGTCAAGAACTTGTCCTTGATCTCGTAGAAGGCGGCCAGACCGACGCCACGGATGGCGCGGCCTTCCTTTAGGAGCCGGTAAGCGAACTGCTCGCGTCCGGTGTACCCATTGCGCTCCAAGCGGCACACGAACTCGCCGCCATCGGCCAGAATATCAAGGGCCTTTTGGGCGCGGGCGGAAAGCTTCGGAAGGTTGTTCATCTGAGGTCTCCCCTCTCTGCGGTCCGGGCCAATCCCGTCCGACACCTACGAATATAGGACAATGGGGCGGACATGTCAACAGTCGAAATCAAAAAAATTGGCCGCCCCTCTCAATTCACCCAGGAATTAGCCGACGAAATCTGCGAGCGCCACAGCAATGGCGAAAGCCTTGTGGATATCGGCAATGACCCCGCAATGCCCTCACGGGCCACAATTTATCGCTGGCAGGATGAGCGTCAGGAATTCAAGACACAGTGCGCGCGTGCGCGTGCGAGATGCGGCGACTATCAAGATCACCTGATTGCCAAGGACATTGAGGGGTGTACGGCTGAAAATGCCCACGCCGTCAAGGTAAGGATTTCCGGTCGGATGTGGCGTGCGGCCAAGATGGCGCCGGACAGATACGGCGACCGCTATATGGTGGATACAGCCAAGACGCCATTGAGCGCCGAGGATGACGAGACATTCTACGCCAAGCTGGTGGAGCAGGCGGCAAAGCTCGGGTTTGATGCTGGCTCCGCGGTTCGCAGGCTAGAGGATTTGCGGTCGAAGACGATAGATGGCGATGCAACTGAGGAAGTGAGTTGACGACTGCCAATATCCTGCCAATATCCCGCCATGGCCGATCGGTGTCCCAATTGCCGCGCTCTTTATGCCATGGTCGGGCGTGCTCATCGGTGCGTCGCCACTCTCACTAATCCGTGTGTCGAGATAACGGACCCTCTCCCATCGCAGTTGCGGAAACGCGGTCGTCCTCGGATTGGCGAGCCCGCTCCATCCAGACCGTGGCTCGCGGCGGGAATGTCGGAGCGCACGTGGTACCGTCGGCGGGCCGAAGCCAAAGTAAAGTGATCGATGGTGGATCGAAGGTCATTTCTTGGTGGCGCTGTCGGGGGTGCCATTGCGCTGACCGGGGCGAAGGCCGAGGGTGTTTCGCGCCGGGAGATGGAGGATTTCCTCGCTCGCCTGCAGGAGGCAGAGCGGCGGGAGGAGCGGCGCAACCAAGGCCGGCGGGGATGGTATGACGAGAATGGGGTGCGCCAAGGCGGATTGATCGCCTTCGTGCGGTACTTCTGGCGTGTGCTCGAGCCGGAGACCAAGTTCGTTGATGGCTGGGCGCTGTGGGCGGTCTGCGAGCATCTTGAAGCCGTCACCTTCGGGGAAATCACCCGGCTCCTGATCAATGTTCCTCCCGGCTTCGCCAAGAGCATCATCGTTGATTGCTTCTGGCCGGCATGGGAATGGGGCGCCTGCAATAAGCCGCATCTGCGCTATGTCACCTTTTCCTACTCGGCGAGCCTAACGGAACGCGACAATGGGCGATTCCGCGATCTCATTTCGAGCGAGGCTTTCCGGTCTCTTTACGGAGATCGGCTGGAAGTTCGCAACAAAACCATCATCAAGGTCATCAACAGCCGAACCGGATGGAAGTTCGCCTCTTCGGTGGGCGGGGTGGGAACCGGAGAGCGCGGCGACCGCGTTATCCTCGACGACCCCCACAACGTCAAGGAATCCGAATCCGAACAGGTCCGCGGCGAAACCGTCCGGTGGTTCCGGGAGTCGCTGAGTTCGCGGTTCAACGATCTTGAGACCGGCGCGCTGATCATCATCATGCAGCGGGTGCATGAGGATGATGTCTCTGGGGTTATCCTCGATCTTGGGCTTGATTACGTCCATCTGTTGATCCCGATGGAGTACGACTGGGGTCGGCAGACCGACGAGCGCGGGCGGCCAATCGCCACAGCTATCGGATGGACCGATCCGCGGTATGATGCGGACGGTCCTGATGCCTGCGATGGGGAATTGGCTTGGCCTGAGCGGTTTTCCGAGACCGCGCTCGCCCGCACCAAGGCCGAGGTCGGCCCCTACGCCTGGGCTTCGCAATACCAGCAGAGCCCCGCTCCCCGCGGCGGCGGCATCTTCCAACGCGACTGGTGGCAGTTGTGGGATCCTCCGGATGGACGGTTTCCCGAGCTCGACTACAAGGTTGCGTCGGTCGACGGTGCCTTCACCGAGAAGGAAGAAAACGACCCGACCGGCCTTACGGTGTGGGGTGTGTTCCGCAACGAGCATGGCCGGCGACGGATCATTCTCCTGCACGCTTGGCGCAAGCATCTCAAGTTCTCGGCACCGAAGCTCGACCGGCTGCCGAATGAGACCACCGAAGCCTATCGTCGCCGCGGCATGCCGAACTGGGGCATGGTGGAATGGATCGCCGATACCTGTCGGCGGTTTCAGGTTCATACGGTGCTGATCGAGGCCAAGGCCTCCGGTATTTCTGCGGGGCAGGAACTTCAGAACCGCCACGGCCGCGAGGGTTGGGCGATCTCGCTTTGCCCGGTCAAGGGCGACAAGGTGGCGCGGGCACTTGCGGCGCAGCCGACATTCTCGCAGGGCATGGTTTACGCTCCAGCGCGGGAATGGGCCGACATGGTGATCGATGAAATGGCAACCTTTCCCAAGGCCCGCTATGACGATCTGACCGATTCTGCGACGCAGGCGATCAATTATCTGCGGGGGATCGGCCTGGCGCAGAGCGATGACGAGGCGGCGGCGGCAGAAACCGAGGCCGTGACGCATCGACCGAGACCGCGAGCGATCTATCCTTGCTGAAGGAGATTATATGAGATTTGGTGAGCGGCGGAACGGCCTGACACATAGTCGCCTTCTGGCATGTCTTTCCTATGATCCGCTCACTGGGGTGTTTACCTGGAAAATTGAAAAGAATTCATTCGGTGGCAAAGTAAAGGTGGGAGTTGCGGCTGGCCAACTTGATAGGCATGGTCATCGCCAAATCGGCATTGATGGTTACGTCTATAGCGCGCACAGACTTGCGTGGTTCTATGTGCATGGTTCATGGCCTATTGGTCAAATTGACCACAAAAATATGTGTCGAGACGACAACCGTTTAGAAAATTTGAGAGAAGCTACGTTTTCGCTTCAGCGCGCCAATCAACGTGTCCGTGCTGACAGCGCATTGGGCGTCAAGGGTGTTGAGAGGACGAAAATCGGAAGATTTAGGGCGCGTCTGAAGGGACGCCATATTGGAACTTTTGGCACGCTAGAGGAAGCCTCGGCAGCATACGCGAGGGCCGCGACTGAGGCATTCGGCGATTTTGCGAGGGTTGCATGACCTCCTCCATCATCCTCCCCGTCTCCAAGCCACTCGATGAAATGCAGCAGAACTGCGTCGATGTCCTCACCGACGCATTGGAGGAGGCCGTCAAGGGCCGCATCTCCTCGGTCGCGATCGTCGTTTGCATGGATGACGGCATTGCCACGGTGATGGCGGGTAAGAACGGCGGCGCGCTCAACATCGGGTGCGACGATCTCAAGATGAAGATTCATGCGGCGATGTTCGAGGACAAGAAGCCGCGGATTGTGAGGTCGAAGTGAGCGAGACTGAGCACGCCGTCGCTCTTGCAAACAAGGTGCTTGACCGCGCCGATCGGTTTGGTGCGGTCGATCCCGATGGCGATCTTTCGGTGCTGGCTCGTCAATTCTTGCGAGCGCGCGAGAAAATCGACAAGCTTGTCGCTGAAATCAAGTTGTTGCGTTCGGTCTCCGGATTCGTCGAGGTAAAGACGTTCCGAGAGATCACCAAAGACCTGCCGCGCAATGAGCCGAAGCCCGTAAATGGCTGACGCCGCCCCCATCGTCGTCCACATCGAGGATGACGACGACAACAACACCATCCATATCGATTCCGAGACCGGCGCGCTCGAACAGCGCGAGGCCAACGGCGATGTCATCGTGTCGCTGTCCGACCATCGGCCGAAGCCTCCGGAAGCCGACCACTATGCCAATCTGGCGCTCAAGATCGACCCCAATACGCTATCCAAGATCGCCAATGAACTCCACGACGCGATCACGGCGGACGACAATTCACGCTCGCAATATCTCACGACCCGCGCCCGCGGGCTTGATCTGCTCGGCCTAAAGCTCGAGGAACCCAAGGCCACGGTCGGCGATACATCGTCCTCGAGCGAGGGGATGTCCAGCGTCACCAATCCGTTGCTGCTGGAGGCCATCCTCAAGGGCTGGGCCAATGCAAGGGCGGAGTTGTTGCCGGCGGAAGGTCCGGTCAAGATCGAAGTCGAGGGCGACGAGACGGTCCCGGAGGACGATCTCGCCGATGCCCTTGAGCGCGATATGAACTGGTACTACACCACGGGAGCGCCGGAATATTACCCCGACACCTCGCACATGATCTTGTGGGGCACCTATTTCGGCGGTTCCGGGTTCAAGAAGGTCTACCGCTGCCCGATGCGGCGTCGTCCCGTGTCGGAATCGGTCGACGCCAAGGACTTGATTGTATCCGATACCAGCAAGGATTTCCGATCCTGCGGACGGATCACCCACCAGATCACCATGCGCCCCTCGGTGATGAAGCGCATGATGCTGCTCGGCGCCTACCGCGATGTGACGTTGACGCAGCCTAACCCGACGCCGAACACGGTTGATCAGAAGATTGCTGGCATCCAGGGCGTCAAGGTCAATCCAGATCGCCCCGAGGATCAGCCCTATACGCTATGGGAAACCCAGTGCGAGCTGGACCTGCCGGAATACGCGCCGGGCAAGTTCAAGGACGAGGGCATCCCGCTTCCCTATCTCGTCACCCTCGACAAGGATTCTCGGGAAATCCTCAATCTTCGTCGTGATTGGGACGAGGACGATGCCGAGTGCCAGCGCACGCGGATGTATGTCAAATTCCCGCTGGTGCCCGGTCCTGGGTTCTATGGCACCGGCATGCTCAACATGCTCGGCAATTCGTCGGCGGCCCTCACCGCGGTCGACCGCGAAGGGCTCGATGCCGGGATGTTTGCGAGTTTCCCCGGCGGGCTCGTGCTCAAGGGGGCGAGCCGGCAAAACACCTCGAATTTCCGGGTTGGCCCTGGCGAGTTCATGCCGATCGACCCTAACGGCAATATGGCCATCAATCAGATGGTCATGCCGATGCCCTACCGGGACGTGACGCCCGGCCTCATGAGTATGCGCGAGGCGATCAGCGCGCAAGCCAAGGAGTTGTCAGGCAGCGTCGAGGTTCCGGTCGGGGAGGGCCTCCAGAACGTCCCGGTCGGCACCATGCTCGCCCAGATCGAGCAGGCCACCAAGATCATGTCCGCCTCGCACAAGGACATGGTGGTTGCGCTCAAGGACGAAATGGAACTGCTGATCAAGCTGTTCCGCCGGCATCCGGAGGATTTTTGGCGCTCAAATGACGTGGCGCCGGAAGGTTTCTGGGACGCGGACAAGCTGACTGCGGCGTTCAATGACAAGAAGCTGATCCCGCGCGCCGATCCGAATACGCCGAGCCACATTCACCGGATCATGAAGGCGTGGGGGCTGGTGCAGTTGAAACAGACGCCAGGTGTCGGCGAGTTTCTGTCGGGGAAAGAGATTGCGACGCGGTGCATCCGAGCGCTGCGCGATGATCCCAACGGGCTGATCGTCGACCCGCCCCCGCAGGCGGGTGGACCCCCGCCCGATCCGGCGAAGATGCTTGCTGCGCAAGCCAATATGATCAAGGCGCAGACCGGGGCGCAGAAGAATGCGGTCGATGCGCAGTCGTCCGGGGCTGACGCGACGCTCAAAGCGGCTGAAATATCCTCGCAGGAGCGCATTGCCGGCCTCAATCTGCAACGCGAAGAGGTAATTCATCGCGGCGATCTCGTGCGCGAAATGCACCAGGTCGCGTCCGATCGCGAGTCGGCATTGCGCGACCACGGATTGGAGCAACAGCGGCACGGTCTCGAACAGCAGAAACACGCGCTGGATGTAACGACGGCCGCGCACGACATGCAGATGGCCGAACGGGAACATGAACTGAATCAATTCGAGGCGACGAAGCCGGAGCCGAAGCCGACCAAGCCGAAAGGGAAAAAGTGATGTCTCGCTTGAGTGATTGGTGGCGTGGCTGGAGCGATGCGGATTTAGATGCCGCCCTACGAAAGGCACAAGCCGATCACGACGCTGGATCCTTGATTCCGTTGTCGATGCGGGAAATGAAGGCGATCCGAGACAATCCATACCTTTGGTATGCGGTCCAAAAAGGGTTTGCTACTTACGGAGAAGCAAAATGAGTCACCCCCACAACGAACACCGTGACCATAAGGTGCAGGAACGCCGTGTCGGCCACATCACCGGCGGCCACGGCTCCGGCGGGCGCTGCTATGCCACCGGCGGAGCCGTTCATGGCGATGAAGCCGAAGACAAGGCCATGGTGAAACGCATGGTCAAGTCCTCGTCCCTCAAGGCCGATGGCCACAAGGGCAAGCATCGCCAGGACCGGCCAAAGCGCAAGGCTGGCGGCGTGGCGGATACCGGAAATCGTGGCGTTGCAGATTTGGTTTCTGACAGTCAGGCGGCGCAGGAGGCGCGTGAAGCAGCTGCGCACCGCACATCGAAGGCCGTGCTTCGCGCCAAGGGCGGGCGCGTCCACAAGGGCAAGGGCCATACCAGCGTCAACGTGATCGTGGCCCCGCAAGGCGGCCATGCGGGCCTCGGCCCGATGCCCGGGGCGGCCGTCCCCCCCGTTCCGCCGCCCCGGGCGCTTGCTCCTCCGATGCCGCCTCCTGGCGGTGCCCCCGGTGGTCCTCCCGGCATGCCGCCTCCGATGCCGCATCACAGCGGAGGGGCTGCTTACGCCTCCGGCGGTGCTGTCAAGTCGGGACCGACCTGGAAGGAAGGCTTGCGCAACGGCACGCAGGTCCAGCACCGGGACGGCAAGGACGACGGCAAGGACATCGGCCGGGGTAAGGTGATCACCTACAAGACCGGCGGTGCGGTGTTCTCCAACGGCAAACCGGGCGCGCAGATGGCTCCGCATCTTCCGTCCGGTTCCGGCGGGGGCGAGGCGCGCCTGTTCAAGGAACGGCGGGCGGCGAAGAACTATCATGCCCCCGCGCATGAAGTGAACGGGGCGCGGTGATGGCGCTTGGCACGGCTGGCGGTATCACCTATATCCCGAACGGCGGCGATCCCGTCCATTTCTTCGCGGTCGAATCCCCGCAGGCCCAACGCTCTCTCCGAGCGCGCCTCAAGACTGAGATCGCCAATCAGTGCTCTCAACTGGCGTCCGGCTTTGCGCAGGACTGGCCGGACTATCAAAAGCGCGTTGGCCGCATTCTCGGGATGAACGACGCGCTGACGTTTCTTGATGAAATCGAAAAGGATCAACGATAACCCATGGCCCGTGCCAAGCTTCGCGAGGTCGCCGCGGCGGCCCAGACTGACCCCAAGCGAGCGCTGCTCGATTCTCTTGGTGATATTTCCGGGGTCGAGATATTCCACAGCCAAGTCCTCGTTGCGACCTACATCCGGCCGGAACAGACCAAGGGCGGCATCTTTCTTCCCGACAATGCGCTTGCCGAAGATCGTTTCCAGGGCAAGGTGGGCCTCGTCGTCAAGCTCGGTCCGAAGGCGTTTGTCGATGACAACATCGCGACCTTTGCCGGCGTGACGGTGCAGGAGGGCGATTGGGTCTTCTACCGTGCCGGTGACGGCTACGAACTCTTTTCGGTCGACAAAAAAGACGGCGGCACGGCCTGCCGTCTGTTCGAGGACACGCAGATCAAGGGGCGCGTGGCTGATCCCGCGCTGGTGTGGTGATGGCTGACGAAGACGAAATCATCACGATTGTCGAGGGCGAGGGCGCGGCTTCAGGTGCGAAGACTGAGCCGGAAGCCGATGCCGTTGCCGCGCTCAAGGCTCAATTTGAGGAATCCGAGCGGCGCAAGGACGCCGAGCTCGCCGCCGAACGCAGGCGGGCCAATGAGGCTTCACGAGCGGCCGATACGGCGCGTCGTGAGGCGACGGCAGCCCACAGTCAGGTCGCCGAAAGCCAACTCGACACGGTGGCGTCCGGTCTCGCGGCTGCGCAGAGCGAAGCGGCTTCGGCCGAAGCCGAATATGCCTCCTGTATGGAAAAGGGCGACTTCATCGCCGCAGCCAAGGCGCAGCGTCGCATCGCCAGCGCGGAAGCGAAGATCGTGCGCCTCGATGAGGCCAAGGCCGATCTCGAGGCGAGGAAGGCGGCACCGCGTCCCGAATTGCCGCAGCCACAACAGCGGTCCGGTGATGTGTTCGAGGACCATGTCAGTCGCTTCACCCAGCCCACCGCGGACTGGATGCGCGCCCATCGGGAATGGGTCGAAGACCCGCGCAAGAGCAAGAAGCTATCGGCCGCGCATTTCGATGCGGAAGCCGAAGGGCTCGTCGCCGACACGCCGGCATATTTCGCCCACGTCGAGACCTATCTCGGACTGCGGCAAAAGCCGAACGGCAATGGCGCGGCCACGAACGGGTCGGGGCGTCCTGCACCGAAGCCGGCGGCGCCGGTGGCGCCTGTCAATGGCGGCAACGGGAGCGCAAGCGTGGGAAGCAATGGCGGCGGCCAAGAGGTGCGCCTGAGTGCCGGCGAGGTCGCCGCAGCGAACGACGGCGCGACCCACGTATGGGGCAAGCACGATCTTGCGGCCGGCAGGATCAAGGATGCCTCTCTCATCGGCCGCGCGATCGGCACCCAGGAGTTTGCCCGCCGCAAGCTCGCGATGATGAAGCAGGGCCGCTACGACAAGTCTTACACGGAGTCGTAACATGACGCGGGAGGAGGAGCGGCAGCGCATTGATAAAGCACATCAGAACGTCGCCGACTGGATGGCTCGAAACGGTGGCCTCTCAGGCTATGTGAGAGTGCAGACTCAAGTATTTGAGCCCTCTGGACGATCTCATAACGGTCCGGTCAATCAAGCCGTGATTGGCGATCCCGTTGTCGCCCGCAAAATTGCCGAAAAGCCTCCGATTGAAGAAAATCCTCCGATTGAAGAAAAGCCAAAGATGGGATGGATCGCGTGGCTTATTGCCCTTTTCACTAGGAAACTCTCATGAACATCGACCATACCGACGAAGTCAAGTCCGGCGCCATGGAGAAGCGCCCCCGTGGGCGTGCGCTAGGATCACGCAATGCCACGCGCGAGCCCGCCCGTGACCCGGCTCGAGCCGACGCCGTGGTGCGTGGCCGCAATGGGGAAATCCTCTCCCGCACCCGAACCGGCGTCGGCGACAGGTTCGCCATCACCGACGACATGCGCGAGCCCGGATGGGACTTGCAATGGAATGCGATCTCCGTCCTGAACAACAAGGACGTGCTCGCCCAGCAATCCCTGGAGATGTTCGCCAATGGCTGGCGCCCGGTGCCGCATGACCGCTATCCCGGCCGCTATGCCATGCCAGGGACGACCGGCCCCATCATTGTTGATGGCCTCCAATTGGAGGAGCGGCCGATGTCGCTCTCGCAAGAAGCTCGCGTCGAGGAAATCCGCAAGGCCAAGGCGCAATTGAGCGACCAGAATGAAGCGCTGAAACTCTCCGGTGTCACCAAGAACGCGCCGGGATTCTCGACCTCGTCCAAATACCGTGGAGCCGGCGGGGATATCCGCATGCAGATCGATCGGGCGCTCTATTACGATGACCAGGGGAATGCGGCGGCCGTCCCTGCGCCGAAGCATGAACTGGCGAATCCTGGGGAGTGATCCACCAAAGGCCGGCAAAACCGCGCATTAAGGACGGTGTAGATGAGGCTTGTTATTTCGTTGGCGACCCGTGGGCGTCCGACTCAGTTGCTCGATACGATTCGGAGATCAGTGGCGAATTGGACGCATCCTGACACCGAAATGTGGGTCATGTGCGACGCCGACGATCAAGGATCAATTGACGCCGCCACCTTTTACTCATCGCAGACCGATCATCGCGTTTTTGTGTCTGTGAGGCCGCGCGAGGACACCATTGCGGCTAAGTGGAACCGTGCTACGGAAATCCCCGCTGATCTCTACTTGGTGGCTGCCGATGACGATCCCTACATCACCCCAGGATACGACACTCGGCTTCTGGAGGCTGCAGCTCGTTTCCCGGACGGGATCGGTATGGTGTACGGCCACATGGCCAACGCATCTTTCTCCGGAGTGGTTGCACCCACTGCTGGGCTGGTCAAGGCTATGGGGAACAAAATCTTCCCCGAATACTTCCCCTACTGGTTCTGCGACCACTGGACCGACAACCTCGCCCGATTGATCGATCGCATTTCCTTCGCCGATGTGAGAACGGATCAGAGCCATGTCGGCAAGACGCAGGAATTGCGGGAGCCGGGCTGGTGGGCGACGTGGTTCGATGCGGCGTATTTGATGCTGCGCAAGCAGGCATTTGACATCCTAGACATGGATGACTTGAAATTTTTTGCGGGGAAGAAAGACAAGGAGCGCATCAAGTCGTGTGCCCCGCTGATCGAGTACCGCTCCCGCTGGATCAATGACAGCGTGCGAGCCAATGCGCCGAACCTCGAGGCGTGGTCGAAACTCTCGACCGACGATGCGCGCTATCAGCGCGTCAAGGACAAAGCCATTGCGATGATCCCGCACTTGCTGGATGACTACGGTATGGATCCATCGGAAGCGGCGCGGTTTCGACAGGCGTTGATGCCGTCCACGGCGCAGGGGTTGCCGACTGCGTATCCGGCGAAGTTCGAGTCGGCGATCAAGCGGTGGGTGGCGTAATGAGGGCCTACTGCACAGTGGGTGGTGTGTCGTACACTCTTGCTATGGTCCGGTTTGAAGATATGTCTCTTATGAGAAAGAAAAAAATCTTTGGAATTCCTATGTGGTTTGATGAAATTGGCCGCGTGTTCCCTTTTCCAGAAAAGGGGATGAAGGTTGAGTTGTGGGGTAACATGTAATGCACGGTAATCTCCGCGTCGTCCCCACGGAAAAGCTCGTCCTCGCCCATGGATGCTTCGATGTCCTCCATCTCGGGCACATCCGCCATCTGCAGGAGGCTAAAGCGCAAGGCGATCGGCTCGTCGTCTCCGTCACGGCCGATGCTCATGTGGGCAAGGGGCTGGGCCGCCCGATCCACACCGCAGATCATCGCATCGAAGCGTTGAAGGCGCTTGATTGCGTCGATGACGCCTTCGTGTCGGACTCGGCCGACGCGGTAGATGTCATCGATCGGATCAAGCCTGCGGTCTACGTCAAGGGCATCGACTACGCCGAATCGAATGATGAAGCGCTTGCCCGCGAGACCTTGGCCGCAACTCGCCACGGCGGTCGGCTCCACATCACGCGCTCGGAAAAGTTCTCCTCGTCGAGGCTGATCAATGCAGATCGCTTTCCTGATTCCGTATCTGCTTATCTTCGGGACGCTGTATCTCGCGGCTTTCATCAGCATATTGTTGATGCTTTTGAGCGCGCTGATCGATTGCGTATCGCGTTCGTGGGAGAGACGATCGTCGACGAATACCGATATGTCCACGCTCTTGGAAAGCCATCCAAGGAATTCATCCTGGCCACGGTCGAGCACCATCGAGAGGATTTCCTGGGAGGAATTGCGGCGGCGGCACAACACGCCGAATGGCCTCTCACGACCGTTGTCAGTGCAGACTCCCCGGTCGTAAAGACCCGCTATGTCGATGGCGACTTCACCAAGAAACTGTTCGAGGTCTACAACACCCGCAAGATCGAGTTGCATCCATCCGAGCGCGATCGCTTCCAATGCAAGCTGATCGAGGCGGTGCGTGACAATGACGTGGTCGTGGTGATGGACTTCGGGCATGGGCTGATGGACTCGCGCGAGCGCCATGTCGTTGAAACTGCCAAGTTCCTCGCCGTCAATGCGCAGACCAATGCCGGAAACTGCGGGTTCAATCCGGTGACGGCATACAAGAAAGCCGATCTCGTCTGTGTCGATGATCCGGAGGCGCGACTCGCCGCCGGCATGCAGGATGCCGATATCAGGGCGGTGGTGTGGCATCTCTCCTGCCGCATCAAGTCGCATCGGTTCGTCGTCACCCACGGCCGTCATGGCAGCCTCGCCTATTGTGCGGACGACTCCGAGCGGTTCTCCGATGTTCCTGCCTTCGCGATCCATGGCGTCGACACCATGGGGTGCGGGGACGCATTCCTTGCAACGGCCGCTCCTTTGGTTGCCGCTGGCCTTGACCTCGAAATGGCGGCTTTCGCCGGCAACGTCGCAGGCGCCATCAAGGCGTCGATCGTGGGGCACCGCCGGCATGTGCAACGGGCAGAACTGACACAGACGATCGGGGCGTTGCTGGCGTGAAGTTTACGTGGTTACGTGAGTTCGATTGCGCCGTTTTAGACTCCGATCTTTCGGGGTTTGAGCCGACTATTGAGGTCGCGAAAGTTGTTCGCGCCAGGAATGGTCGCGTGTTCTTCATCGGCAACGGCGGCTCGGCGGCCATCGCCTCGCACATGTCGATCGATTGGCTGAATAAGGGTAAATTCGCCGCCATGGCCTTCAATGATGGGGCCGCTCTAACCTGCCTCGGAAACGACTACGGCTATCACCACGTCTTCAACAACCAATTGCGCGCCCATTGCCGCGATGGGGACATGGTGTTTGCCATTTCCAGCTCGGGAAACTCGCAGAGCATCATCGTGCCGGCGCTGATGGCGAAGGGCACGGCAACTGTGGTGACCCTCACTGGCTTTGCCCCAGACAACATGCTGCGTTCCATGGGCGACATCAACTTTTATGTCCCATCGCAGAGCTATGGCGTGGTCGAGACCGCGCATCTCGCCATCCTGCACGCGATCCTTGACCGACTGGTGGATTGAGTGACCGCCGATGATCTTCTCGCCTTCGAAGCCGACATCGCCGCCGAGTTCGCGGCCGGCAAGATCGCATCTCCGGTCCATCTCGCAGGGGGGAACGAGTCGTGGCTGATCGAGTATTTCAGGAAACAAGTGCGCCCGGGCGACTGGGTTCTAAGTCAATGGAGGAGCCATTACCACGCGCTGCTGGCCGGAGTGTTGCCCCAAGAGGTCAAGCAAGCGATTCTCGACGGGCGCTCGATTGCGCTATGCTTTCCACGGTATCGCATCTTGTCCTCTGCCATCGTTGGCGGAACATGCCCGATTGCAACCGGCTTAGGAATGTCCATCAAGCGGCGCAACGGGCCTGAGCGAGTCCACTGTTTCGTCGGCGACATGACGGCAACCACGGGCATCTATCACGAATGCGTCAAATACTGCACCGGGCATGATCTGCCTGTGTCGTTCGTGATCGAGGACAATGGTGTGTCGGTCTGTACGCGAACCGACGAAGTGTGGGGAACGGCGCGGCGCGTTCCTGACGAGACGCGGTATTATTACGGGCTGACGCGGCCTCATGTGGGCGTTGGGAAGTACGTGCGGTTCTGAATGAACTACTTCTCCGAACTTTGCTTCGCCATGGCGACTCTGGCGAAAGAGCGCCGCGCGATCTTCCTCGGTCAAGGTGTCGCCAATCCCGGCACGACCATGAGCCCGACGTTCCGTGATGTGCCACGCGACCAACTCCTCGAAATGCCCGTCGCCGAGGACATGCAGATGGGAATCGCCACCGGCATGGCAATTGACGGAATGCTACCGGTCTGCGTGTTTCCGCGCTGGAATTTTATGCTGTGTGCTGCGAATCAGTTGGTCAATCATCTCGATCGCCTTCCGCTGTACTCGGCGGGCGGCTATCGGCCAAAGGTCATCATTCGCGTGGCAACCCCCGCAACGAAGCCGTTCTATCCAGGGCCGCAGCACGACGACGACTTCTCCAAAGCGTTCCACAAGATGCTGCGGACCATCAAGGTGATCCAGTTGCCGGAGGCGGAATCGATCATGCCGGCCTATCGGCGGGCGCTGGTGGATGACTGCTCGACCATCCTGGTAGAGCGGACGGAACTGTATGGGGATCAGCGTGCCGCATGACCGAAGCGCAGCGCGTGCTAAATATGTCTAACGACATAACAACCGCTCTGCATGAGACGGTTGGGCCGAATATGTCCGTTCGCGTCGCGTTGACCGTCCTCGCCACCATGATCGCCTCTTATTACGAGAGCGAATCGTCTCAAGAGATGATGATCGATTTTGTCAGCGATCAGATTCGAAAAACGATGGCCGTCCATAAACTCAAAAATATGAGCCCGTTAAATTGATCGACCTTCCCCGCTATCACGTCCTCGTCAAGTTCGGCTCCGGCATTCCCGCCGATGCCCAAGGCCGCGCACTCCTGGCATTCGAGAAAAGCCTGCGTGAGATCACGGCGGCTCCCTGCGAGGTGTTCAAGGAAACCATGGCCGATGATTCCAAGTTGCGGCGATCGATGACGGCGGAACAGAGGGCGAAGCTATGACCTCTCCCCTTCCCGAGCTCATCAATCATGTCGTCACCGGGTCGGCGGTTCACGATCTCGTGCTTGATGGCAGCAAGATTGGGTGGTGGCGCGATCGAGTGGAGGCGTGGTCTCGTGGTGAGCGTATTGCGCCGGTCACGATGGATGTCGCTTGGACGCGGCAATGCAATGCGAGCTGCGTTTTTTGTTATGCGACCCTCCAGGCAAACGAGGGTGGACACATCACAAAGAAACACGCGTTCGATTTTCTTGATGATGCTGCCGAGATCGGCGTGCGCGGCATCAGTCTCATCAGCGATGGCGAGTCGACAGTTGTGCCGTGGTACGTCGATTCCATCGAGCATGCTGCCAAACTCGGCATCAAGATCGGTATCGGAACGAACGGCGTCCGGTTGAAGCGAGCGCTGCTCGAACGCATCCTTCCTCACATTTCGTATTTACGCTTCAACTTTTCGGCCGGTGAGCGCAAGCGTTACAGCGAGATCATGGGTCTCAAGGGTCGAGACTATGATCAGGTAGTCCAGAATGTTCGCGACGCCATGGACATCGTTCGTCGTGATAATCTGCAGGTCAGTGTTAATTTACAGATGGTCACGATGCCTGAATTTCACGACCAGATCATCCCGCTTGCGAAACTAGCTAAGGAACTGCGCCCCCATTATTTGATTTTCAAACATACGGCTGATGACATCCTCGGCAGGCTCGGCGTCGACTACTCCAAATACGATGCGCTCACGGACACATTCCTTGAAGCCGAGTCCTACAGCGACGAGACTTTCCGCGTTGTGGTCAAGTGGGCGCGACTCGCCGATGAGGGTAAGCGAGATTACAAGAAGTGCATGGGGCCTCCGTTCCAATTGCAGATGAGCGGCTCCGGTTTGATTGCTCCATGCGGATTCCTGTTCAATGAAAGGTACAAGGCATTTCATTGTGGAAACATCACGCAGGAACGCTTCAAGGACATCTGGCGGTCGGATCGGTACTGGGAGGTCGTGCAATATCTCGCGAGTGACGAATTCAATCCCCAGGAGCGCTGCGGGCCGAACTGTCTTCAGACGCAGACCAATTCGTGGCTCTACAAGTACAGCCGTGGCGAGGCGTCGTTCCCCAGTGAAAAAGCGCCCGCACATCTCGAATTTCTCTAAGTGTTCACCGCGTCCGACGTTCGCCACTACGGCCCGTTGCCCGAGGTCGGCACATGGCTCGGCAATGTCATCCAGCCGGGATGGAAGGTTCTCGAAATCGGCCCCGGGATCCGCCCATTCCCGCGCGCCGATGTCTATGTCGACCTGATTGATATCAAAGGCGTCGATCCCGACAAGCTCGTCAAGGTCGATGTCGCCAACGAGCCCTTGCCGTTTGCGGACAAGGCTTTCGACTTTGTGGTGTGCCGGCATACGCTGGAAGACCTGTTCAATCCGTTCCTGCTGTGCGCGGAAATGTCCCGCGTCGCCAGGGCCGGCTATGTGGAGACGCCGTCACCTCTCGCCGAGTTGACCAAGGGGGTCGATGGCGGCGGACCGGAGTATCGAGGCTTCCATCATCACCGCTATGTCGTGTGGCGTTCGGAAAAGGAACTCGCCTTCGTCGCCAAGTATCCCTTGGTAGAATTGATGAAGATGACCGACGACGGCGACCGACTCGAAAAGCTTCTGCGCAAGGGGCCGCTGTTCTGGAACACCTATTACCCCTGGGAAGACCGGATCATCGTCAAGCATCACCAATGCCCGCAAGATTTTGAATTCTGCAACACCGCGAAAGTTCCGCACTACTTTGCGCTTTTGAACCGCGCCATCATCGAGTCGATCGGCGCCAATCGGGAATTGCTGGCGCCGCAAGATGGAAATAAAGAACTTCGGCCTCGTCAACAAGCACATGAGGATCAAACGCTGCAAGCGCGGCGTGTTCATGTATGACATTGAGGACACTTTCATCGGCCGGTCCCTGCATTTCTATGGGGAATGGTGCGATACCGAGATCGAGTTTTTGCGTTCCTTCATTCATCCCGGCGATGTGGTGATTGATGCGGGGGCCAATATCGGAACGCATACGGTGGCGTTTTCCGAGTTCGTCGGGACGGATGGCGAGGTCCATGCGTTCGAGCCGTTTCCAGAGACGTTTCACATGCTCGCCGGAAACGTGGCCATCAATGGATGTTCGAACGTCAGTTGCCGGCAGGCGGCGTTGAGCGACCATGTGGGGTTTGCGCCTTGTCCGCCGTTCCCGGCGGCGGGCGTGGTGGCCAATCGCGGGGCCGCGTCGCTAGTGCGGGAAGGAACCGAGACATGGCCCCATGTGACGGAGTACAGCCACAAGACCAAGACGGTGCGCGTCGTCACCATTGACGCCCTTGATCTTGACCGCTGCGACCTCATCAAGATCGATGTGGAGGGGATGGAGGAGGCCGTTCTCGCCGGTGCCAAGGATACGATCCGGCGATGCCGGCCCCTGATCTATCTCGAAGGCCGCGAGCGGGAGGAATCCTTGGCGGACTTCCTCGATGCCTCCGGCTACGTCGCGTGGTGGTCGTTCCACAACTATTTCAATCCGGCAAACGCCTTCGGTCAAACCCGCGATATCTGGCCGGAGATCGGCCCCAGCATCAATCTTCTGTGCGCCCCCCGAGAAATGAACCTGGTGATGACCGACCACGAATCGTTCCTCGGCAAGACCGATGAAGCCAACGCCGCCATTCGCCGCGGCGCCGAACACAACCTCTGGACCGTCAACTGAGAGACTTCATGGCAAACAAAATCTTCATCTTCGTTCCCGCTTTCGGCCAGCACATCACGGCGACCACGTTTTTGACTACGCATGCGCTGCAGCAGGCGCTGGCGGCCAAGGGCATCGGTGGCGGTGTTTCCACGTTGTCATTCCCCGACATCGCCGAATTGCGTTCAATGGCGTTGACGATCTTCTATGATGCCCTTGATGCCTCGCATATCCTGTTCATCGACGCCGACATGGGTTTTGCCCCCGAGTTGGTGCTCGATATGCTCATGTTCGGGGAGCCTCTGGTCGGAACGCTCTATCCCCAGCGCAAGTTGCCGCTGTCATGGGCGGGCTCCGGCACCGGGGAGAAGGTCACCGAACGTCGCGCCGGCTTCATGCGGGTCGAGGGCGTCGGCATGGGGTGCACGCTGATTTCCCGCGAGGTCGTGACGCGGATGCTCGAGCAGTTTCCGGAGATCGTCGATACGCGGCTGTCTCTCCATCCGGCCTGCCAGATGATGAAGGATGCGAAATGTACCCGTCTTATTCGCGCATTCGATAAGATCGATCTGCCGGAGCGCGGCCAAGTTTCGGAAGACCTCTCGTTCTGCATGCGGTGGAACAAGTGCGGCGGGAAGACATGGGCCGCGATCGGGCACAAGATTTCTCATGTCGGGCCGTTCGATTACTGCGGGCGGTATCTTGACGTGATCGAGGCGCAGGAGCGCGAAGCGGCAGCGCAGGCGCAAGCCGAGGCCGCAGCGCTTCTGCCAAGCGCAGGCGGCACCACGGCGGGGCCGATGGTGCTGCCGGGTAATCTTGCGCCGACCGAGTCCAAGCTCTATGTGCCGGCCGAACTTGCAGCGGAACCGGTGCAGATGCAGGCGGCCGAATGAGCCTATTGACAACGGCCCGTCAATGAGATAAGCGGAAAATACTGTTCCCTTCTGCGTGCCGCAGAGGGTCGAGCACCAAGCCGAAGACTGATCCGCGCCGGATGGTCTGACGGCAATCTCCCGCAGCGAGCCGCAGCGGTTTTCCCCGGACTTCGACCTTGGCAGCGCCTGCCTGGACGAGCCCCATTTCGGAGCTTGTTTTCGCATGGCCAACACCCAGGCCCAGTTCGGGTTCAAGCACATCGGATTTCTGTCCGGAGGTGCGCCCGACTATCAATTGGCGACCGCGCCAATCCTTTCGACCTACACCACCAAGATTTACTTCGGCGATGCCGTCATCTATTCGACGGCGTCCCAGTACATCCAGCCCGCGACCGGCACCGGCACCGCGATTGTCGGCATCTTCCAGGGCTGTGAATTCACGCCCTCGACCGGCGGACCTCCGCAGTGGTCGCCCTGGTGGCCCGGCGCCGCGAATGCGGATGCGACGGCCTACATCGTCAACGCCCCGAACGCCAAGTTTCTGGTGGCTTCGCTTCTCACGACCGTCCCGGCAACCGCGATCGGCCGCAACATCGGCATCTCGACGGGCTCCGGCGGCACAACGGCAGGAGGTGGATACTCGACCTACGTGGTCGATGCTGCGGCGATCACCACCACCAATGCTCTTCAGCCATTCCGCGTGCTTGGTCTCTATGCCACCAACGGCATCGGGAACGGGTCCGACACCACCTCCAACTATGGATGGGTGATCGTCGGGTTCAACCAACAGTGCACCGCGACTTTGAGCTAAGGGGAGCACTGAACCATGCCCGTCGCATTAGCAAACGTCCGCTCCGAACTCCTGCCCGGCCTGTTCGATGTCCGCGGCTCCTACGACATGATCCCGCGCCAGTGGGACAAGGTCTTCAAGACGCACCAGTCCAACATGGCGGTCGAGCGCTCGACGCAGATGGCGTTCGTAGCACTTCCCTATCTCAAGGACGAAGGCGCTGCCACCCAGTTCGACAACAATGCCGGCGAGCGCTTCACTTGGGCGTTCGTCCACATCGAGGTCGCGCTCGGCTATGCCATCACCCGCAAGGCGATCGATGACCTGCTCTACAAGGCGCAGTTCAACCCGACAAATCTGAAGCTCCAGGAAGCGTTCGCCCAGTTCAAGGAAATCCAGGGCGCGAACGTGCTCAACTTGGGCACCACCTACAATTCCGCTCAGATCGGCGACGGCGTCGCCTTCTTCTCGACCGCGCACCCTTATGACGGGGGCACCTGGGCAAACACGTCATCGACGCCGAAGTCGCTCAACGAGTCGGCGCTGCTTGCGAACATGACCAACGTCCGCACCCAGTTCGTCAACGAGCGCGGCCTGCGCATTCTCTCCCGCGCCCGGCGCTTGGTGGTGCCGCCCAACCTGGAAGGCATCGCGATCCGTCTCACCAAGACGGAGTTGCGCCCCGGCACCGCGGACAATGATGTCAACGCCATCCTGACGCTCTCGGGAGGCCTTCCCGAGGGGTTCATCGTGATGGACTTCCTCACCTCGAACTTCGCGTGGTTCATCACCACGAACGTCGAGGGGATGATCCACATGCTCCGCATTCCGTATGAGAGCGACATGTGGGTTGATAATATCACTGACAATCTCCTTGTCAAGGCATATGAACGTTACAGCTTCGGTATCAACGACCCCCGTGCGGCCTGGGGCGAATTTCCGACAAGCTGAGTAAAATCAAGTAGTTATGTATTTTGTTCGCAAAAGAGTAACTACTTGACAACAGTCCTCCACTGTGAGAAGAATATCTCCTCACAAATCGGAGGACCGGAAATGAAAATGCGAGCTTTGACCCACGATCGCCTTTTGGAAGTGCTGGATTACGATCCGGCCGGCGGCGTCTTTGCTTGGAAGGTTAGGCCATCAAATCGAGTGCACCTCGGCGACCGCGCTGGTGTCGTTGTCGGTAACGGCCACCGGTACATCATGGTTGACGGCGAGAAGCTTCAGGCCAGCCGCCTTGCTTGGTTCTACGCCACTGGTGCTTGGCCATCTGGAGACATCAAATTTGTCGACGGCAACACCGACAACTGCGCTCTGACGAACCTGCGTGACGTGTCACGCATCGACAGCGTCCGCGAGCGCGGGCTGATAAAGACCAACTCGACTGGCTTCAAGGGCGTGAGCCCCGCCCCGTTCGGCAAGTTCCAGGCCAAGATCACCTGGAACTACAAGCAGATCAGTCTCGGTGGGAATTTCGCGACTGCGGAAGCGGCTGCCGAAGCCTATCGGGACGCCGAGAGCCGGCTCGTGGCGGCCGGGTCGGAAATCGGCCCTGCCATGGCAGCACTTCTCCTGGAAAAGCGCCAGCGGGCCGCGTGGGCCAACTTGGTTGCGCACTCATGGCCATCATTCGAGGCCTTCGCCGCGGAAGTCAGGGATGTGCCAGAGCGCCGTTATGCAATGACGGCCATTGATCCTGCCCAGGTTGTCGGCCCTGGAAATTATCGGTGGATGTCTCAATCGGAGTTGCCGACCGGGACCGCCGAAGGAAGGCGTGTTCATCGCGCGGCCAACAAGGATCGCACTCGGGATAGGGATTTTCGTCGGAACTACGGCATTGATTTTCCGACCTACCAGAAAATGCTGATCGAACAGAAGGGCGTTTGCGCCATCTGCGAGCAGCCTGAGACGAAACTGCAGTTTGGGAGCATTCGGATGCTCTCGGTTGACCACAACCATACGACTGGCGCGGTTCGCGGTCTTCTCTGCGGCAACTGCAACATGGCCATCGGCTATGCGTGCGATAGCCAGGACATCCTGCGTAAGGCTATAGCCTATCTCAATCGTCACAGCGGCGACTCCAATGTCGTTCGGTTCGAGCCTGCCATCGTGGGCGGCATTCTAGGAGCCGGGACTTAATATGGCCGATTCAAACTTCCGCGGCCCCATCAATGCGATGGGTTCGCTCGAGGATACGAACTTCACCTCGAACATCGGCGCGGCTGTTTCAATCCAGCCGCTTGATGGTCCGTCTGCTTTCTATCAGGGCTGGGTGTTGCCAGATCCCCGCGGGGCACCCTTTCCAAAGGACCAGTTCCGCCCTGGACAGTTGCCGGCCTTCGCCGCGATCGGCGACTTCTACACGGTCGATGCGATCCCGCAGGCTTTCAGCACGACCGTTATCGCCGCGGCCCAAGTCGCCACCGGGGGCATCGCGTTTTCGCTGACCACAGCCGCGGTGACGAACTTCTCGGCCGGCGCTGCTTCGATCGCCTACGGCGTGCCGATCATTCCGCAGGGCACCACGGTCGCCACCACGGCCGCGATTGCGCTCGACTTCGGCTTTACGACCGGCACCACGATCGCCAACTCGACGGCCGTCCAGGTCAATGACACGACCCTGTTTACGCAGGGGCAGTGGATCATTCTCGGCAACGTCGCCAATGCGGCCGGAACGGCGAGTCTGGTCACGCAGGTCCAGACCACCATCAACGCCACCACCATCGGCGTGTCTCCGGTGCCGGCGACGGCGCTCGGCATCCCGATCGGCGCGGCCAATCTGTTCGGTGGCGCGTTCCTGCCTCCGGCGAGCGCTCTGCAGCCGGCGGCGGTGGCCAACGCGCATGCGCCGCGGACCGTGGCTGGCTTTGCCCGCATCGCGAATCCGGCTGAAATGCTGTGCCGCTCGATCTCGGTTGCGGCGGCGACCCTTACCGGAGGCACCGGCACCATCCTCGTCTCGGGATGGGACGTGTGGAATCAGCCGATGACGGAGCTGATCACCGCATCCGGCACCACGCCCGTCTATACCCGCAAGGCGTTCAAATACATCGGGTCGGCGGTGACCGGCACCACGGGCGGCACCACGGGCGTCAATTACAATCTCGGCATCGGCGACAATTTCGGATTCCCGCTGGTGCTCGACAATTTCCGGCATGTCCAGGTTTATGCCGGCAATACCGCAGTGTCGAACAATGTCGGGTTTTCGACCGCCGCATTCGGCGCGGCGACCAACACCACGGGCGACGTGCGCGGCACCATCTGCCTTTCCGCCAACGGCACCGGGACGCCTCTCACCGCGCCGGCCACGACCGACAACGTCTTGCGGCTGACCATCATCCAGAACCTGCCGCCGACCATCATGTATCAGACCACACCGAACAACTTGACCAAGATGTTCGGGACCACCAACGCCTAAAGGAGGCCCACGCCATGGCCAAAGGTCATCACAGCCATCATCACGGCCACCACAAGGCCGGCGGCGGGCGCATCGGAATGGTCGCTTCCGGCAATCCCGACGTGCTCAAGGAAGCCAAGGGCGAAGAGTCCTATGCCAAGGGCGACGAGCGCAAGAAGGGCGGCCGTGTCAAGCGCGCCCATGGCGGCCACATCGACGGCCACAAGTCGAAGCACCGGATGGACCGCCCCGGCCGCAAGCGCGGTGGGGCAGTCGGTGCCGATCGATCGCCCCTGAGTTCGGCGCACCACAGCAAGTCGGCGGAAACGACGCCTTCGCCGAAGGACACTTACGGCGGGACGCCTGCGTGAGTGTCCTGACCGCCAAGACGCGCAACGCGCTGCCGACGAAGGACTTCGCAGGGCCTGATCGGAGTTATCCGGTCCACGATATGAGTCACGCGCGGGCGGCCCTCTCCAGGGTGTCGCAGTTCGGCTCGGAAAGCCTAAAGGCCCAAGTGCGCGCCAAGGTTCACCGCAAGTTTCCCTCTCTGAAGCAGCATGACGAGGGCCGATAGTAGGAGACGTTCCTAGATGGCTCTCCCCAATGTCCAAACCCTGACCCTCGCGGCGGCCAATTCGGCGCTCCTGTTTTCAACGGGGGCGCCCGGCACCACGTTCATGAGTTATACGTCGGTGTTGGCGACCACGCTGTTGGACGCGCAGCGCCGCATCGTCATCACATCAAGCGGTAATGACGCGGCCGTAACGGCTACGATTAAAGGCGTCAACGGCGCGGGCTTTCCAATCTCCGAAGCGTTTCTGCTCACTAACGGCGGCTCGACGTTCTCCAATCTCGACTTCAAGATCGTCACATCAATCGCGCTGTCGGCTTTGGCCGCAGCCAACCTCACGGTAGGCACCAATTCCACCGGCTCGACCATGTGGAACATCATGAACTGGCATGTGACGCCGACCAATATCGAGGCGTCCGGCGTTGTGACATCGACCTCGACCGCGGTGACGTGGCGCTGCGAATACACCTATGACGACCCCAATAATCTACCGTCTGGCCAATCCTATCCGCAGCCGTTCATTCATCCGACCCTTAACGGGACGACGGTGTCTTTGGATGGACCGATCAATGATCCCGTGACGGCGGTGCGGTTCACGGTTACGTCCGGGACCGGCGCAATCCGC